>Ga0070765_100002388_pt1 | contig 11772 bp, 9 predicted proteins | sample HubBroMetageWFT5_FD_71516 | JGI IMG/M metagenome (GOLD analysis project Ga0070765, IMG submission 71516) | Warmed and freeze-thawed soil microbial communities from the Hubbard Brook experimental Forest, New Hampshire - Hubbard Brook CCASE Soil... | ecosystem: Environmental > Terrestrial > Soil... | reverse complement strand
CAGGGTTGACGATAAGAAGTGTGTTGTCCTCATTGGCAAGGATTAGCAGAGCACTTTCTGGAGCAGTTTGTGCATCGAGACCGCGTGCTCTCATCAATAAGACGACGAGAATGAACAACAATGTTTTGATCTTCATGACTATTAGTCTAGGATCTCCTCTCTGGACCCGAATCGTACGATGCACCAATCCTTAGTGATACCAACGCTTTAAGGATTCGCGCGTGAATACTCTCCTCGGTACACGACATTCCAAGTCGCCCCGTTGTCGTTAGATTTTTCCCAGGTCTGCTCGACCCTGTTCGAATTCAGCCGAGTTACCTTTACTCGGTTCAATATGCTTTCTCCCTTGGGTCCGTGACTTGAGCCTTCAAACTCCGCTGTGCCGGATGCGACCATGCCAGAGGTGAACACATGAACCCGACCCTCGTTGTCGGCGAACATCCCGTACCAGCTCTTGTCGTCCGCACTGTACCCAAAAACGTTCTGACCGTAGTGGCCCCTTCCACCGTCCCAGTTCTCGACGACGAGGCACTTGTCCAGTGATAGACTGACCGTGCTGTGCGCATTCCCCGATGAACCCTCGGCACCGACCTTCCAATCGCCGAGCCAATAATCAAGTTGCCGATTTGCCGAATTCGCAGCGCACGAACCGGCATCAGTGGCAGCAAAACCGCTTGTTGCGAACCCCAAGCCGAACAGAACGGCGAGAAAGATGGATTTCGAAGCGCTACGCTTGACAATCAGGATTAGTTTGGTCATGTAACTCCTCCACAGATCGAATCATCACTGCTGGTTCGTTTGCTCTCCAATTCGCGTTTTGAATGGCGCAGCAAGTGGTTATCGAGCGCGGAATCGGAAAGCGTGCGAGTTCTTTTGCACTTCCAACACTTCAAAACCCGCACTCTCCAATCGTGCACCGAAAGTATCGGGATTTACGGGTACAACGTCTCGCCGATATGAATGATCCTCAGCGCGACCACGCTGCGCCAACGATCAGAACGGCAGAGCCATCGATGAATGCAATTCATATTCGAAAGGCTCCCGAACTTGGCTCTTACGCTACCGGTTGTAAGTTCTGCGTGCCTTCGATAATGTGACATAGGATGTCGCAAAAGCGGCAAAATGGAACTTTTGATCAATCAGATGATCGCAAGTCCGCGATCACAACGCTCACCCGTGACTATCCGGCCAGCTACGTAATACCGTTGCATTTCCATGATCGACATCAATTAGTCTATGCATCGCACGGGGTGATGACAATTCGTACTCGCAATGGTACCTGGGTAGTTCCACCCAATCGTGCGGTCTGGATACCCGCGGAGGTCTCGCACACAATTACGATGTCAGGTGCAGTGGCTATGCGAACTCTGTATCTGAAACCGCGGATCGCAAAGGGGATAGCACCTGACTGTTGTGTGATCAATGTCTCAACATTGCTCAAGGAACTCATTCTCTATGCCTGTACTCTTGGAGCGTTGAAGAGAACGATGAAATGGCAAGAGCAGTTGATTGGGGTCATCCTTCATCAATTGCAGGGGGTGCGGATGGTCCCATTACAACTGCCCCATTTGTCGGATCCAAGAGTTGCCCGCATTGCAGACATTCTTGTAAGTAACCCCGGCGATGTGAGAACGCTCGCTGAGCTCTGCAGGGCCGTCGGCGCGAGCAAGAGATCCATCGAAAGACTCTTCCAGCGGGAAATCGGAATGACCTTTGGAACATGGAGACAGCAACTCCGGCTTATGCAAGGAATGCGCCTTTTGGCTGAAGGCGCAAAGGTCACGCATGCGGCTCTAGAAGCGGGGTACAGTACACCGAGCGCCTTCATTTCCATGTTCAAGAAGGCTCTCGGGACAACGCCAACTTCCTATTTCAGGTCGAGATAGCCGCTTCGTACACAATTATTCCTAGATTCCGTGTACCGTCCTCCCTACATTTCGAACGGGAGACGGTTCTGTCCAAACGGGCGCGCGAAATAACGCATAACCAATCGCTTGGGGGACCAGTCGCACAATATTTGGACGGCGGTATGCCCGGGTTGAAAAAATCACTTATCCCACCTGGGACAGTTCAGATTTGCTTAATTGTAACAATTCGAGTGGGTTCCCGAAAACGACAAAGTCGTGAATATTTATTTTCTCGGCTGCCGAGTTAGACTCGGAGAAGAGCGCCAGCGAGCGCCCCAATTAAGATCAGCCACGCTGAATTCAATCGGAATCGCAGTAGAAGAAAGAGCGAGCCAGCAAAAAGTGTTGCTGTGAGTAAATCTACGATTGACGCTCGTCCGAGTTGCCAGCTGACCACCGCCATCAAAGCGAGCGAGGCGACGATCACGCCGTCAAGAAATGATCCGGCGATCTGTGATTTTCGAATGCGCGGCAGAAGAGGGCCGCTGGCGGCCACCAATAGGAACGCTGGAAGGAAGATTCCAACAGTAGCTACAATTGCGCCCGGTATGCCACGGAGCAAGAAGCCAATAAATGTGGCAGTCGTGAAAACAGGGCCAGGCGTTACCTGACCAACCGCTATGGCATCTAATAGCTGTGCATCCGTCAGCCAGCCGCGATGAACAACAAGGTCTGCACGCAAAAAAGCCAGCAATACATATCCGCTTCCGAATATAACTGCTCCGAACTTTAGAAAAACGAGAAGGAGCGATCCCAAGCTGAGCGGAGCGACAGCCGCCAATGCGGCGCTGATTCCGGCGGCAAGCGACTTTGGCCAGCGCACGGCAGAACGGAGCATAAATAGCGGAGCAAATTCAATTCTCACACCGCTACGAATTGTTTTATCGGCCAGGATAACGGCGACTCCTGCAACCAAAAGTAAGAGAAGCGGGTGAAGACCCCAGGCGGCCAGACCTATGGAAATAAGTCCCACGACTGCGATAAACGAGGTTTTTATTGCTGTTCGTCCCAGTCCCCAAATGGCTTGAAGGACTACAGCAATGACCACGGGTTTAATTCCATAGAGGAGGCCGGTAACCGCCGGTAATTTCCCGAAATGGACGTAGCCCCAGGCCAGAGTGCCTACCATGCAAGCGGCTGGGACGATAAAACAAATCCCCGCAACGACAAGGCCGCACCAACCACCGAGCAAATACCCAATATGAATCGCCAGTTCGCTAGAACTGGGGCCTGGAATCAGATTGCTCGCGCCGAGCATGTCGAGAAAGTTTTCGCGCGAAATCCAACCGCGCCTGCGAACGAGTTCGTCCTCCATGATTGCAATATGAGCCGCCGGTCCGCCAAATGCAGTTGTTCCTAATCGCAGAAAAAATGCAGCGAGTTCGGAGAGCGAAGGTTTATTCGCAGGATAGGAAGAGTCCGAACTAGACATAATCGAGTAGCGTCATGAATCCGAAATCCATATGCAGCTGCTGGTGGCAGTGGAACAAAGTTAATCCGGGATTGTCAGCAACAAAATCCACTTCGGCTTCCTGGTAGCCGCCGAGCATCAAGACATCTTTCATTATTCCTGAGGTGGGATTCCCGGCCAAACTTGTGAGTTCGAAGCTGTGCCGATGCAGATGGACAGGATGGATGTCGTCACTTGCATTATGAAGGCGCAAGCGGTAACGCTTGCCTTGCTTCAAATGAAACGAGGCTGGAGCCATTTCGTTGCTCATCGGGTAAGAGACGCCATTAATGGTCCAACGGTTGAAGCCTTGCTCGGCCGCGTTGTCTTTGGCAAAGGTCATGTCAATGGTCTCATCCGGCGCGGCAGCGGTGGTTCCCTGTTTCGCGAAACGCAAATAGTTCCACTTGAAAAGCGCGGGAGCAATCCAGTGCCCTTTTCCCGTGGCACCGGCGTACTCCACAATGATGCCCATGCCATGTCGCCGATCATCGTTATCGAGATCACCCATGATCCAGACACCAGGATGCTTCATTTCGACGATTGCGGAGACGCGTTCGGCAGTGCCGATCCACAACACGGGAACTTGCGTCGGATTCGGAACCGGATTGCCGTCGAGCGCCACAACCTGAAACAAATGACCGGGCAAAGCAAGGCTACGAATTTCCGTGGCGCTTCCGTTCAAAACATGGAATAGCACGCGTTCGCCATATTTCGCGCGAATCGGTTCGCCGTGGCCAAGCATGCGTCCGTTGATGGTGAACGAGCCGTATCCGACTTCATATCCGTGAGGCATGCCTTTGGCGAGGGACGCTTTCATCGCGGCTTCACCGGTCTGTTCGAGTGACCTGTTTCGAGTTGCGGGAGACAGGAAATCTTGCGCCATGTCGCCACCACGGCTGAACGTGGGTTCGAATTCCTTCAGCACAAGAAACACTTCCCGGTCATATGCACCGGAGTCGTGCTTTGGTTCGATGTATACCGGACCTACCTCGCCGCTGTATTGACCAGCGTAAAGGGCTGCGCCCGCGCGATTATGTGTGTGATAAAACCGCAAACCTGAAGGATTTGGCGTGAACGTAACAACGCGTTTGCCATGCGCAGGAATGAACGGCGTACCCTCCTCAGCAGCTCCGTCCACATCCGCGGAAACTTTCTGGCCATGCCAATGCAATTGCTCGGGTGTGTCCGTTTCGTTATATATCGCGACAGTTGCAGGCTGATCCTCCTTAAATCGCAGTAGCGGTCCGGGGAATTGCCCGTTATACGATTTGAGGGAAATGATTCGCTTGGGCGCAATTTCAATAGGAGATTCCTTGATATGCAGTGCGTAGTCCGCCGCACTGTTCGAGTGATTTTGCGCCTGTTCGATGTCCGCTTTGCTCACGACCAAGTTCCAGAGGCTTTCTGTTGGCGAAATGAGCAAGGCACTCGCAGCAAAACCGGTTGATTTCAGGAATTGGCGCCTCGCCTTGCGGAAATCTGTCATGGATTCTCCGAAGTGTCTAAGACGTGCGGCTCGCGTCAAGCGACCAAGCTCCGCCGCCCACTAAGATTAGGAAAAGCAGCGAGCACAGCATCGCAGAATCGGTTCGCATGTCACTCACCATGTACCAGAAACCTTGATTTGCACGGAACAGCTCGGGAATCTTGGTGGACGCAATCGCGGTGCAGATCACAATTAACAACGGGAAGGCGGCCAGCCTCGTCCATAATCCAAGGAATATCAAAAAGCCGCACACTATCTCAAACGTCCCGACGAAATGAGCAGTGAAATACGGATGTGGGAATCCAATCTTAGTGAAGCGGACCACGCCCATGTTGGGATCGATGTATTTCAAAATGCCCTGGCTGAAAAAGATCATGCCGGCTGCAAGACGAATCAGGATGACGCTCGCGGGGCCTGTAGTTGGTTTGAAAAAGAACCGAAGAAATGAATTCATCGGGCTGGCTCACTCACATGGATTGGCTCGCCCCTATGCTACCCTGATTTGAGTGATACGACATTTCGTAATAGGCGCCAGTCGCGCTGGTCTGTGAGATTGTTATGGAATTCTTGGCGATGCAACAACCATCAACGACAAGAACGGTAACTCAGGCGGACATGAACATTATGCGAGTGGTATTCGGGTTAACTCGGGAGTCACGATCTATGACAACGCGGCTTCTCTCGAGTAGAGATATGCCTACGTTCAGGGCTACCTGGTTCCGAACGATTAGCACGAAGAGCCCGCGTCTCGGCTAACTCCTGATAAGTTTCATAAAGGCAGTCAAGAAAAAAACACTTTTGCTGTGGCCGGAGTTTTTCTTGCCGTCCAGCCCGCCCCATGGAGCAGGATTGTTCTGGCCTTCCGTTCCGTGACCTCGGGACGCTACGCGATTCCTGTAGCGCTTTGGGTTTTCTCTAGCAGCGGTTTTCCATCGCTTCTGGGCGACGAAGCCAGTCCGTTCTGAGACCAACAAGCAGAAGGGTTGTCAGGTGCCAACCATGGTTCCATTGGGGACTCGTGGTCCATAGCTTTTTCGGGTTGTCCGAGGGGGACTAGGGTCGCATAGATGATTCTCGAATCGGCGGCTGCATCCGCGGAAGCCGGCCGGGCATCAACCAATAGGAGAAAGGGATTTGCCGGGATAGCCGGAGAGGAGGAAGCCATGTACGTCATTACAGGAGCCACCGGAAACACCGGAAGCGTGGTAGCAGAGAGATTGCTTGCGCAGGCAGAAAAGGTGCGTGTTGTGGGGCGCAACCCTAAGCACTTGGAACGATTCACGCAGAAGGGTGCCGAAGGATTCGTGGCGGATACGACCGATGCGGGCGCGCTCACCAAGGCGTTTGCAGGCGCAAAGGCCGTGTACGCGATGATCCCGCCCAATATTAGTTCCCCAGACGTTCGGGCCTATGAAGAACAGGTGAGCGATGCCTTGCGCTCCGCAATCGAGAAGAACGGGATAAAGCATGCCGTTGTATTGAGCAGCTTCGGCGCGGACAAATCGCATGGAACGGGTCCCGTCGCCGGGCTGCACAGTCTTGAGAAAAAGCTCGAAGGGATTCCTGGATTAGATGCCCTTTTCCTACGGGCTGGCTATTTTATGGAAAACATTCTGTCCCAGGCTGGTGTTATTAAGTCCATGGGAAGCATGGCTGGCCCAGTCAAAGAGGACTTGCCCTTGCCAATGATCGCGACGCGCGATATCGGCGCTGTTGCGGCGGAAGCCCTATTGAAATTGGACTTCGTGAGAAAAAGTACGCATGAACTGCAAGGGCCTCGTGACGTCACTTACGTGCAAGTTGCGAAAATCGTGGGCGCGGCGATTGGCAAAGCGGACCTTGCGTACAAACACGTCCCCTCAGCGCAGTTAAAGCCCACGCTGACGCAGCTGGGAATGTCGTCCAACATGGCAGACTTGTTGTTGGAAATGGCGGGTGCTCTGAATTCGGGGCACATGAAGATGCTTGAACCGCGATCTCGAGCGAACTCGACTCCGACCACGCTAGAAACTTTTGTGGCCGAAATCTTTTTGCCATTCTATCGAGGAAAATCGGCTGGCGCTTAGGCGCGTTGCGCGGTCTAGATCGCCGCGGGGACCCATCATCTCCGGTAAAAACGGTGGTCGCGTTTAATGCCCAGTCGTTATCGCTGTTGTCTCCAAGTGTAGAGGCTTCGTGCAACGGAGTCAGCACGAACCTGGGGTTCTCTGCGTACCCCCCATAACCATACAGTTCCATTTTGGCGCGGGATCGGTTGGGATCCAAGTTGCAGTCACCTGCGCGTGCGGCATTGCAATCGTGATTACGGCGGAAGTGGAATTCGCATATTGCCATCCCTTCTCAGTGATCATGTTTGATTGCAAAGAATCAAGAGCTCCTACGGAAACCACAGCTCTCCCGCTCGATGATCCGTGCTGCCTGACACGTGGTGCCACGCCGGCTGGATCATTGCGAGTGAGCTGGATACGAGTGAATTGTTCATGCACTTTCTCTCAATCCCACGCTTCGGGAATCACGTGTTCGCCGATTTCCACGTTAAAATATAGCGGATAGAGACGACGAGCTTTCTCAAGATAAGGCGGATCAAGGTATACCGATGACTGACGAAGATCTATGCGCCCCGGCTTAACCATGCGTTTCATGAATAGGAGGGCATCGGCCTTCGACATGTGGATGCGATCTCGGAACAAATGAATTCGCTCGATTCTTCTTGCTCTTATTAAACCGCACGCCAATCTTGTAATTCCCAGTTTGTGTTTTTTCTATGGCGCGCGACTCCCCTCCCAGGTGGAATCCCACCTGTACTTACCCTGTCCTTCAGGGCACTTGGAAACAAACTCCTATTCTCCTAGAACTGATCCAGTCCAGCTGACAAAGCTATTTTAGGTCCATAAACCTTTCCCGAGAGGTTATGCGTGTCTAATCTTAGAGTCTGCCAACCGCGAAATAAAAATCGAAGTTTGCGTCACGCTTTTTGGCTTGTAACTTGCTTTGCGCTAACCGCCACTGGCGCTGCGCACGCAATGGTTACTCGCAACGTCGTAAGCGCTATGCCTTCCAGCTCGTCGGCGACTTCAAGCGTCTCCAATGCGTCGATTACATCTCCAACTGAGGGTGCGACTGTTTCGGGCAGTCTTATGGTGTCAGCGAACGTCAATGACGCCGCTGCAATCGTCAGCGTGCAAATTCAAGTCGACGCTTTGAATGTGGGCCAGGAGCTATGGTCAGCTCCCTATTCGACAATTTGGGACACCAGTACCTTGGCGAATGGTAGCCATACCTTAACTGCTGTCGTCCACGATGTGACGGGAACTCTCACGACCAGCGCCTCCACGGTGGTAACGGTCCACAATGATTCGCAAACAGTGGTTCAACTTGGACCTTCCAATAATTGGTGTAAACAGATCAACAGCGTAGCGCCGGGTACTACAGTTGTACTGGCGGCTGGCAAATACGCCTCTCCTTGTGCAATCAGATCCTCTGGAACAGAAGCATTACCCATCGTAATTCGTTCTGTAAATCCACAGCCCAACGGCGCAGTTCTCGCTTACACAGGAACTACCTCCAATGTTTTAGATGTTTACGGTGAATACTTGGAATTTGAATGGCTAACGTTCACGAATACAAAGCAATCAGTAGACGCCATCAGAATCCGCACCGGCCGCGACATTACCGTCCTCCAAAACAATTTTGAAGATTTGGGCGGAACAGCAGTTGTATTTGATGGCGACGGAACTGTCGATCGGATCAGCGTGTTGGGAAACACAATTCAAAATTCAAAATACACACCTATCTACTTGGGCTGTCAGGACGGAATCCAATGTCACGCAACAAATATTCTGGTCGAGAATAATTTCATCGATGGTGTAATTCCAGCGAGCGGTGAAGTAGGCTACGGAATGGAAATAAAGTTGAATTCCTTCGGCACTGTTCGCGATAACGCCGTTTACAACACTCACGGGCCCTGCATCGAAGTCTATGGCTCAGATCGTGGCGACCCCGCGACTTTGGTCGAAGGCAATTACGTTCAAGGTTCCGCGACAGATGCGGGAATAAATATAAGCGGCGGCCCTGCCATTGTCCTCAACAACATTTCTGTCGGTAATGCTTACGGCGGCATTTATGCGGAGGACTACCACAATCGTGGCCTTCAAAAGAACGTTTGGATCGCGTTCAACACCGTAATGGCAAATCAAACGGCGGGCATCGTAGTTGAACACTGGTCTGCAGCCAGCGCGAATGTTCTGGCCTATAACGCCATTGGAACTTTATCCGGGGAGTCGCCAATCGTTCCGGCCTCCCCGGCCGGAACGATTCTCACGAACGTGAAATGCAACCCGGCGACTTCCTGTTTCGACCAGCCTGTCTCCGCCCCATACGATCTCTGGCCTTTAAGTGGTGGCCCGTTGATTGGTGCGGCTGGTCAGGGCGCGCAGCCCTGGCGTCCGTCGTTTGACTTCATGGGCGCTTCGCGTGGCAATGCGGCCGACGTTGGCGCTTTTCAGCGCACGGGGGCAGGCAAAGGTCCGGCCGTCGGAGGCGGAAAAATGCGCCCGGCGAGTCAATAACATTGCGGTAGGTCGCGTAATTTTGGGGGCCATGCGATTTCCCAGCAGGCGATCGTGAACTTGAAAAATGTGGTCTTCTCGCCGATTCGCTAGAACGAATCTTGCCGTCTTCGCATCAAGCCGGGAGAATTCGCCGCCCTGAATGATTGGGGAAAAACAAGGTCAGCTCCGAAGATAGGGGACGAGTGGCTTTCGCTGCGTCTTATGCGGTTGGCGGCAGGTTAGACTCAACACTTCGGGCTGGCCATTTCTTGCGGATTACGAAGGACAAACCCAACAGCACCGTACCAAACAAAACCATACTGGAAGGTTCGGGAGTGGCGGTTGGCGCATCAACAAAAAATTCCTGTCCGTAACTTCCGGTTGGCGTCAAAATTTCCCAGCCATAACCGCGGAAACCGTGGAGCACCGCCTCCAGAGCGTGGCTCGTTAGAGCATCATTCTGGAAATACGGACTATGGCCACCGGAGAACGACCATATGGCCCACTGTAATTGCGCCTGTTCGTTTTGGTTGGTAGTCGATTGCATCTGGGTTATGAGCCAAGCCATTTCCAAATAAGTTGTCTTGTTGTCCATCCGTGTCGATGTGAAGTCTCCACTCGGCGAGTTCAGGTTCATCACGTTTACATTCCAGCTGGTATTTCCATAAATCTCGTGATTAAAATCCACGCAATAAAAGAGCTCGCTTTTTCCGTTCAGAGTTCCCTGATAAGGCGGGATTCCGTAGCCATTATTTGCGAAGGCGTAGCCACCATTAAAATATACCGTCGCTGGGATGCTTCCCGCATGCGCCGAAGAAAAAACAAGTAGTACCAATGGCAGTACCCAGTACGCCTTTTTGAGAGCTTTCACGATCTCTCCTCGACAAACGCCTTCTGAACACACGTTGTGCTAGTTCAATGCTTGCAATCCGTTGGCCAGCAATCCCACAAGACAACTGCTGCGTAATCAGTGGGAGGACAGCGAGGTTCTATACCACGAGGAAAAGCCGTTCTTTCTATTGCGCATTCCTTTGCAACCCGACGAAATGCTTGTCCGTACTTTTCGAGAGTCGAGCACTTTTTGTCGTAAGATTTTTGGTGGCGAAATCTCGAAATGAAACACTTGAAAAAAGGATATTTTCTGTGAGTACTATGCCATCTAGTCCTATTGTTTAATCACCTCGCCGCCCTCCATCACGAATCGAACGTTCTCTAAAACGCGCACGTCTGCGACAGGATCTCCATCCACCGCAATGATGTCCGCAAATTTTCCGGCCTCGAGCGTTCCGACGCGATCGGACCAGCCAAGTAAGTCGGCAGCATTCACGGTCGCAGCTTGAATGGATTGCAACGGCGAAAGACCGAGCTTCACCATCACCGCAAATTCTCGAGCATTCAAGCCATGAGGGTAGACCGCTGCATCTGTGCCAAAAGCCACCTTCACACCTGACTTGAAAGCTATTGCGATGTTTTGACGCGCAACGGGTAAGACGATCTTTGCTTTTTCTATCATGTTTGGCGTGAGTCCTATCGTCGAAAGGTTATCCATGAGCCAGTCGCCGAGATAGAGGGTCGGAACCAGATACGTCCCGTGCTGCTTCATCAACTGAATGTCTTCTTCATTCATGTAGCTGCCGTGTTCTATGGAATCCACCCCTGCAAGCACTGCGTACTTGATTCCCAATGCACCGTGAGCATGCGCCGCCACTTTGCGCCCTAATCCGTGCGCTGTATCCACAATCGCTTTCATTTCCTCGGGGGTATATTGCGCCAGCACTGGGTTATCGCCTTCCGACAGCACCCCACCCGTAGCCATAAATTTGATCACATCCGCGCCGTATTTTATGTTCTCGCGTACTTTGGCAGTCACGCCATCCACGCCGTCTGCCACGCCGTCGCTCGAAAAATTAAATTGTGGTGCAAGAAAATTCTCATCAGCGTGGCCTCCCGTGATGCTGAGCGCTGGACCCGAGGCAAGGATCCGCGGGCCAATCACTTCTCCCGCTTTAATAGAATCGCGCAGAGCAATGTCCGAATATCCATTCGCACCCACGTTGCGCACGGTCGTAAAACCCGCTTCCAACGTCACACGCGCGTTGTGCGCGCCAATCAGTGCCTGCCGCGGGTAGGAAATGTGCAAACCCGCCGGACCCGCCATATAGGGTGTGTAGGTGAGGTGCGTATGGCAATCGATTAACCCGGGCAGAACCGCGGAGTTGGAGAGGTCGATCGTTTTTGCGCCTGCCGGAACTTGGCTCGAAATATCCGCAGCTTTACCGATGGCTTTGATCCGGTCGCCCTCGACCCATATGATTTGGTCCGTAAGATAATTCCCGGTGCGAACATCCAACACTTTCCCCGCATGGATCACAATTT
>Ga0070765_100002387_pt1 | contig 11780 bp, 8 predicted proteins | sample HubBroMetageWFT5_FD_71516 | JGI IMG/M metagenome (GOLD analysis project Ga0070765, IMG submission 71516) | Warmed and freeze-thawed soil microbial communities from the Hubbard Brook experimental Forest, New Hampshire - Hubbard Brook CCASE Soil... | ecosystem: Environmental > Terrestrial > Soil... | reverse complement strand
CTCGCGATCTGGGCCATGGTCTTGCCGATCCGGCCGGCGCCGATGATCCCGACGATCTGCTCTGGTTGCATCACGGTCCTCCCTCGTACTCCGACGCGAACAGGTAGCTGACCGCGAGACTCCGGTAGGGGCGCCACCGCTCGGCCAGCTGGACCATCTCGTCCTCGGTCGGCGGATGGTCGAATCCGTAGGCACGCTGCACCGCGCGACGAAGTGCGAGATCGCCCGAGAGCAGCACGTCGGGCCGATCGAGAGCCACGATTAGAAAGCCATGTGCTGTCCACGGCCCGATCCCCGGAACCTCTGTCAGCGACGCCTCGATCTCGTCGTCGGTCATGCGCGCGAACGACTTGTCGCTCAACCGTCCATCGACGAAGCGTTCTGCGAGCGCTCGGAGGGTGGCGCCCTTGCGGTTGGACATGCCACTCGCGCGAAGCTCCATAGGGTCGGCCGCAAGCAGCTCCTGTGGTGACGGCATGCGCCCCCCGAACCGCTCCTGAAGTCGCGAGACGATCGTCCGCGTCGCAGCGACCGACAGCTGCTGGCCGACTACCTGGAAGATCAGTGTCCCGAAAGCATCGAGCGGGGGTAGCTCATCCAGCCACGCCCGCGGGCGGAAGTCCGGGCGCGCGTCGATCAGCTCCCGCAGGACAGGGTCGACCTTCCGAAGGAATTCTCGCGCTGTCGGATCAGCGACGGCGGAACCGGCCGCCCGCTTGCGCCCGCCCCCGGCGCGTTTGGCTCGCGGGACGCCCGCCACAGCGCCGACATCGGATTTCGGGGTCATCCCTCGAGCAATGGTCGCACAAGCAGCAGCATTGCCCCGACCCAGGTGAGCCGGCCTCGCCGGATGGTGGTGATTTCACGTCATGCGCCGGTAGCGCCACACGGACAGCGTGATGAACACGACCAGGAGGCCGGCGATCCAGGCGATGGCGCCGCCGAGGGTGGATGGTGTTCCGGGGACGAGGGCCAGGGAACGGGCCGCGTTCGCGGCTAAGGTGACCGGGCTGACCTTGGCGATCGCCTGCAGCCAGGCCGGCAAGGTCGAGACCGGGACGAACACGGAGCTGGCGAACACGAGCGGGAACAGGACCACGAAGCCGGCGGTTTGAGCTGCCTCGGCGCCGCGGACGGTCAGGGCGACGAAGGCGAAGATCCAGCTGAGCGCGAGACCGAACGCGCTGACAAGGGCCACGCACGCTACGGCCTGGGCGACGCCGGCCTGGAAGCGGAAGCCGATGATGTAGCCGACGAGGATCATCAGCACGATGATCAGGACGTTGCGGACGAGGTCGGCCGCGGTCCGGCCGACCAGCACTGCGGAGCGTGCCATCGGCATCGATCGGAAGCGGTCGATCACGCCGAGCTTGAGGTCCTCGGACAGGCCGACTGCCGTCTGGCTGGCGCGGAACGTCACCGACTGGATGAGGATGCCGGGCAGCAGGTAGTCGATGTAGCTCACGCCCGGGGGCAGAGAGTGACTGATCGCGCCGCCGAACACGTAGGTGAACAGGAGCACGAACATGATCGGCTGGATCGTCGAGAAGATCAGCAGGTCCGGTTGGCGGACGAAGTGGCGCAGGTTGCGACCCGTGACGACGTTCGCGTCGGTGAAGTCCCCGCGGACCTCGCGCGCCGTTAGGCGCCGCCATCGCGGCGGGCGTCTGGGCACCGGCCGCGGCGGGGAAGGAGAACGGGCGGCAAGAGCAGCGGCGGAGGAGGAAGTCGCGCGAGGCCGTTCCGGCCGACCATCGCCGTTTGCGGCCCCCGCCCCCGCCCCGTTCTCGCTCGGCGGCGCGCCGGTCAGCTGCAGGAACACGTCATCGAGGGTCGGCCGGCGCAGCCCAAGATCGCTCACCGCGATTCCTGCCTTGCGCAGCGCGGAGGCCGCATCCTCGATCATCTCGAGCCCGTCCCGCGGCGCCGGAAGCGTCAGCTGCGCGAGCCGCTCGCCGGGCTCCGGCGGACCACAACCAATCCCGGCCAGCGCGGCCCGGGCCTTGTCCCGTTCGGCCGCGCGCACCAGCTCGAGTTCGAGGATCTGCCCCCCGACCCGGTCCTTGAGCTCGTTGCCGGTCCCCTGGGCGATCACCCGACCGTGATCGATCACCGCGATCTGCTCGGCGAGCTGATCCGCCTCCTCGAGGTACTGGGTAGTCAGCAGCAGCGTCGTCCCCTCCCGGACGAGCTCCCGCACGACGGCCCAAATCTCAATCCGGCTACGCGGATCCAGCCCGGTCGTCGGCTCGTCCAAGAACAGCACCCGCGGGCGAGTCAACAGACTCGACGCCAGGTCCAGACGACGCCGCATCCCACCCGAGTACGTCCGGGCCGGGCGGTCGGCGGCGTCGGCCAGATCGAAACGCTCGAGCAGCTCGTCCGCCCGCGCCCGAGCATCCGCGGCCGACAGGTCAAACAGCCGCCCGAACATCTGAAGGTTCTCCCGGCCGGTCAGAATCTCGTCGACCGCCGCGAACTGGCCGGTCAGCCCCAGGAGCTCCCGCACGCCCGCGGCGTCGTGGACGACGTCGCGGCCAAACACCTCCGCCCGCCCCGCATCCGGGGACAGCAGCGTAGCCAGCACCCGAACCAGCGTCGTCTTCCCCGCGCCGTTGGGCCCCAGCAACCCAAACACCGTGGCCTCCTCCACGTCCAGATCGACCCCGGCAAGCGCCGTCGTCTTCCCGAAGCGCTTGACCACACCCTCGACATGGACCGCCGAATCAGCCATCACTCACTCTCGGATTATGGGGCGACCGGATCGCGGGCACCGAATCGTGTCCGTCGGGTCGGTAACTCGACGTAGGGATCGTCGCCGCGGCGTGGGTGATCTGTAATCGCTGGATCCCAGTGATCCAGCGATGGCGGGGGGATCACTGCGATCCGGTGATGCCTCCTCACCTCCCTGGGGCCAAAACTAATTGTGGCCAACCCAACGAAGGGAGATCCTCCGTGAGCACCGAGCAGCAAGAGACCCTCGACACAATCCTGCGGCAGTCTGCCCTCCCCGTCGACAGCGACGTCAACGAGCAACGGCAACGGTTCCGAGCCGCGGCATCGGCGCAGCCGCTGCCTCCCGACGTGACCGTGACCGCGGCGGTGCTGGGCGGTGTCCGAACTGCAGAGATCACCATCGACGGAATCGAACCTCGCCACGTTGTTCTGTACTTCCACGGCGGCGTGTACGTGATATCGGACGCCTTCCTCGCCGCCGGCCTGGCTTCGCAGGTCGGTCGGCGCACGCAGGCCAAGGTCATCTCCGTCGACTACCGGCTCGCTCCCGAAAACCCATATCCGGCAGCGGTCGACGACGCGCTCGCGGCCTATGAAGCCCTGCTGGACAACGGCGTCGCCCCGTCGGACATCGTCTTCGCGGGAGAGTCCGCCGGCGGCGGTCTGGCCATCGCCACCCTTGTCAACGCCCGCGATCACGGGCTGGCCCTGCCGGCCGCGGCGTTCGTCATGTCACCGTACGTCGATCTGACCCTCGCCGGGGAGACCATGGAAACCAAGCGCGAGGCCGACCCGCTGCTCAGCAGGGAACTGCTCGAACCTCGGGTCGCCGACTATACGCAGGGACAAGACGCCGCACTTGGCCTGATCAGTCCCATATTCGCCGACCTGTCCGACCTGCCGCCGCTGATCATTCAGGCGGGTAGTCACGAGGTTCTCCTCGATGACGCCGTTCGCCTGGCGCGACAGGCCGCCACCGCCGACGTCGAGGTCACGCTTGAGATCATCCCTGGAGTGCCCCACGTCTTCCAGGGCTTTTCCGCGATGCTTGACGAAGCGGGCGCTGCTCTCGACAGAGCCGGACGGCTCCTGTCGGCGCATCTCGCCGGGGCAGACCGCGTCATCGCATAGCGAGCAGCGATGAGCGGCGTAACCTGATCGGAGGATCCGACCGGAGGGCCGCATTACCACCATGCCGACGACGGAGCGCGCGGATCACGCGCAGCAGCCGATCTCAGAAGACGAGTCGGTTGCTTCCGGCCTGCTCGAGCGGGAAGACCTCGTCGAGCTGCTGGGTCTCGCGCTGGCCAAACGGGTGACGGTGATCTCGGCGCCGCCGGGAAGCGGGAAGACCTCGCTGCTCCGAACGTGGTCTCGGCGTTCAACGAGCGTCCGTCGGGTCGCGTTCGTGTCCGTGGAGCGCGACCAGCAGGACGCTCAGCGCTTCTGGGCCGCCGTCCTTGACGCGATCCGCGGATCCGCGCGCTCGGTCGATCCCGACGCGCAACATGCCGCGGCCGCTGGACTCGACGCCGACCAGCTGGTCGACAGAGTCCTGTCGGAGCTCTCCGACCAACCCGAACCTGGCGTGCTGATCATCGACGATTTCCACGAGCTCAAATCGGCCGACGCCCTCACGCAACTCGAGCATGTGCTCGCGGTTCTACCGAGCCGTGCGCGCGTAGTGCTGTCGTCGCGTCGGGACCCACCGATCGGGCTGCACCAGCTCAGGCTGGCCGACGAGGTCGCCGAGATACGCGCCGCCGACCTCCGCTTCACGGAGAGCGAAGCGCGGGCACTGCTCGCCGGGTCCAGGATCGGTTTGTCGGATTCCGGGGTGGCCGCGTTGTACGAGCGGACGGAGGGTTGGGCGGCCGGTCTGCGTCTGGCGGTGATCTCGCTGAGCGGTCATTCGGATCCCGAGCGGTTCGTGGCCGAGTTCTCCGGCACCGACAGGGCGATTGGCGAGTACCTGATGGCCGAGATGCTCGAGCGCCAACCGAGCGAGGTTCAGAGCATGCTGTTGCGAACGTCGCTCGTCGACCGACTGAACGGCGAGCTCGCCGACGTGCTGGCAGGCCGCTCGGGCTCGGAGCAGATACTGCTCGAACTGGAGGAGGCCAACGCGTTCGTCGTCTCGTTGGATCCGCAGCGCACGTGGTTTCGGTACCACCACCTTCTCGCGGATTTCCTGCGCCTCGAGATCCGCCGAAGGTCGGCCGACGAAATTCCTGGCCTCCATCGTCGTGCCGCCCGGTGGTTCGCGGATCACGGGGAGACCGTCGAGGCCGTGCGACACCTGCTCGCGGCCGGCGCCTGGCCGGACGCGGCGCGGCTGCTCTCGGACCACCTGTTCGGTTTGATGCTCGACGGACAGGAGGGAGCGATCGCAAAGCTGCTGCGGGCGTTCCCCGGCGGGGTGTCCGCCGATGATCCCGAGCTGGCTTTGGCGCGCGCGGCGGTTCAGCTGACGCAGGGTCGGTTGGAGGAAGCGGCTGCTCAGCTGGCGCTGGCCGAGAGCCACGTCGAGACCGCCCCGCACGCCGGCCGCCGGCGCTTCGCGGTGGCGAGCGCATCGTTGCGGTTGGCGCTGGCCCGCCGCAGCGGTCAGTTCGCCGAGGTGACGGAGCAGGTGAGCGCGCTTGACGCGTTGATCGCAGACAGATCGTGCCCGAGGGGAACTGAGCTGCGGGCGGTCGCGCTGATGAATCTCGGGATCGTGGAGACGTGGTCTCGGCGATTCGACGACGCCGAGCGGCACCTTTCCGAGGGCGCCGCGCTCGCCCAGGCGATCGGCCGGCCCTACCTCGAGGTCTCATGTCGCGCTCACGAAGTCTTCCCGACAAGGCGCGTCTCGCTCGCGAGCGCGCGCCAACGGGGGCTTCATGCAATAGCCCTCGCGGAACGCCACGGCCTGGGCGATCGGCCAATACTGGCGCCTGCCTTTGGCGCAGTCGCCTTGTGGGCGATCTGGATGGGAGAGTTCGACGAAGGAGAGCGCGCGCTGCGCCGCGCCTGGGAGGTCGCCGAGCCACGAATCGACCCGGCGGCAGCGGTGCTGCTGCACATGGTGACGGGCCAGTCGCACGCCGCCCGCGGGCGGCATCAAGCGGCGCTCGAAGGATTCGCCGCGGGAGCTCGGGCGCAGTCGCAGCTGACAGGTGTACACGCTTTCGCGACGCCGGTCGTCGGCTGGCTCGCGGCCACGCAGGCTCGGCTCGGGATGGCGGATGAGGCGCGCGAAACGCTGGCCGGAATCTCTGCCGAACCTGGTCCCATTGGCTTCATTCACAACGCGCGAGCAGTGATCTGCATGGCGGAGGGAGACCCCGCCGGCGCACTCGACGTCCTTCGAGACGTTCCGGAGGCCACCCCCCCAACCGGCCCCGCGTTCACGCTCGTCGAAACGCGGCTGCTCGCCGGGCTCGCGCATCTGAAGCTGGGCGGCCGACACGCGGCGGCTGCCGCGGCCGAGGCCGCGCTCGCGGCCGCCGAGCCGGACCGGCTGATCTTCCCGTTCGTCATGACCGGGGCTGGGGCCCTGGTCGACGCGCTCCCGCGCCACGAAACGGCCCACGGGGCCCTACTCGCCGACATCGCCGAGCTATTGCGAGGCGAACCAGGCCCGAGCGTCGATCCGGAGCGCGTATCGCAACCGGCGGAGCTCACCCCGAGCGAGCTCCGCGTGCTCCGCTACCTGCCGACAAACCTGACGCGGCCCGAGATCGCCAGCGAGCTCTACATCACCCTCAACACTGTCAACACCCACATTCGCAACATCTACACCAAGCTCGGCACCCGTGATCGCTCCACCACCGTCGGCCGGGCACGCGAGCTCCGCCTTCTCTCAACCGGGCGCACCTGACGAGTTCGAATGATCTGGGGCCGCTGGCCGCGGCGACCGAGCTCGGCTCGAACCGCCGCGACCTCGCGGCTATCAGTTTGCAAGGGTCCCGTCGAAGTCGATCGTGGCGTGCGTCCCGTCGCAGAACGGCTTGTTCGAGGACCCTCCGCAGCGGCACATCGACATCGGGTCGGGAGGGTCGATCACACGGCCGTCGGGAGCGGTCAGAACGACAGGGCCCGAGACGATGTAGGGACCGTTCTCGCTGGGGGTGATGGTGATGTCCGGCATGGCGTGTCTCCTTTGCTAGGCGATCTTGATGGTGTTGGCGAGCGGGAGATAACGGATTCGGGTGCCGGTCAGTGCTGCGATCGCGTTCGCGAGGGCCGGCGCGACGGAGGGGACCGAGACCTCGCCGACGCCAGTAGGCGGCTCCGTCGATTCGATCAGGTGCACCTCGATCTCCGGTACGGAGCGCATCCGCACGATCGGGTAGCGGTCGAAGTTCTGGGTGACGATCTCGCCGCCGTCGCCGAGCACTACCTCACCCCACGCCGCGGCGCTGAGCCCGAACAGGAGACCGCCTTCAACCTGAGCGCGGACCAGATCCGGGTTGATCGTGATGCCGCAGTCGAGCACGAATACGATCCGATCGACTAGCACACGCCCGCGGGCATCTAGCGAGACCTCGGTCACGTTGGCGCTGTGACTGAGGAAGCTCGAGCACGTGATCCCGCGCGCGCGGCCTTCCGGTGGTGGCGTGGTCCACCCGGCTATGTCGGCCGCGAGCTCGAGCGCACGGAGCGTCCGTGGGCTGTCCGCGAGCAGTTCGCGGCGCAGGTCGACGGGGTCGCGGCCGGCCGCGAGTGCGAGCTCGTCGATGGCCGACTCCCGCGCGAACTCGGTGTGCGAGTTGCCGACGGAGCGCCACACCATCGTCGGAACCCCGGACTCGAAGTTGGTCGATTCGAGCTTGAAGTTCTTGAACGCATACGGAGGGTCGGCGGCGCCGGTCGTGGTGAAGAAGTCGATCCCGTTCGTGAACATCGCATCCCGCACGAACGGGAGGTTCACCGATGTCGGTTCGGCGACGATCTGGTGGTGATAGGCGGTGACCCGCCCGTTGGAGTCGGCTCCGGCGCGTACGCGGTGGACCGCCATTGCCCGGTAGCGGCCGCTCTTGAAATCCTCTTCGCGCAGCGACTGGAGTTTGATCGGATACCTCCAGTCGAGTGCCCGAGCGACCTGCACGGCCTCGGCCGTGGGGTCGCGGCCCGAGCTCGAATGCAGCCCGAACGATCCCCCGGCGAAGGTGACGTGAACCTCGACGCGGTCCTTGTCAATTCCGGCCGCGTCCGAGGCCGCCATCCGGGTGTATTCCGGCGATTCGGTGCTCGCCCATACTTCGAGCACTCCGTCGTCGCGCATCCGACACGCCGCGTTGTTTGGCTCCATCGTGGCGTGGGCGACATACGGCAGCGCGTAGGTAGCTTCGACAACCGTCGGCGCGTCCCCGAGCGCCGCCTCTGTACTGCCGTCGTCGCGCGCGACCACCGCCCGCTCGCCCGATTCCAGCAACCGGACATGCTCGGCAAGTAGCTCGGCGGAGCTGCGCCGCTCGGCGTCAGAGTCATCCCACTCCACGGTCAAGGCGCGGAGCCCTCGCTGCCCGTCCGCGACCGTCTCGGCGACGACGGCAACCCCGTCCTCAATCTTCACGACCGCCACGACGCCGGGCTCTGACAGCGCCGCGTCGTCGTCCACGGCCGCAACCGTGGCGCCGAACCGGGGCGGGTGGAGCACGACCGCAGTCAGGATCCCGGGCACACTGACGTCAATCGTGAAACGAGTGGTGCCGAGGATCTTCGGCACGGAGTCCACGCGCACACGCGCCCCCCCGATCAGCCTGTAGTCGGATATGTCCTTGGGCTCGACACCGTCAGGGACCGGCAGCCGCTCCGCGCGCGCGGCAAGCTCTCCGAACGTCGCGTCCTGGCCGCTCGCGTGGCGTACGACACCGCGCTCGAACGTGACCTCGTCGGCGGGCACATCCCAAAGCTCCGCCGCCGCGGCCGCAAGCCGGGCTCGCGCCTGGGCGGCTACCGTGCGGTAGCGGATCCAGAAGCCCTTGGTTGAGTTGGAGGCTCCGGTGATCTGAAGCGCGCCCCCGGCGTCAGGATTTCCGTACACGTCCTTCGGGGGGCCGCCGCCGTTGGCGGCATTGACAACCACGACCGAATCGAACTCGGCATCGAGCTCCTCGGCGACGATTGTGGCCAGCCCGGTGTGGATCCCCTGGCCCATCTCAATCTGGCTCGAGTACGCGACGATCGTCCCGTCCTCGTGGATCCGGATGTATGGATGGATCGGATCTGCCAGCTCATCAGGCGTCAGTCGAGGCACCGCGAGCTCGGGCGGAGCGACGAGCGGCCCCGGATCATCGCCCGCCGCGAGTGTGCCGGCGGCCTGATGAATGGCCGCCCGGATCCGGGGATAGGTGCCGCAGCGGCACAGGTTCCCGCTCATCCACTGATCGATCTTCGCGTCGTCAGGAGCAGGGTTCGACTCGAGCAGCGACACCGCCGCCAGCGTTTGGCCGGGCTGGCAGTAACCGCACTGCACGACGTTGCCGCGGTGCCAAGCATCGCGAACCGCGTCGACCACGGGACCCGCCGCCCCCTCGATCGTCGTGATCGACTTCTCGACGGCTCGCTCCGTCGCGGTCTGGCACGATTTCGTGTTACGTCCGTCGATTAGAACCGTGCAGGCCGCGCAGAAGCCGGCTCCGCAGCCGAACTTCGTGCCGGGCAATCCGAGGACATCGCGGAGCACCCATAGCAACGGGGTCTTCGCGTGTCGGTCGTCGACCTCGACCTCGGCGCCGTTGACGACAAGCTTCATCTCAGACCTCCCTCGAGCAGAACCTGTGCGTGCTGTTGCATCGGCCGCAGGTTCGCCCCGACCCAGGTGAGGTGTCGTCACTGGATGATGGTGATTGTTCGGCGACCCGCCGGACGCACCCGGTCCGGCGTGGTCCTACGGAACCAGAGCCGGCTCGCGGGACCCCGCTCCGTCTGCCGCGGCCGTGCCATCCGCGGTCTCGTCTTGGTGGCAATTGCCGATCGCGTGTCGTGCCAGCGCGGTTATGGTCGTCGCGGTGCGGGCTTCGCATTGGCTGGGCATGATCAGCAGCGTGAGCAGAAAGCCGATGCCGAAGATCCCGGCGGCCCAATAGAACGCGGTCGTGTCGCCGTGGACCTGCGCGGCGAGGGCAACGCCTGGGACGCGGGGATGGCTGGTGAGGTACCTGACGACGGCGCTGGCGTAGATCGTTGAGAGCAGCGAGGTGCCGATCGAGCCGCCGACCTGTTGGGACGTGTTGACCATGGCGGAGGCGATGCCCGCTTCGTTTGGCGCCACGCCGAGCGTCGCGGCGGAGAACGTCGGCGCGAAGATGCAGCCCATGCCGACGCCGATGACGAGGAGACCGGGCAGGACGCCGGTGCCGTAGATGGACGTGGGCGTCAGCTGGGTCAACAGGAGCATCCCGACCACCCCGAGCGCCATGCCGAGGAGCACGAGCGGTTTGACGCCGGTGCGCTGAACCACACGGGTCTGGACGGTCGTCGAGGTGATGACAAGCACGACGGTGAGGGGCAGGAACGCGAGCCCGGTCTTGAGCGGCGAGAACCCGAGGTTCACTTGCAGGAAGTAGGTGAGGAACAGAAACACCGCGAAGACGCCGGCCCCGGTCACTAGGAGCGCGGCGTACGACCCTCCGCGCGCCCGGTCCCACACGATGTGCAAGGGCAGTAGTGGGTGCTTGACGCGGCGTTCGATAAGCGCGAACGCGGTGAGGAGCACGGGGCTGGCGATGAGCGCGACGACGGTCGCGGTGGCGCCCCACCCGTGGGTCTCGGCGTTCGAGAAGCCGAACACGAGCGCGAATAGCCCCAACGTCCAGGTGAGCACTCCGGGAACGTCGAGGTGGGCGCGCTCGGGGGGCCTCTGGTTGACGATCAGGCGCAACGCCGCGATAGTGGTGGGTATCGCGATTACGAGATTGACGTAGAAGCACCACCGCCACGAGATCGCCGACGTCAGGATGCCGCCGAGCAGCAGCCCGAGCGCCCCGGCGCCGCCGGCGACGGCGCCGAAGATCCCGAAAGCCTTTTGCCAGTCCGCGGTCCCCGCGAACGTGACCGTCAAGAGCGACAGCGCCGAGGGGGCCAGCAATGCGCCGAACACCCCCTGCGTCGCCCGCGCGAAGATGAGCACGCCGAACGACTGCGCCAGTCCCCCGACGGCGGACGCTCCCGAGAATCCCACCAGTCCGGCGATCAGCGCCCATTTGCGGCCGAACAGGTCGCCCAGCTTGCCGCCCACCAACAGCAGGCTGCCGAACGCCAGCGCGTACGCGGTCACGACCCACTGCCGGCTGTCGTTAGAGAAGTGCAACGCCCGTTGGGCGGACGGCAGCGCGACGGTCACGATCGTCGCGTCCAGCACCACCATCAGCTGCGCGACGCTCAGCACAGCGAGCACCGCCCATCGATTGGGCTCACGAACGGTTTGAGTTGCCATGGAGGCTCGACTTTCGGTTGGCGATGTGGGCTCAGGCTCACACGCCGCCGGGTGACCGGTCATCGTCGGATCCAGGCGATATCGGGCCTCCCCGGATCTGTCGGAGCTCTAGCAGCTCGAGGCCGAGCGCTTCTATCTGCCCGAGGACGCCAAACACAGCGGAGCGGTCCTCGAGCAAGCCGGTGAGCACCGTCTCGCCGCTTTTCGTCTCGCACACCATCGAGGGGAAGGCGGACAGGGCAGTGACTCCCAGCCGGCCCCTTATCCGGATCGTGTACAAGCCCGGCGGTGTCTCCACGAAATCATCCTCCAGCGCGACCTAGTGAGCCCGCGACGCCGGAATCTGGTGATTGTCCGCGCGACGACGCTCGCGCCGCTCCGACGGTATTCAGGAGCGGCCGGTAGAGAGAAGCCGAAGGTCGCGTGCTCGCTGCACGGCGGAAGAGCGATCACGGGCACCGAGCTTCGCGTAGACGTTCCGGATGTGGGTGTTGACCGTGTTGATGGACACATAGAGCTCTTGCGCGATCTCGGGCCGGGTTAGGTTTGTCGGCAGGTAGCGCAGTACGCGGAGTTCGCTTGGGCTGAGTTCCTCCGGCTTGAGTAGCCGCTCTCG
>Ga0070765_100002385_pt1 | contig 11782 bp, 9 predicted proteins | sample HubBroMetageWFT5_FD_71516 | JGI IMG/M metagenome (GOLD analysis project Ga0070765, IMG submission 71516) | Warmed and freeze-thawed soil microbial communities from the Hubbard Brook experimental Forest, New Hampshire - Hubbard Brook CCASE Soil... | ecosystem: Environmental > Terrestrial > Soil... | reverse complement strand
GGTGGCCCCGAAAAATAAAAACAGGCTCGGGAAAATCCAGTGAGGAGGTTTCCATTTCATGGCGAATACCTCCGAACGACGCCGCGCTAATGTTGCTGATCTTGTGAACTTGGCGGTGCCTTGTCGGCGTCTTTCTTGCCTCCAAAGATACCAAAAATTCGTCTCAGTACGCCTTTTTTGTTCTCCTCTTCCGGCTGTTGATTATCGGCCGACGAAGGCGGCGTGGAATTAGGACGCGCGCCGGCGCTGCCCGGCGCGCCTGAAGAAGCGTCGTCAGCCCCCTTGGCCTTGTCACCGCCAAAAATATGCGATAGCCAGGAACCCGGTGCCGTATCGCTGGCCATGTGCCCGCCATGCAAGGGGCAAAACTCGGTGGGTTCTGTGCCGTGGATGTACACTTCCTCGCGCGTGACCGGGCATTCCGGAGTAGCCAGCGCCAGAGACACCGGATCGATGGTGACCTTGGTGATCCCTTCCGGCATTTCAAATGGTTGCACGCCGCGATATACGGGCAATGTAATCGCGCGCTTCATGAAATCGGCCCAGATGGGCGCCGGAGCATTTGCGCCGGAAAGACCCAGGTCGCGGTTATCGTCAAATCCCACCCACACGATGGCCAACAAATTCGAGGTGTAGCCGGCGAACCATCCGTCCCGCGAGGTTCCGGTTTTCCCCGCCGCGGGCGCGATGAATCCGCGCGCGCGAACGGTCGCGCCGGTACCGTGGTCGATGACGTCCTGCAACATACTGGTCACGAGGTAGGCCACGCGTGGATCGAGCGCCCTCCTCGACCGAATCGAGTTTTGTTCCAGCGATGCCCCCTCGGCGTTGACCACGTTGCGGATAAACATCGGCTCGGTGCGCACGCCTTCGTTGGCGAGGATCGTGTACCCCGTGGCAACTTCGAGCGGCGTCATTTCATACGCCCCCAGCGCCACCGAAGGCGTCGGCTGAATGGATGGATCGAGCCCGAACTGATGCGCCATGTCCGTGACCCGCGTGTAACCAACCAGCTCGGCAACTTTCACCGTGGCCACGTTGAGCGAAAACGTCAGCGCTTCCCGCAGCGTGACCTGGCCATGGAATTTTTCACCGTAGTTGTTGGGCGTATATTCCTTGCCGTCAAAATCGAATGTGGTCGGCTCGTCCATCACTGTCGTCGCCGGAGTCACGATGGGCTTCACCCCGTCGACCGCGCCTTCAAACGCCGCCGCATACACGAACGGCTTGAACGCGGAGCCGGGCTGGCGCCGCGCGAGAATGTGGTTGAGCTGGCTTTCGCCGTAATCGCGCCCGCCGATCAGCGCCTTGATTTCCCCGGAGTGCGGGTCCAAAACCACCATGGCGATCTGAGCCTGCGGCGCGGGCTTCCCTTCTTTTTTCCACCGCGCGTAACGGCGGGCTAGCTGCGTGTCAATGTTCTTCGCTCCCGCGTCAACTGCCTCGCTGGCCGCGCGCTGCAGCTCCGGATCGAGCGTTGTATAAACGCGGAAGCTCTGGGAGAGCAGGTCCGATTCGGAGAAACGGTCGAGCAGGTGGTCCTTCACCATGTCCACGAAATACGGCGCCGTGCTGCCCTCCAGCCCGGCACCCACGATTTGCAACGGCGTTTTCTTCGCGCTGAGCGCTTGTTCGGGTGTAATCACGCCATTCTCGGACATCGCCAGCAGCGCGCGGTCCCGCGCCTCCACCGCGCGGTCCGGCCGCCGTTCCGAACTCGAGTAACGATTCGGCGCGTGAATGATTCCGGCGAGAAACGCGGCTTCCGGCAGGTTCACTTCGCGCAGATCCTTGTTGAAGTAAGCCAGCGAAGCCTCGCCAAATCCGTGAATCGCGAAGCTGCCGCGGTTGCCAAGATAAATTTCGTTGGCGTAAAGCTCAAAAATCTGCTGTTTGTTGAAGCGGTGCTCGAGTTCCAGCGCCACGATGGTTTCGGCGATCTTGCGGCGCAAGGTCCGGTCCGTGTTGAAAAAGAAGCTGCGCGCCACTTGCATCGAAATCGTGCTGCCGCCCTGAACGCGCGCCCCATGACGCAGATCGGCCCAGGCCGCTCCCAGAATCCGGATGGGATCAAATCCCGGATGCTCGAAAAAGCGCCGGTCCTCCACGGAAAGTACGGAGTCGCGCAAGATCTTGGGAATATCGTTGTAACTGATGGCGCGGCGCTTCTCGCGGGAGCTGTCAAACAAGCTGGTCAGAAGTTCCGGCTCGACTTCGGCGGAATCCAGCGCGGCGCCGCTGTCCATCGAGCGGATCTTCTGGATCGCCGTGCTGCTGAAATCCACCACCAGCCGGTTTTTGCTTCCAAAATACGACTCGCTCGATGGCCGAATTTCGATTTCATTCCCGTGCAGAACGTAGCGCCCCGGAGTCCCCGAAACGTCCAGTTCGCTGTAACCGGCCCGTTGCAGGTGATTCGCCATATTCGCTACGGTAATGGCTTCTCCGGCGTAGATCCGCATGGGAGCGGCATAAATTCTGGCGGTAGTTTGCTGAATATGACCGGAAAGGCGCAGATCAATCATCCGGCCGTAGGAAATCCAGTAGTACGTGCCAATCCCGGCAACGGCAATGACAAGAAAAACTGCAGTCCCAAGAAGGATGAGGCCCAACCGGGAGCCCCAATCACCCCGGCCGATTCGAATACGCAAGGTATTTCTCCGTTCCGCCGCGAAAAAAACCGCCCGTCGCTCTTACGACCCCGATCCCCCACCTAAGAACTTAGATGCGCATTCGGGGTGAACTGGAATCTTCCTACACGCCATGGCGACAACCCCGAATTCCGCGAATGAGTGGCGAGAAGGTTTACCGGCAGTGGCCGCCGCTTATGCGCACTTGGCTGGGCGCCAGTGCCAGCGAATGCCCCACTCATCCTCGCCGGCTATAACAGCGAGGCGTTGCTAGCCGCCGGGTGGAAGTTCAGCGTCCACTGGTACACTTTCAGATCCACCGTCACGGAATAGTCGACATCGATGCGTATGTTTCCAGCGTTGCTGATCACCTTCACATCGTCGGCTTGAACCGGCAAATCTTCTTTCTGCGCTTCCTCCATTACGGCCTGCCGGATCTGCTCGGGATTTCTGCGATTCACGCTGGCGAAACGCGCGATGGTCTGCAGGCTGTCCTGGAATTGGTATTCATTAATTAATACCGGGAGCATCATCGCTGCCGCATAAACAAACGCCGCCAGAATCATGGTCCAGATAATGGCTTTAGCCTTGCCCGCCCCGCTCTCGCCATTGCGTTTCGGCGGAGCACCCCCGCCGGGACCCGCAAGAAAATACTTGCGCCCGTCCGCCGGCCGGAACGCACCCGTTCCGGGCAACATCGCGCATGGGGAAAGTTCCATATGAAAATGCTAGCATCGGATGGCAGGGGTGTCGAGAGAGAGTCCGCGCCCGGTTTCGGCCCAGTTACTTTCCTCAATCGTCTGATAATAAATGAGTTGCTTGCTGAATGGAGGCCCGAAATGGCCCTAGTACGCCTTCCCGAAGATGGCCAGTTCGCGGGACGATTTTCCGCACTGGAGGCATAGGCCCGTTCCGCCAGGCTGTTCTATTGGGATGCAGCGCAGCGTGGCCTTGGTCGTTTCCTTGATTTGCTCTTCGCATTTGGCGTCGCCGCACCAGTAGGATCGTGCAAATCCCTGTTCCACCGCCGCCTGGAATTCTTCGAGATTCTTGGGATCAAATGTGTGCGCGTCGCGGAATGCCAGTGCGCGGTCAAAGAGCGCCTGCTGGATCGCGGCCAGTTGCTGCTCGACGGAGGCCGCGATGCCGTCCTGCGAGACAAAGCTCTTCCCTTCCTTCCCCGGCCGGTCGCGCCGCGCCAGCACCACGCTGCCCTTGGCCACATCCTTCGGTCCTATCTCCATGCGCAGCGGCACGCCGCGCATTTCCCAGTCATTGAATTTGAAACCGGGGCTTTGCCCCTCGCGCTCGTCCACTTTCACGCGAATATCCGCTTTCACTAATTGTTCGCGGATTTTTTTCGCGGCCTCAATTACCAGCGCCTTCTCTTCGTCGGTCTTGAAGATTGGCACAATCACCACCTGATGCGGCGCGAGCCTCGGCGGCAGAATCAGCCCCTGATCGTCGCCATGCACCATGATGATGGCGCCCACGACGCGCGTCGACAACCCCCATGAAGTCGTCCAGCAATGCTGCAGCGCCCCGTTTTGATCCAGGTAGCGAATCTCGAAGGCCTTGGCGAAATTTTGTCCCAGGTTATGCGACGTGCAGAATTGCAGGGCCTTTCCATCTCCCATCATGGCTTCGAGAGAATAGGTGATGTCAGCGCCCGCAAACTTTTCGGAATCCGACTTGCGCCCGGGAATCACAGGAATCGCCGCCTCATTCATTGCAAAATCGGTGTACACATCCACCATCTGGCGTGTTTCCTTGTCTGCTTCTTCCAGCGTCGCATGCGCCGTGTGTCCTTCCTGCCAGAAAAATTCCAGCGTGCGCAAAAACAATTTCGTGCGCAGCTCCCAGCGCACCACGCTGTTCCACTGATTGATCAGCACAGGTAAATCGCGGTACGACTGAATCCATTTTGCGTACGAATGCCCGATGATCGTCTCCGACGTCGGGCGAATCACCAGCGGCTCTTCCAGCTTTTCCCCGCCGCCGTGCGTGACCACCGCCAGCTCCGGCGAAAACCCGGCGACGTGAGACTGCTCCTTGCTGATGAAACTCTGAGGAATCAGCAGCGGAAACGCGGCGTTCACATGTCCGGTAGCTTTGAAGCGCCGGTCCAGCTGCGCCGTGATGTTTTCCCACAGCGCCCAGCCGTACGGGCGCACGATCATGCACCCGCGTACCGGAGCGTAATCCGCAAGCTCCGCCCGCAACACCAGCTGGTTGTACCACTCGGAAAAATCTTCCGAGCGAGAAGGAAGCTTCAAATCCGCCATGCGCACCGCTCCTTATGCGGTGAAGTAACGCTAGTCAAAGCAAAGAAGCGTAGCCGAGGGTGCGTGGGGTGTCAACCAAGCCGTGGCAAACAATTTGTTCCTGTCTGGATTCAAGGCTTTGGCCGCGTGGGCCGGATTGCGGTTCGCGTTGAGCGCTGTATTATTCGTCGTCGCCCACGGGCAGGAAACGTCCCAGGCCGGAATCGTACGAGGTCACGGCTCCACGGGCGATGTGGTACACCCAGCCATGCAATTTCAGGCTCTTCTGTTCCAGTCGAGCCGCCACAGATGGGTGCGTCTGTAGATTATGCAACTGCTCCACAACATTCCGCTCGGTCAGCGCCATGAAAAATTCCGCATCGTTCAACCTGCCTTTGGAATTCTCGATGGCCTCGCGCGCGGGTTGCGCATGCCGCAGCCAGGCGCTCACGTTGGCCAGCGAATTCAGCGACTCCGGATGGAGCACGCCTTGCATCACTCCACAATCCGTATGACCGCAAACGATTATGTCGGGCACGGCCAATACGCTGACCGCGTACTCAATCGTCGCGGAAACACCTCCAATCGTCTCTGGGTACCGTGGCACGATGTTGCCGATCACCCGGCAAATGAACAATTCACCCGGCTTCGTTTGCGTCAGCAGGCAGGGATCAATTCGGGAATCGGCGCAGGTGATAAATAGCGCCACCGGCCTCTGCTGGTGCGCCAGTTGATGGAACAGTTCTCGCTGCTTGGGGAACACTTTCTTTTGAAACTGCTTGAGGCCTTGAAGGATGCGATCGACAGGCATGACGGGACATTTTGCAACAATTGGAACAAATGGTTCTACTCAAATCACGGAGGGCAACCGACGGGCAGGAATTGAACCTTGCCCATTCCGTCCCGAAGAGCGTGAAGCGGGGAGACCTCTACAATACCCTAAGGCATACAGGCCATTAGTTTTGTGGCGGCCGCCCGTCTGTGGGACAGGCAGTTTTTCGCTTTATCCAGGTATCAAAATGAGGCAATGCCTCCGAACGATATTGCGTGCACAAATCGGAAAATTATGAGATAATTGTGTCCGCAGGTTTGCATTCTCTGGACGATCTGATGGGGGTTCAGCGGCTTTGGCAGAGCCTCTGGAGCACACTTTTTTCAATCTATTCCGTCGAAAGATGTAGGCCTACGCGGTGAGGGTGCGGATCGGCGATCCCAGGCTTGGGCCGCGTCCTGCCACTCCGTAACGTGCTGAAAAGAATGGTGTTATATAGGAGCATTCCTTCTGCCTGCGCCACGTGACTTTGCACTGCAATTTGACTCTAATACTTAGAGAATCAAACTGAGTCGTGTGTGCATCAAACTGCTTCGCTCAAAGGCTTGACTCGGAAGCGCTGACGGCCGTTTTGAGCTCATTCGCAAGGGGGATAACTGCTTGTCTCTGAATAATCAAGAAGCGGGTGAAGAGGTCCGGAGCATCATTGGCATCGGTAAGGAGCGCAGGTACTTGCTCCCCGACGAGGAAGAGCGTGTGTTGCCTGCCGTCGAGACCTCGCCGGAGCCGGAGGAAGGCGAGCACCAACTCACCGCGTTCGATCAGATCGGCGTTGCCGTCGATGAGGACGCCCCTCCGGCGAACTCCGCCCAAGTTACTCCAGACACGGTCGATGCCGAGCACGGCGCGGTCGCTGAGGAGAGCGAACTCGACCTTACGCCGGGGATGCTGGACAAAAATAACGACCCGGTTCGCCTCTATCTGAGGGAGATGGGCACCGTTCCGCTCTTGAAGCGCCAAGACGAAGTGGCCATTGCCAAGCGCATGGAGCGCGGGCACCTCATGGTGCTGAAGACAATTTCCCGCTCGCCCATCGTGTTGAAGGAATTGATTGCCGCCGGGAAGGAACTTCGCTCCGGCTCGCTTTCGATCAAGAAAATCATTCAATTTGAACAGGAAGAGCTGACCGAAGAAGAAACCGAGAGCAAGACGCGCGATATTCTTCGCATCATTGCCAAGATCGAACAGCTCTACGCCCTGGCGCACAAGCAGGCCGCCCAGCTGGCCAATACGCCGAAATCGAGCAGGCGGGTCTACCTGCGCTATCGCAATCGCCTGGCCCGGACGCGCGTGCAGATGTCGCAGTATGCCCGCTCAATTGATTTCCACTCGCTCGAAAGAAAGCGGCTCATCGACAAAATCCATCACACCGTCGAGCGGTTGCAGGCGCTCGAGCGAGAAATCGTCAAGCTGGAACGCAGGGCCGACGCTTCCAAGGGCGAACATGCCGCGGAAGCGCGCCGGGAGCTGCGCGCGCGCCGCACCGAGCTGCGCGAAATTGAAGCCGCCAGCGAAACAGGTCTCGTGGACCTCAAGCGCATGCTCCAGGTGGTGCTGCGCGGAGAAGCGGAAGCCAGCCAGGCCAAGAAGGAAATGGTCGAGGCCAACCTTCGTCTGGTGGTTTCCATCGCCAAGAAATATACCAACCGCGGATTGCAATTCCTGGACTTGATTCAGGAGGGCAACATTGGCCTGATGAAAGGCGCCGACAAATTTGAATGGCGCCGCGGCTATAAATTTTCCACCTACGCGACGTGGTGGATCCGCCAGGCCGTCACCCGCGCCATTGCCGACCAGGCCCGCACCATCCGTGTGCCCGTGCACATGATCGAAACGATCAACAAGCAGGTGCGCACCAGCCGGCAACTCGTGCAGGAACTCGGCCGAGAACCGCGCGCCGAAGAGATCGCCCATCGCCTGGGCGTTCCCGTCGAAAAAGTCCGCAAGACCAAGGAAATCGCGCAACAGCCCATTTCGCTCGAGACTCCCATCGGCGAAGAGGAAGACTCGCACCTCGGAGAATTCATCGAGGACAAGTCTTCCGTTTCTCCGTCGGAGGCGGCCATCAGCATCAGTCTCCAGGAACAAACGGAATCCCTGCTGAAGACGCTGACGCCGCGCGAAGAGCGCGTGATCAAAATGCGCTTCGGCCTGGAAGATGGTTCCGAGCACACGCTGGAAGAAGTGGGACAGTCGTTCGCTGTAACGCGCGAGCGCATCCGTCAGATTGAGGCGAAAGCGCTGCGCAAGCTGCGACACCCCTCGAGGTCGAGAAATCTCCGCTCGTTCCTCGAAGATAGTCTCTGAGGAAGGTTACGCGCCGGGACGCCGGGGGCGTTCCGGCCGCGTCTTGCTATTTCCTGTTACTTCTTGCCAAGTGGCTTCAGCGCCGTCCACGGCACATTTCGCGTGATGTGCCCTTGCCCGTCCGTCGTTTTCAGGTTGGCCGTCTGCATCAGCGAATTAATGTCGGCCACCTCATACACACCCTCTTGCTGAACCATGGCCACGCGGTCGCCTCTCTTCGGAGCGATCACATTGGTTTCGGAGCTCATCTTGGTCCTCCTTGTTACAGGCAGATAGCTGGGCCTCTTTCTGAAAGGGGGCATCCTATAGCAGCCATTCTTACCCCTACTCGCCCGGAATAGCCAGAAGTATCATTTTGCTTTTGCCCTCTTTTGCCGTTGTGACGCTTAGGGGGAGAAGTCAAGATAGGAAAAGGCGTAACAGCAGATGAAACGCGTGTTCATTTGACCGACTCCTTCGATCACAGTGCTTGTCAGCAATGCGAATCGGCGGCATAATTCTTTTCGGAGTGACACCGGTGTCGGAAAAACATTTGATTCAGGCCATTTCCGCAAGATATAAGGCGCTACCCCGGCGAAAGAGAATCGCAGATGTGCGCAAATTTGCGGGCCGGTCCGCTGAGGATACTAAGTTTTTTCAGAAGTACTTCCCGGATCTTTATCAGGAAGCCTTTCGCGCTCCCTCTTCTTCGGCGGGTGCGCGCTCGGCAGTAACCCGGCGGAATAAGCGAGCCGCAAAGCGTCGCTAGCGGACAACCCCAAAAACTCGCCCCATTCGACGACCAGTTCCCTGCGACGATTTCCGTAAACATTTTGCAAAATTGTGTGAATTATTTCCACGTCGGACATGCCTCGTCTCCGCGCCTGTTCGATCATCCTTTGCTTGCTTTCCGCTGTCATTGAAGGGCAGCGTACCACAATTGGTATTCGCCGACGGATTTCGATAGAATCGCTCTGGACAGTCCCTTGGCGGAATCTCCCTCCGAACCGCGCACAGTAATGGGCGCCGACCACGCCAGTTTTCGCGCGAAGGAAACGATCAAGAAATGAATCGGGTACGTGAGCACCAACCATGACGACAGAGACAAAAATTTCACAACACATGAACCGCCCGCTGCAGGAAGTCGATCCTGAAATCGCCGAAGTTTTGCGCGAGGAAGGGCGCCGCCAGGGGACGGGTCTCGAGCTGATCCCTTCCGAAAATTTCGTTTCGGAAGCAGTGCTCGAAGCGATGGGCTCGGTACTCACCAACAAATACGCCGAGGGCTATCCCGGGAAACGCTACTACGGCGGCTGCGAATTCGCCGATCGCGCCGAGCAGCTGGCCATCGACCGCGCAAAAGCGCTGTTCGGCGCCGAACATGCCAACGTGCAATCGCACTCGGGCACGCAGGCGAATGTTTCCGTATACATGGCTGCGCTCCAGCCGGGCGATACCGTCCTGGGCATGAATCTCGCGCACGGCGGACACCTGACGCACGGCCATCCGCTCAATTTTTCCGGAAAGATGTACAAATTTATTCCCTACGGCGTGAGCAAGGAAACCGAGACGATTGATTACGACGAACTCGGCCGCCTGTCGCAAGAGCACAAGCCGAAAATGATCGTCGCGGGCGCGAGCGCTTATTCGCGCATCATCGATTTCCCGCGCATGGCGCAAATTGCGCGAGAAGCGGGCGCGCTGTTTTTCGTGGACATGGCGCACATCGCGGGCCTCGTCGCCGGAGGAATGCACCCCAGCCCGGTGCCGCACGCCGATTTCGTTTCGACCACGACGCACAAGACGCTGCGCGGCCCGCGCGGCGGCCTGGTGATGTGTAAAGCGCAATTCGCGAAGGAGCTCGACCGCATCACGTTTCCCGGCACGCAGGGCGGCCCGCTCATGCACATCATCGCCGCGAAAGCCGTGTGCCTGAAGGAAGCGGCCGAGCCGGGATTCCGCGAGTACGCAAAACAAATTGTTGTGAACGCAAAAAAGCTCGCCGCCGAAATCACCAAGGCGGGCTTCCGCATCGTCAGCGGCGGGACGGACAATCATCTCTTTCTGATCGATTTGTACTCGCGCGGGATCACCGGCAAGGACGCGCAGCCGGCTCTGGATCGCGCGGGCATCACCGTGAACAAGAATTCGATCCCCTTCGATCCCACTCCGCCGATGACGGGCGGCGGCATTCGCATGGGCACACCCGCCGTGACCACGCGCGGAATGCTCGAGCCGGACATGGAGCGCATCGCCGCGTGGATCGCCGAGGTGCTCACTCATCTGGGCGACGCCGAGCGCGAGCGGCGCATTCGCGCCGAAGTCGCCGAGTTTGCCGTGCAGTTCCCGCTGTACACGCGGCGCTGGGACCTCGCGGCGTCGCTGGCCGGCAGCCGCGGCGGCGCGCGCTGAGCGCCGGCGCCGATGCGGGTTGCGATTGATATCCGGCGCGCGGGTGATTTCGGAATCGGCACGTACATCCGCAACGTTATCAATCAATTTGCGCGCGTCGCCGACGCCACCGAATATTTACTGATCGGCCAAAAGTCGCACCTCGCGGAATTCGATCCCCTGCCCGAAAATTTCACCCTCCTCGATTACGCTTCCGAGCCGGGCTCTTTCCATACGCACCTGCACCTGCCCTACCTGCTGCACAAGCGGGGAGTGGATCTTCTGCACATGCCGTGGTTCTATGCGCCGGCCATCGTGCCGTCGCGCCTGGTGATCACCATTCACGACTTGACCGATATTCTCACTCCGCCGCCCGGAATTTCGGCCACGTTCCAAGCCGGGCGATTGTTTTTCGCGCGGCGCGCCCTGGCGCGGGCCGACCGCATCCTGGCCGTGTCCCATTCCTCCAAGCGCGATCTCTCCCGCACCTTCGACGTTGCCGAAGAAAAAATCGAGGTGGTCTACAACGCGCTCGATGAAAAATTTCTGCGCGAGCCGATGCCCGAAGGCGCCGACCGCATCCTGGAACGCCATGCCGTAACGGACCCCTTCGTGCTTTACGCGGGGAACATCAAGCCGCAGAAAAATCTGCCGCGCCTGATTGAAGCCTTCGCGGTGGCCAAGGCCGACCTGCGCGATCACCCGGTCTATTCCAAATTGAAGCTGCTGCTGATCGGCGATTCCGCGGAAGAACACTCGGACCTGCGCCGCGCCGTTCTGCGCTCCCGCGTGCAAGGGGACGTCCGCTTCCTGGGGTTTGTGCCGCATCCCGTCCTGCGCGTTTTTTATTCGCGCGCGAGCGCGTTCCTTTTTCCTTCCCTGTACGAAGGCTTCGGCCTGCCTCCGCTCGAAGCCATGGCCCACGGCGTTCCGGTGCTGACCTCCAGCGTTTCCTCGTTGCCGGAAGTTTTTTCGCAGGCCGCGCTGCTGGCAAACCCGGAAAATATTTTTGAAATTGCGCGCGGCATCCGGCAAATCCTCACCGAAGACGTTTTGCGCGAAACACTGGTGCGCCGCGGCTACGAGCTCGTTCAGAAATATTCGTGGGAGCGATCGGCGGAGCAGGTCCGGGAAGTGTACCGCTCCGTGGTCGCCGACGAGCCTGTGAAATCCAGGACATGAAAAGATAAAAGACTTAACACAGATAACACAGAGAAAAGAGGAGAAAGAACTCTTTTCTTCACGGAAAATTTCGAAATCGTAGTTCGGGTTCTCTCTCTGGTTTTTCTCTGTGTCCTCTGTGTTGAAATGCGCGCTTTTCGGCTCGGGCTAGGAAATCGTGGCGATAATTTCGAGCTCCCTCACGGCGCCGTCGCGAA
>Ga0070765_100002384_pt1 | contig 11784 bp, 15 predicted proteins | sample HubBroMetageWFT5_FD_71516 | JGI IMG/M metagenome (GOLD analysis project Ga0070765, IMG submission 71516) | Warmed and freeze-thawed soil microbial communities from the Hubbard Brook experimental Forest, New Hampshire - Hubbard Brook CCASE Soil... | ecosystem: Environmental > Terrestrial > Soil... | reverse complement strand
GGCGGCGGCTTCGGTGGCGGAGGCGGCGGCGGATTCTAAAGTCAGGACGTGACAGATATTTCCGTCGCGTGTCTCATTTCTTGGCGGCAACTCCATCTTTTGGATTCCATAATTTTGCCAGCCAACCGTGCTCGCGTATGCCTTCGTCTTCCATCTGGCGCGTCCAGGCGTTCAGCAGCGTCGACCGGTTAAAATATCCCACCAATTTTCTGGGATCTTCGCGGCTCACAACCGGCAGGCGGCCAATGTCTTGCCGCAGCATCGTTACCATCGCGTCGTGAACCATCTCGTCCGGATACGCGACAGTGGGATTGTTCGACCCAGCGTCGAGAGCCGTCATGCCGCCCTTGGGATCAGCTTCGAGCGCGCGCAACAGGTCGCCTTGTGTCACGATGCCTACCAGGCAGCCATCTTCGCCGATAATCGGCAAGCCCTGCGCCAAATCGAAGGAAGCTTCTCTGCGCGTCCATCGTTCCGCAAGTTCACCCACCGTCATGGTGCAGGGGACGGGGATCACATCGGTCCGCATCACTTCACCCACGCGGACCATTTTCAGCGCGCCCGCTTCGAATTCCTCAGGAACGCGCAAGCCCCGCCGGGCTAATTTTTCCGTCATGATCGAACTCGGCAGGTAGCGAATCGCGATCAGGTCCGCGATCACGCAACAGAGCATCAAGGGAAGCACGGCGTTGTAGTCGCGCGTAATTTCAAACGCAAAAACGATAAATGTAAATGTAGCGCGCGATGCGGCGCCGAACACCGCGGCCATGGCAACCAGCGCGTATGCGCCCGGCGATAAATGGGCGCCGGGGAAAATGCGATTCACCAGAATGGCAAAAGCTCCGCCCAGGGCCGCGCTCGACATGAACATCGGCGCCAGCAATCCACCCGAAGTTCCCGATCCGAGTGAGATCACCAGGGCCAGCGCCTTAAAAATTGCGACAACAAGCAGAAGTTTCAGCGCAAGATTGTTATTCAATATATCGGAGATCGTGTCGTAACCCACCCCAAGCACTCGCGGAACAAAAAACCCAATGATCCCCAGCCCAAGCGCGCCAATCGCCGGGTGCCAGAGGTCGCTGATGGGGATCTTTTCGAACTGATCTTCCACCCAATACAAGAGCTTTGTGAATCCAATTGCGACGACACCGGAAATCACCCCGAGCACCAAATAAAAGGGCAATCCGTGGAGAACATCGAAGTTCGTATTCTCCATTGTGAACATCGATCGCTGCCCCAGCAGCACGGCGCGCACGCTGGTGGCGAGTGTGCTTGCAATCACCAATGGAATGAACGACCGCGAGCGAAATTCAAACAGCAGGAGCTCGATTGCAAGGATCACGCCTGCGATGGGCGTATTGAACGTTGCCGCCATCCCCGCGCCTGCGCCGCAGGCGAGCAATACTTTTCGTTCGGCCGCAGTCGTCGAAATGAGCTGGCCCACCAGCGAACCAACTGCGCCGCCCGTTTGGATAATTGGCCCCTCCGCGCCGAAGGGACCTCCGGTGCCGATGGCAATCGCGGCCGAAAGAGGTTTCAGGATCGCTACCTTTGCCTCAATCCGGCTGCGGGACGTCAGCACCGCTTCCATTGCTTCCGGGATGCCGTGCCCTTTAATTTTCGAGCTGCCGTACTTGGCCATGAACCCGATAATCAATCCGCCGACGACCGGCATCAGGATCATCCAGGGACCAAGCGGAGAGTGCTCCGGGCTGCGGAACCGAATTGACCACACGTGGTAATACGACAAGTTTGTGAATAGGGCGATGAGGTCGTACAAAATATAAGCGATGATTCCCGCGAGCACGCCGATCAGCGCGGCGAGCAACGAAACAAAGCCAAGCCGGTAACCAACTGTTTCCGGAGGCAACGCGGATTCAGCGCTTTTGGCGAGCGATATCAAAGAAACTCCTCCCGAGTGTCAGATGAATTCCACAGCCGCCATCCTAGTTGCTGGCTGTTTTCTTCCCGATTTCATGTATCTGCTTTACGTTTTGCTTGGATGTAGTTCGCGAATGCGTCAATCCATCCGCCTCTTCGAGGGCCGCTTCCAGCGCGACCAGCAGCCTGCGTCCCGCGGAGCGCAATTCCGCGCGGTGCGGCAACGAAAGCTCCCACACAATTTCTTCTCCGCTGGCGGTCAGGTGCAGCAAAACCTCCCGGCGATCGGTCTGGCTGCGCGACCTGCGCAAAAATCCTCGCTGCACCAGGCGATCGGCCAGCTCCACGGCGCTGTGATGCTGAATTTGCAGCCGCTCTGCAAGCACTCCTACGGTCGCTTTGGCGTTTGCCGGCAGCCCTTTCAGCGCCAGCAGGGCCTGGTGCTGGTGGGGTTCCACCCCGCGCGCGCGCGCGGCGCGTTCGCTGAAATTCAGGTAGCGGCGGATTTCATAGCGGAAATCGGCCAGCACCTCATAATTGAGTTCGCGTTTGGCGCGCTTTGCCATGGCAGGCTAATTATATCGTATTACGATAGGAATGGGGAGGGTCGCCACAAGATGTTCCACAGGGCGCCGTAAACAGCCGCGGCGCCGCTAGTGCAGCCAAGGAATCAACGCCGGGACGCGCCGCGCGTACGCATCGAAGTTTTCGCCGAAGGCCCCGCGCAACAGTTTTTCCTCGCTGCGGATGCGAATCTCGGTCCCTGCAAAAAACACGATGCTGCTGATCGCGAGTCCCTGCCACCCGCTCACCGCGAGCCCTGTCGCGATCAGCATTCCAAGCATCGCCAGGTAAATCGGGTTCCGCACAATCGCGTACGGCCCCTGCACGATCAATTCGTGGCCTTCCACCACGCGCGCCACCAGCGCCCACTGTTTGCCAAGCGCCCGCGCCGCTGCCAGGCAGAACCACACCGACCATGTGGCAATCGCGATTGCTGCCAGACCCAGTGCAATCTCTGCCGCCTTCGACATTGGCAGAAATGGTGAGAAAAACGGGCGCGCGCAAATCACCAGCGTCGCGTAGCCCAGCCCCTGCGCGAAAAATCCGGCGTGCGAAATCACGTTGCGCTTTTTTTCCGCGCCCGACGCCTGCTTTTTGCCCACCACCAGGATCATCGCAAATCCGAGCCAACAGAGCGCGATAGCCGCCAGCACAATTTCTGCAGTGATATCGGGAGTGAATGTGAAGTGGAGTAAGTTCATCTCGGGCGCCCACGGTTGGGCTCAACGAAGCTGCCTACAGTTCCTTGCGATACGACCGCTGCGTTTTCGTGTGCCGGTAACCCTGCCGCTCGTAAAAAATGTGCGCGCGTTCGCGGACCACGTTGGTGCGCAATCCGATCGTGCCACATTTTTTCTCGCGCGCCCATTTTTCCGCGCGCTCGAGCAGCCGTTGGCCGACCCCCTTCGATCGCACGCGCGCGTCCACCACCAGTCCGCTCACTTCCGCGCGCGCCTCGGCTTCCACCGAGCGGAGCACGAACGCGCCAATCCATCCCCCGATTTGGCCGCCGATCTGCCCGCCAACCAACTCCGCCACAAACACGGCGTGCTCCGCGGATTCACGCATTGCTGCCATGCGCGCCGCAACGTCGTCCGCCGTGGATTCATACCCAAGCTGCCGCGAAAGCTCCGCCATCTGCGGGTAGTCTTCGGCGAGCGCGGTGCGAATCGTGCATTCGAATTGCGTAGAGGGTGTGCTCATGCGGCAGTTGGCGGCCTCGCTCAAACTCTACAGCACCGCTTTCTTCAAAACAGCAATCTGTCCCGCGTGATAGAGGTCGTGCTGCACGAGTCCGTGCAGCATGACGTAACGCGAATTATCCGACCGCGTGACCGGCTTTTCGTCCAATTGATCTTCGCTCAGCCCTTCGACGGTCTTTCGCAGGTGTCTCCGGCTCTCGGCCAGTGTTTCCAGCGAACGCATCCACGCGACCTCGCTCGCTTCCCAAACGGGCGGCCAGTCTCTCTCCGTCGAAATCTCCACCATTTCGCCTTCGAGTTCGTGGCGCACAATCGAATTCCACGCCGCGATGTGATTCACCAGCTCCCAGATCGAATGCGCTCCTTTGATTGCATGTTTCGATGCGTGTTCCGCGGACAAGCCTTCAATCAATCGCAGCAGCGAAGGCCCGTGCCACGCATTGCCGGAATATCCGCGGTCCAATTGGTCGAGGATTCTTTTAATTTCGCTCATCTCTGCATTTCTCCTCTCAATAAAGCGTAAGCCCGTGGCGAGGACAACGCAAGAACTATGGAAGGTGAACGAAGGAAGCCCGCGCGGAATGAGCGGCGAGCAACTTAAAATTGTTTTTCGGAATCGAGGAGAATTGTCACCGGGCCGTCGTTCACAATTTCAACCGACATGTGCGTTTGAAACACGCCCGTTTCCACGCGCGCATTCAACGCCCGCAGCGCGCGCACGAATTCTTCATACAGCGCCTTCCCCATTTCTGGCGCAGCGGCCTGCATAAAACTCGGTCTCCGTTGCCCGCGCGCGTCGCCATAGAGCGTGAATTGCGAGACCGCCAGAATCGCGCCGCCGGTTTCGAGCAGCGACCGGTTCATCTTGCCTTGTTCATCGTTAAAAATACGCAGATTGACGATTTTTTCCGCCATCGTCGCGGCCGTCGCAGCCGTGTCTTCCTTGCCCACGGCTACAAGCACGGCCAATCCAGCCTCGATTTCGCCTGCCACGCGTCCCTCCACTATCACGCGCGCCCGGCTCACCCGTTGAAGTACCGCTCTCATGGTTTTCCTTTTTGCGCGCCCGGCGCGGGCCCATCGCAAGTCCAGCGGCGCGAAATCGCTCGCGATTCTATGCGTCGCCCCGCGCGAACGCAATCCTGCCGCGAACCCGCCGCCATGTTTTCGCCGTCGCAAAAGTGTGTTAGAACGAATCCTGCGCTCGCGCACGGATCGAAACATGAAACTCGCGCTCATCGGAACACACGGCGTCGGCAAGACAACTCTCGCCTATGAAATCTGCTCGCTGCTGAAAAAGGCGGGGCAGAATGTGGAGCTCGTCACCGAAGTCGCGCGCCATTCTCCCTTTCCCGTCAATGCGGCCACCACGCTCGAAGGCCAGCTCTGGATTCTCCATGCGCAGATCGCCGCGGAGCTTGAAGCCTCGCGACGCGCGCCGCACGTGATCGCGGACCGCTCCGTCCTCGATAATTATTGTTACCTCGTCAACAAATTCGGACGCCAGCCTCAACTCGAGCCGTGGCTTGCCTGGTGGATGGATTCCTATTCGCTGCTCGTCGGCGTTCCGCCCATCGAAGGCGGCATTCAATCGGACGGTTTCCGCTCGGAGGATCGCGCTTTCCAGCAGCGCATCCATGAATTACTCGGCGAGTTGCTTGCGTCTCCGCCATTCGATCGTTTGCGCGCGCCGGTGGTCTGGCTTGCAGCGAGCGAACGTTCCCGCTGGGCGGAGCGTATTTTCGCCGCCGCCGCGCCGTTGCTCGATTCCTCCGCAGCTCCGCGCGCGCGCGATACGGCGGCCGGGTAATATCTCGCGGACATCATGGCCGAACCTTCCATGCCTCCGCCCGGCCCGCCCGCGAAACGGTGGCTCACCCGCGGCGTGCTCGGCATCGGCCTGGCAAGCCTGTTTGCCGATTGGGGACACGAAGCCGCAACCTCGATTCTGCCGGCATTCCTCGCCAGCCTCGGCGCGCCCGCTGTCGCGCTCGGAATCATAGAAGGCGTTTCCGACGGTCTCTCAAGTTTTTCAAAGCTTGCCGGCGGCTGGATCGCCGAGCGCCCGCAATTGCGAAAGCCGACCGGCATTGCCGGATATTTCCTCACCGCGATTTCCACGTTTGGCTACGCCTTTGCCCAAAGCTGGCCGGCTGTGCTCGTGCTCCGCGCGGTGGGATGGGTGGGACGTGGCAGCCGCAGCCCTTCGCGCGATACGTTGCTTGCCGGATGCGTTGCGCCGGGGCAGGAAGGCCGCGCCTTTGGATTCGAACGCGCGATGGACACGCTCGGCGCCGTTCTTGGCCCGCTCTGCGCCGCCGCGTTGATTGGCGTGCTGGGCGCGCGCGGCGTCATGCGCTGGACGCTGCTGCCGGGATTGCTCGCCGTGCTGGCGTTTGTCTTCCTTGCACCCACATCAAAGCGCAACGAAGGCTACCGTGCGCTTCGTTTCGGTTCCAGCCTCGGAGCGATGCCGAAATCATACTGGCATTTTCTGGGCGGGGTTTTCGCGCACGGCATCGGCGATTTTGCCCCCACGCTACTGATCCTTCGCGCCGGCCAGATTCTTGCGCCGCAAGTGGGTGTGCCGCGCGCCGCCGCGATTTCCGTCGCGCTCTACACGTTTCACAATTTGACCAGCGCCGCCGCTTCCTTTCCTGCCGGGGCACTCGGCGACCGCATCGGCAAGCGCGGCTTGCTGGCAGCGGGTTATTTCATCGGAGCGCTCGCGTTCGTGGGATTTATTTTCGCGCCGCCCACGCTCGCAGCTCTGGTTGTGCTCTTCGGGCTCGCCGGGTTGCACAACGCGTTTGTTCAATCGCTGGAAAAATCGCTGGCTGCTGAATTAATTCCGGCGGCCGTCAGAGGCGCCGGCTTCGGCGTGCTCGCCACGGTGAACGGGGTCGGCGACCTCATCTCCAGCGTCGCCGTTGGCGCGCTCTGGTCGAGCGTCAGCCCGACCGCCGGTTTCCTGTATGCGGGATTTTTCACGCTGGCGGGCGCGCTGCTGATTTATTTCTACACGGGCCGGGAGCGCTGAAGCTTTCGCACTTCACCGTCGGGAGCGTGTTCGGGGCGCGCGCTGGCACTTCGGACAAAAGTAGCTGCTGCGTCCCGCCACAATTGCGCGGCGAATTTCAGCGCGGCATCGAACGCACTTCTTTCCCTCGCGCTGGTACACGCGATGCCTCAGCTGAAATCCCCCGCGCTGCCCCTCGGCATCCACATAATCCGATACCGAGGACCCGCGCAGCCGGATCGCTTCGGTCAAAACTTCGCGTACCGTGCGATGCAGCCGGTGAAGCTCATCGGCGGAAAGATTCGCCCCCAGCCGCTTCGGATGAATTCGCGCGCGAAATAAACTCTCGTCCGTATAAATGTTTCCCATCCCCCGCAGCACGTGCTGATCGAGCAGCAGCGCCTTCACCCGCGCGCGCCGCCCGCTCAGCTTGGCGATGAATTCAGCTTCGCTCGCTTCCAACGGGTCGAGCCCGAGCTTGCCCAGCGCACCCGCGCGCGCTTCATCCGTCAATATCCGCATCTGCCCGAAGCGGCGAATATCTGTATAGCGCATCTCGCGCCCGTCATCGAGCGCGAAAAACACATGCGTGTGCGGCACGATCGGCGCGGCCGCCGCAGAGATTACGATTTGCCCGGTCATCCCGAGATGAATCAGCAGCGTCATCTGCGGCGCGTCTCGATTCGCCCCTTCCAGATCGAGCACGATGAATTTCCCCGTTCGCCGCACGCTCGCAATCCGCCGCCCCGGCAAGTGCTGCCCCAGCGCCACGGGGTCTTCGATGAAATCCGTTTTCCCCAGCCGCACCTCCACGATTCGTCTTCCGGGCAGCAATCCTTGCAACCCGCGTACAACGGTCTCGACTTCCGGCAGTTCCGGCATGTTCCCTTTTCAACGCTATCACAATTGCATCCACATTGCCGGAGCCACAGCCAGAGGTCTATGCGGCCAGCTTTGCCACCGGATTGACGGCAAACTTTTGCAGGTGTATGGTTCTGCCGACTCGGGGCTGCGTTCGGCGCGATGAGCCGAATCGACGAAGGGGGAACAAAATGGCGGGATACAATACTCAACAGGTGGGCGACGCTACGGAAATCTCGACATTGCCGGAACAAGTGCCGCAGCCGTGGTTGCTCGTGGCGATTCCCGGCGTTCTACTTGTCTTAATTGCGTGGTCCATGAGCATCGTGTACGCGGTCGTTGCGGTCGCTTTTATTTACGGCGCAATGTACCTTCTCACGCATTCCAAGCAAGCCACCATCTACCGCAAGCCGGCCACCTTCCGCGTTTCAAAGGCGGGCATTGATGTAGCCGGGACCAACATTCCAAAAGACGCGATCCATCGCATCGTCCTTCACAACCATGTTTTGGAAGCTGCAGGCCAGGTGATTGTCGTTGCCGATCCCCACGTGAATAGCGGCCAGCAAAACACCGTCGCGGGAATGAACTGGGCCATCAGCAAACTTGGCCCCATCTCGTATCGCGTGGATGCCGAAGCCCGCGGAGTGCCCACCACCCTCGCCGGCGGCCTAACGGAGCCAACTGCGGCGGCCATCATGGCCGACGTAAGCAAAGTCCTTCAGCTTTCGTGACGCGGCGGAGATCCTTGCGTGGCATGGCTACAGTATTCGGTTAAATCGGAATCTAAACTGTGCTGGTAGAGTCTTGCGCCGGGGCGCGGCGTGAACGCGAAAGCACCATCCCGTCGAGTCCCCACGTCTCCCCGGCCCGCGCGGCGAAAAAAATCGCAAACAGAAATAGCAGCGGCACGTGATTCAGGTTGGCGCCCAGATATCTCCACACGGGGACGCCGTGCCCCGGCGAAAACCACGTGGTGAGCGCCAGATTGATCATGTAGAATCCGCCGCCCACGGAAGCGGCCCGCACGAACGCGCCCGATACCAGACTTAACCCGATTGCGAATTCTCCCACGCCCACCATCCAGGCAAAAATCATCGGATGCCCCAGCACCACGTGAACCAGGAATGGCTTATAGAAATCGACAGGTGTACCGGCATTTATAAAACCGTGGATCCAGCTCTCAAATCCACCGTGCGCCCATTGCGAGCCCGCAATTTTGTATTCGCCGAAAAATAGAAATATCACGCCCGTCGCGATTCGCACGGCGGCAATCGTTTTGGCTGCGAAGGTATTCGTTGCGGTCATCGTGCGCGGCGGTCCATGCATTTTAAGGCATGTCGGAGTGGTGCGTGATGCGTGGAGTTCCGCGTGTGCATGGCGTCCTCCGCGGGAAAAAGCTACGGAAGTGGAATCCCGGGCGACGCGACGATTCCCGCCATCCTCAGGATTTCGGCGTACTCTTCATCGGTCAGCGGGCAAATCGTCAACCGCGTATTCTTCAGGAACTTGATTTTGCGCAGGATCTTATTTTCCCGCAATTCCACCAGCTTCACCGGACGCGGCAGCCGCTCAATCGCGCGCAAATCCATCACGAACTTTTTCTCGTCGGGGTGGTGCGGATCGGGATAGGGATCGCGGCTTACCTCGGCAAGCGCGTAAAGCGAGTGTTCCGCCTTGCCGTGGTAGCAAAGCGCGCGGTCGCCCTTCTGGATTTGCTTCAGCTGGCGCAGCGCGTCGGGCTTGTTGCCTGCGTGGCGCCACATTTCCTTGCCCTTCACGAAAAGGGTGTCCCAGTGGTAGACCCGAGGGTCAACGGCCAGCAGCCAGCGTCTTGGTTTGGGGGGAGCTTGCGTCATTCGTGATTCGCGCCGCCCGCACTATACCCGCAGGGCGGCTGAAAAGGCGAGACTTATGTGCAAGAATTTAAAGGCTGTCTGGAAAAAGACACCCGGAAGCCTAAAATTGGGCGGTGCCGCCCCGCTAGCCCGCATCCACGAATATTTCGTCGCCCCGGAGTTCAATCGGATAGCAATCCACCCCCACATCAGGGTTCGACATCAATTTCCCGGTGGTCACGTCGTACTGCCAGCCGTGCCAGGGGCAAGTGACCATCTGCCCCTCCATCTCGCCTTCGCCCAGCGGCCCGGCGTGATGCAGGCATAAGCTATTGATTGCATAGAACTTACCATCTACGTTCGCCACCGCGATCGCCTTGCCGCTCACTTGGTATTCACGAATCGCTCCGGGTGGCAGATCCCCCTTCGTCGCCGCCTTCACAAACGCCATCGTTTCTCCCTTCTCATTCGGTGCCGGAGTATATCCATGCCCCCGCCCCGCGTCAAATATCGGATTACTCACTTAGCTGGCGGCGAAGTTAGACGTTCAAGCTAGAGCGCGGCCGAAGGTTTCGTGCCTTGGACGAGCAGGGCGCCAATCGCGCGGAATGCGGCCAGTTCCCCGGCGTCGCGGAACCACCGGCCGTTATAGACCTCGGGATTGGGCGTGGGATCAGGAAGCTGAAAATGCGCCACTTTGGCGAAGCCCGCAACACGGAATAAATTTTCCCACTCGGCGATGGAAAGCAGACGCGTGGGGACGGCGAGGATCTTCCCCCACTGATGGCAGTAAGGATTGTCAGTGTAATAGTTGATCAGATTCCACGCGGAGCCGCCGGGAGCAGTCACGCGGAAAATTTCGCGCAAACCTTGCTCGGGGTCGGGCCAATAGTAAGACGACTCAACGGAAATCGCGCGGGTGAAGAAATCCGGCTCCCAGGGAATATCGCCCACGCCGCCAACCACGAACCCCAGATTCACGAAGCCGGCTCCCGCTTGCCGTGCGTGGCGAATCATCTCGTCGGAAATGTCCATCCCGACCACGCGGCCCTGGGGAACACGTTTCGCGAGAATACGGGAGAGCCATCCCGCGCCGCAGCCGACATCTAGAATGTTTTCGTTGCCGGTGAGTTGCATCAGGCCGACGGCGGGTTTGGCGATGGGCCAATGCTCGTGCTCCATCGTCTCGCCCTTGCCCGAGTCGGCCCAGCGATTGAATTCCTCGCGCAGGTTTCGGTCGGTGTCGGAATCAGCCATCAGGACCCCGACAACAATTCTACCAGACGGGCCGTCCGCAAACTCCGCAGAAGCGCGCGGACGGGTGAGCCAGCGCGCCGCACTGGCAGCAGAAGCGTCCCCCCGCGGGGCCGGAAACAATTAACACCGGCGCGCGTGTGTCCGCCGCCAGCGCCCAGACGAGCGCAATGATCCAGCCGACAACCGTCCAGCCCAGGAAGAAATTCAGCAGGAAGATGCCGGCGAAGTCGCGCTTGTTGTGCGCGATGATCGCGGGCAGAAAATACATCACGATTGCGAAGAGCATCAAGGTCATCACAGCACCCCTTTGATTCCTGGCAGCGGCCAGGGCAACAACTCCTGGCGCGTCCTACTTATTGATACGCTGAAACCCCTTACTAAGTTCCAGTCTAGCGATTGCCCGGCGGCCTATCGCGGTCGGCCTATTTTTCCACTTTGGCGAGCAGCTGCACGAACCGTGCCTCGCGATCTTTTTGATCGAAGCCTTGATAAATATCGGCGATTTGCGTCGCATTCATCGAACAGAATTTCGGCCCGCACATGGAGCAGAATTTCGCTTCCTTGTAAAAATCGTCGGGCAGAGTTTCGTCGTGCATGGCGCGAGCGGTTTCGGGATCGAGCGATAGCTCGAATTGCTTGTTCCAATCGAAGAGGAATCGCGCGTAGCTGAGCGCGTCATCGCGATCGCGCGCCCCGGGGCGATGCCGCGCGATGTCCGCCGCATGCGCCGCGATTTTGTAGGCAATCACGCCCTGGCGAACATCATCTGCGTTCGGCAGGCCCAGATGTTCCTTCGGCGTCACGTAGCAGAGCATCGAAGCCCCGTGCCAGCCGATCATCGCCGCGCCAATCGCGCTCGTGATGTGGTCGTAGCCGGGGGCGATATCGGTGACCAGCGGCCCAAGCGTGTAGAACGGCGCTTCGTGGCACAGCTCGTTTTCTTTTTTCACCTGCAGCTCGATCTGGTCCAGCGGAATGTGGCCCGGGCCTTCGATCATCACCTGCACGTCATATTCCCAGGCTTTTTTCGTCAGCTCACCCAGCACTCTCAATTCGGCGAATTGCGCTTCGTCGCTCGCATCCGCAAGGCAACCGGGCCGCAGGCCGTCGCCCAGAGAAAAGCTCACGTCGTGCTTCTGGAAGATTTTGCAGATGGCGTCGAAAT
>Ga0070765_100002382_pt1 | contig 11787 bp, 14 predicted proteins | sample HubBroMetageWFT5_FD_71516 | JGI IMG/M metagenome (GOLD analysis project Ga0070765, IMG submission 71516) | Warmed and freeze-thawed soil microbial communities from the Hubbard Brook experimental Forest, New Hampshire - Hubbard Brook CCASE Soil... | ecosystem: Environmental > Terrestrial > Soil... | reverse complement strand
TCGGCTCCCAGATGCCGTAGTCCGAGCCGAACAGGATCTTGTCCTCGCCGACCCAGAACAGCAGCTCGCCCATCACCTTGTTGAAGAACCTCGGGCGGGCGTGCATCAGGCCGCCGATCACCACGGCCAGGCCGGCGTAGACGTTGGGCTCCTGGGTGGCCATGAAGCAGAAGTCCTCGATCCGCGGCAGGCCCACGTGCTCGACGATGAAGTTGAGCTCGGGGTTGCTGGTGGCGGCGATGTCGATGTCCTTGACGTCGAACGCGTCCTTGTCGAGCGGCCAGATCGTCGGGCCCTTGTGGGCGTGGACGTTCTTGATCCCGAGCTCCTTGCACTTGTCGAGGAACATCTGCGCCTGGGGATCGGACAGCTTCCACCCGCGCGAGCCCTTGTACCACTCGGCGGTGTAGACCTTGACGCCCTTGAGGTTGTATCGCTTGGCGTCCTCCTCGAGCTGCTTGAGGCCCGCCTCGCCCTCACGCGGATCGAACCGCCCGTTGACGATCACCTTGTCCGGGTACTTCTCGACCATCCGCGCGTTGCGGTCGATCGTGTTGAAGCCCTCCGTGTACCACTCCTTCAGGTACGTCGACTGGAGGACGGCGGCGTCGACATGTCCCGCTTCGAACACGTCGTGGTCGTAGTCCTCCTCGGAGTACTTCATGAACTTCTCGAGCGGCCAGTGCGTCTCCGGGGGGCCGAGTCCCATGTACGCGTGGAAGCACTCGATCCAGCCCTTCGCGTACTGCTCCTGCCCCTTGACCCAGTTGTCGGGGCTCGCGTCCCAGAAGTGCTGGTGGGCGTCGACGACGAAGTACTTGTCCCCGTTCTTCTCGTACATGCCTCTCCTCTCGAACGGTCGGTTCGAGCCACTCTACTGCGCGCCCACTCCCATCCGCCAGGGTGTTTTCGGGTAATCCGGACGGTGCTCGCGCGTGGCGCCGGCGGCGCCGCCGGGATCAGTCGTCCGGATCCTGCGGCGTCGGGAAGTCCTTGTCGATCAGCTCGATCCGGTAGCCGTCGGGGTCTTGGACGAAGCAGATCCGGCCGATCTCCTCGCGGCCACCCGGGGCGTACGGCGGCTTCTCGGGCTCGATCCCCGCGGCGCTCAGCTTCGCCAGCAGGGCGTCGAGATCCTCGACCACGAGCGCCATGTGGTTGTAGCCCTCGCCGATGTCGTAGGGCTCGTCACGGTCGCGGTTGACTGTCAGCTCGAGGGTGTCGCCGTCACCGGGAAGCCCCATGTAAATGTTGTAGGCGGTCTGGAAGTTCAGCCGTCCGCGGCGCTCGTACCCCAGCAGCCCGTAGAACCGCTCCGATGCCTCGGGGTCGCGGACGCGCACGCAGGTGTGGACGAATCGCATGGGCGGCAGCCTAACCCCTCAGGACGGCAGGCCGGTGGTGGCGAGTCGCTTGTTCTTGTAGCGGGGGTCGTCGGTCACCTCGCGCCCAAGCCACTCGGGCGGGTCAAACCTGGCCGCGGCGTCGGGCGAATCGAACTCGACCTCGGCGACGCGGAGCCCCGAGAGCCGCCCGTGGTACACGTCCAGCTCGATCGTCAGGCCGTCGCCGGTCGGGATCCTGGTGCGGCGCTTCTCGATCCGGCGACCCTCGGTCAGCGGCCACAGTTCGCTGAACCGGCGCGCGTCGATCTCGATCTCCTCCTCGACCCGGACCTGGTCTCCGCCCGACTTGATCGTGAGGAACGCCTGCTCGCCGTAGCGGCGGACTCTCACCTCGACCTCGTCCGTGATCGCCAGGTATCCCTGTTCGATCTCGGCGGATGGGTGATCGTCAAGGCCGTCCGGCGGCCGATCGACCACGAACTTGCGCTCGATTTCGATTCCGTCAGCCATCTTCCGCCCGATTCTGACAACCGGGCGATTGGCAAGCGGGCGCGAGGCCGCCTTGACGCTTCCAGGCGCCTCGACTTCCTCGCGCCTCTGCCGGACTCGGCCGAGCCAAGCTGACAGTCCTACCCCTGCCGAGCTAGCAACGCCGTTACCCTGTGTAACGCCTAGGTAACGCGTCCGTCGTGCGGTTGGTCAGTAAACAGACGCCCGGCCTAAATCAGCCGGCCGGGGTAAGCAGCACCACGGGGATCACGCGGTCGGTCTTGGCCTGATACTCGGCGAACTGCGGCGAGCTCTCGGCCTGGGCGCTGTAGAGGCGGTCATGTTCATCCCCCGTCGCCTCGGAGGCGACCACGTTGATCTTGTCGGTCCCGACCTCGATGGTCGTGTTCGGGTGGGCCATGAGGTTGTGATACCAGGCCGGATTGCTCGGGGCCCCGCCTTTGGACGCGAAGATGACGTAGCGGTCGCCGTCGCGGCTGTACATGAGCGGGTTGATCCGGGGCGTGCCGGTCCTGGCGCCGACGTGGTGTAGCAGCAGCAGCCTCCCGCCCTCGAACGGGCCGCCGACACGTCCCTCGTTGGCGCGGAACTCTTCGATGATCCTCGCGTTGAAATCGTCGGGCGATGTCGACATCGTGCTCCTCGATAGGCGTGGAGCGCGATCATGACGGAAACCGCGCGGCCCATGGCTCGAGTTGCACACGAGCCGCGCCGAGGACGAACGAGATCGTGTGGTACCAGCCCGAGGCGATCACCAGCTCGAGGATCTCCGGCGCGCTGAAGTGGCTCGCGAGCTCGGCGTAGGTGGCGTCCGAGACCCGCGCGGTGTCGTGCAGCTCGTCGGCGAGCCCGATCACGGCGCGCTCGCGCTCGGACCAGACTGTGTCGTCCGCGGGTGACATCACCGTGGCGGCGAGCTGCTCGTCGGTGAGCCCGACCTCCCGGCCGAAAGATACGGCGTGGACTCCCCATTCGTACTCGGCGCCGCAGCGCGCACACGTGCGGTGGATCATCAGCTCGCGGTCTCGCGGCTCGAGCAGCCCGTGGGCGAGGATGCCGGCGCCGAGCGGTCGCATCCGCGCGGCCAGGGACTCATGGACGGCGAGAGTGCGGAACAACCGAAGCGGCTCGAGCCCGGTGCCCGGCGGCATCCACCGCTGGAGCATCTGCTCGGTGTCGGGCGAGTACGGGGGCTCGAGCGGCGCGATCCGCGGCGCTGCGTTTACGTCGATCATGGCTACACTCCGCTTCGGAAATAAGAGCGCCACCACGCTATCGCTTCGGAAACCAAAGCGCAAGTGACCAGCATTCCAAAGCCCGGAGAACCAGTTCGCGGATCGGACACGGGCCGGCCGATCATGGCGCTGCTCGACCTGCTCGGCCGGCGCTGGGCGCTCCGGGTCATCTGGGAGCTTCGTGGCGAGCCACTGTCGTTCCGCGAGACGCAGGCCCGCTGCAACGCGATCAGTTCGTCGGTCCTCAACGATCGCCTCGCCGAGTTGCGCGCGGCCGGGATCGTCGAGACCGGCGAGGCCGGCTATCGGCTGACGGACGAGGGGCGGGAGTTGCTGGCGCTGTATCCGGCGCTCGACGCCTGGGCCGACCGGTGGGCCGAGCGGGAACGGCGGATCAGGTGACGCTCGTGTGGCTCGAGGCGGCATGTCATTTCTGTGAATCTGCGACCGCTCAGGAAGTCTGTGTGGTCGCGCGGCGTCACACCGTTACGGAGGGCTACCCATCGACAAAAGGAGGAGAGCATGATCTCCGATCAGCCCCCGAGTCGACATCGCCTTGCGTCCTCGGCCGTCGCGCGGCCCCTGGTCATAGGCAGACGAGCGGTCCTGCCGATGCTCGTGTGCCTGTGCGGGTGGTTCGCGCTCGGCGCGGCGGGCGCGCAGGCCCGACCGTTCATCGACGGGTTCTCGCCGACCACGCTGGCGACCACCGTGCCGCCGAACGGCGACGTGAACCCGTACGGGATCGTGACGGTGCCGCGAACCGTCGGCGCGCTCAAGCGCGGCGACGTCCTCGTCAGCAACTTCAATGACTCCGGGAACTCGCAGGGCACCGGCACGACGATCGTGCAGATCCCCCCGGGCGATATGGATCAGAACCCCGGTGACGCGCCGGTGTTCGCCCAGATCGACCCCCACGCGCTGCCGGGACCGTGCCCCGGCGGCGTCGGTCTGACCACGGCGCTCGCGGTCACCCGCAGCGGGTTCGTGGTCGTGGGCAGTCTCCCGACCTCGGACGGAACCGCGCAGACGGCCAAGGCCGGATGCCTGCTCGTGCTCAACAGCAACGGGAAAGTCGTCGAAACGATCGCCGGCGGTCCGATCAACGGGCCGTGGGACATGACCGCGGTCGACCACGGCTTCTTCACGACGCTGTACGTGACCAACGTGCTCAACGGCACCGTGGCGGCTACAAAGGACTTCACCCAGACGGGGCCCGTGGTCAATCGTGGCACCGTCGTGCGCATCCAGCTGCTGACGATCCCGGGAGTCCGGCCGGTCGTGTTCGACGAGGACGTGATCGGCACCGGGTTCGCCGAGGAGACCGACCCGGCCGCCCTCGTAGTTGGGCCTACCGGCGTCTCTCTCGGGCGTGACGGCACCCTGTATGTCGCCGACGCGGTGAACAGCCGAATCGCGGCGATCCCCGACGCGCCGTTCCGCTTCTTCCCGGCGACCGGCGGCGGGCGGACGGTGTTCGCGGGGATGCCGCTAAACGCCCCACTCGGGATGACGCTCGCACCGAATGGCGACATCCTGACCGCCAACGGCGGCGACGGCAACATCGTCGAGACGACGCCGGACGGGCGCCGGACGACGTCCGTGACCGCTGACCCGGCCGGTGGCGGCGTTCTGTTCGGGCTGACGCTCACGCCCGACCAACGGGCGGTGTATTTCGTCGACGACGGGACCAACACGTTGAACCTGTTGGCAGCGCCGTGATCTGATCGTCAGACGGGGGCCGGGTCAGACGGCTCGGCCCCCGTCGGCCGGCGCTGGCGTCAGTCCGGGTGCGGCCGTCGGTCAGCCGCCGCTACCAACCGCGCCGACCCAGTCCGCGCTTCGCCGCCACAGCTCGGCGGCGAGGCTCGCGGTCACCGCGGCGCCCGGCTGTGCGACTTCGCACTCGTCGTAGTACAGGCCGCTTTGATTGGCGAGCTCCGGGGCCGTCGCGCAGTACAGGGGCGTTCGGGCGCCCTCCTCCGGGGAGATCATCCGCCGCTTCATCACCGCCCGCACCGGCCACGGCACCCGGCGCCAGATGTCGGACGCGACCACGCCCGGATGCAGCGAGTACGTCGTGACGCCGGTGTTCTCGAGCCGGCGCGCGAGCTCGCCGGCGTGCAGGACGTTGGCGAGCTTCGAGACCGAGTACTCGCGCATTCCGGTGATCGTACGGGTGGGCTTTCGTACCGCGTCGAAATCGATCCCGCGAGCGCCGTAGTGGGCCGTGCTGGCGACGTTGACGATCCGCGCGGGCGCGCTCTCGCGTATGCGGTCGAGGAGCAGGCTCGTGAGCAGGAACGGGCCGATGTGGTTCGCGCCAAATGCGGCCTCGAACCCGCTCGCGGTCTTGCCGTGCTTGCCGGCGACGCCGGCGTTGTTGATGAGCACGTGCAACGGCTCGCCGCGCGCCAGGAATTCCTGCGCGCACGCTCGCACCGACTCGAGGTCGCCGAGGTCGAGCAACAGGAGCCCGAGCTCGCGACTGCCGGTCTGCGCCGCGATCTCCTCTATCGCGTTCCGCCCTTTGTCCTCCGACCGGCAGGCGATGTGGACCCGCGCTCCGCGGCTTGCGAGCGCTCGCGCGGTCTCCTTGCCGATGCCGGTATTGGCCCCGGTGATAAGGAACGTCCTGCCGTCGAGATCGGCCACGACCGCAGCATATGCGGCTCCCGGGACTCGCCCCCGGGGAAGGATGTTTTGGCGCCTGCTTGCCGTTCGGTGTAAACCGCGGTCAAGGAGAAGCGGGCGAATGCCGATGTTGGGGCCAGGATGCGGAGCTACGACATCGCGCTGATCGGGATCGTGCTGCTGGCCTGCGGCATCGCCGCGCTGGCGAGCGTCCCCGGTGTCGCGATCGGACTCCCGCTCGCCGCCGCGCTCTTCTCGACCGCGGTCGGAACCTTCGCCGTCGCCCGGCGTCCCGGCCGGCGCTGAGCAGCTGGCCAGTTAGCCGGGGACGGCCGCCGGCGTGCCGACGCTGCGGAGCTCGTGACGCGCGATCGACCGCTTGTGGACCTCGTCCGGTCCGTCGGCGAGTCGCAGCGTTCGCAGGTGCGCGTACATCGTCGCCAGCGGGAAGTCGTCGCTGACGCCGCCTCCGCCGTGGACCTGGATGGCCCGATCGACGACGCGCAGCGCGACGTCGGGTGCGGCGACCTTGATCGCGGAGATCTCGGTGCGGGCGTGCTTGTTGCCGACGGTGTCCATCAGCCACGCCGCCTTGAGCGTCAACAGCCGGGCCATTTCGATCTCGATCCGCGACTCGGCGATCCAGTCCTGGACGTTCGCGCGCTCGGCCACCGCCTGACCGAAGGTGACGCGCGAGGCGGCGCGGGCGCACATCAGCTCGAGCGCGCGCTCGGCCGCGCCGATGCAGCGCATGCAGTGGTGGATCCGGCCAGGACCGAGCCGCGCCTGCGCGATCAGGAACCCGTGCCCCTCCTCACTGATCAGGTTCGAGGCGGGCACGCGGACGTCCTCGAACAGCACCTCGGCGTGGCCCTCCTGGTCGATGTAGCCGAACACCGGCAGGTTGCGGACGATGGTCACGCCGGGCGTGTCCTTCGGCACGAGGATCATCGATTGCTGCTTGAACGGCGATGATTCGGGCCCACCCACCCCCGTCTTGCCCATCACGATCAAGATCCTGCAGCGCTCGCGCATGGCACCCGAGATCCACCACTTGCGCCCGTTCAGCACGTAGTCGTCGCCGTCGCGGTCGATCCGCAGCTCGATGTTGGTGGCATCGGAGCTGGCCACCGCCGGCTCGGTCATCGCGAACGCCGAGCGAATCTCGCCTTCGAGGAGCGGTCGGAGCCACTGCTCCTTCTGCTCGGGAGTCCCGAACTGGGCGAGGACCTCCATGTTGCCGGTATCCGGGGCGGAGCAGTTGCAGGCCTCGGAGGCGATGTGGCTACGTCCCATGATTTCGGCGAGCGGCGCGTAGTCAGCGTTGCTCAGCCCGGGTGCGCCCCAGTGCTCGCCGCCCTGCGGGAGGAACAGGTTCCACAGGCCGAGCTCCTGGGCGCGTTCCTTGAGCTCCTCCATCACCGGCGGGTGCGAGTGAGGGTCGCCCGAGGCGACTAGCTGCTCGTGGTAGACCGCCTCCGCGGGGTAGACGTGCTCGTCCATGAACGCCAGCAGGCGCTCGCGGAGCTCGTTGCAGCGATCTGAGAATTCAAAGTCCATGGGCCTTGCGAGCCGAACACTACCGGCGCGGGCGCCGATGGGATCAGGCGGCCGCGGCGCGGTCCGGGCGCGAGCGCGCGGCGACTACGCGGCGAGCATGGAGGCGACGATCGTCTGGAACCGGTGCAGGTCGATCGGCTTCGACACATACGCGTCGCAGCCGGCCTCGAGGGCCTCGTGCTCGTCGGCGGGCAAGACCGCCGCGGTGCAGGCGAGGATCGGGATCTCGGCGGTCACCGGGTGGGCCTTGAGCTTGCGAGTCAGCTCGAGCCCGCTGCCGTCGGGCAGGTTCAGGTCGAGCACGATCATCGCGGGCTGTTCCTCGGCGAGAGCGCGTTCGGCGTCCGCCAGAGAGCCCGCCGCGCGGACCTTGTGACCGTCGAGCTCGAGCAGCCGCTCGATCAGCGCCACGCCCGGCTCGTGATCGTCGACGATGAGGATGCGCCGCTCCATGACGCCCTAATCGTCTCCAGGACGCCGGAGCTTGACTCCTGGGTGCAGGTTTTATGGAGGGTTCGAGCTGGCCGCCAGCTCGTCGCGGGTCGGCGGCCAGACCTGGCTCACGCGCGCCAGCGCCGCGGTGGCGCCGGATTCGTCCGCGCCGCGCGTCGCCGCCTCGAGGTCGGTCAGCGCGCTCAGCAGCTCCTGCGCCCCCAGCATCAATGCGTCGTTTCGGCATCGATGGGCGGCCTGTGTGGCGTGATCGAGGTCTCCGACCGCCATCGCGACCTCGAGCTCGTCGATCGCGGCGGTCATGTTCTGAAGCATCGAGGAAACGATCGCCGCGGCGTCGGCGCCCATGACTTCCTCAAGCTCGCCGATCCGCCCCAAGTCGATGTGGTCGTTCACGGTCAGGCGGGGTCCCGCAGGCCGATCGGCGCCCGGAGCACCTGATCGGGGATCCCGAACGCGTCGACCAGCGCCTCGGCGTCGCCGCGCACCTCGTCGCACAGGCGGTTGACCTCGCGCGTCACCGCCTTGCACCGCGGTCCGGTGAGCCGGCCGTGCTCCTGGAGATAACCCCCGTCCTGCTCGATCGCGTACAGGGCGTAGAGGTCGCACATCCGGCCGAGCGCGTTCTTGACCGGGCCTTCCTCGTACGCCTCGACTGCCGCCGTGAAGGCCTCGAGCAGCACCCGCTCGGTGTGGGCCCGGGCCGCGTTCACGGCGTGGTTCTGCACCGCCCGGAACACCTCGAACGGGTCGTACCCCTCGTCAAGGCCGCGCTTGAAGCGCTGGGCGATCGAGGCGGTGATGTGCCCTTCGCGCCAGCGGAAAAGCTCGAGCTGGCTCTCGCGCTCGAGGAGGTCGCCGGTCTCGTCGCGGCCCGGGACGACGTCGGAGATCACCTGGGCGATCTTGCGTGCGAACAGGCGCTCGGCGACCGTCTCGACGGCCTGCTCGGCGACGAACATCACGAGCTCGCGCGGGTTGAGCGCCCCGAAGTCGTCCCGGTAGTCGGTCAACAGGCCCCGTGCCACGAGCATCATCAGCACGGTGTTGTCGCCCTCGAACGTCGTGAACACATCGGTGTCGGCCTTCAGCGCCGCGAACCGGTTGACGCTCATGTAGCCCGCGCCGCCGCAGCATTCGCGACACGTCTGGATCGTCTCGGTGGCGTGCCAGCTCGCGGTCGCCTTCATCCCCGCCGCGAACGACTCCAGTCGGCGCTGCTGGCGCTCGTCGTGCTTATTCGGCCGTGACGCCTGGTGAAATTGCTCGGCCAGCTCCGCCTGACCGAAGTGGAGCGCATACGTCTTCGCCAGCAGCGGCATCAGCCGGCGCTGGTGGGTGCGGTACTCGAGCAGCACGACCTCGTCCTCCTCGGGAGGTCCGAACTGCGTGCGCCGCAGGCCGTACCGCACCGCGATCGTCAGGGCGGTCTTGGCCGCGCTGATCGACGCGCCCGAGATGCACACTCGTCCCTGGATCAGGGCTCCGAGCATCGTGAAGAAGCGCTTGTTCGGGTTCTCGATCGGGCTCTCGTAGGCGCCGCGCTCGTTGACGCCGCCATAGCGGTTCAGCAGCGCCTGGCGCGGCACGCGAACGGTGTCGAACCAGATCCGCCCGTTGTCGACGCCGTTCAGCCCCATCTTCTCGCCGCAGTCCTCGATCCGCACGCCTTGGTGGATGTCGCCGTGCTCGTCTCGGAGCGGGACGACGAGTACGTGGACGCCGTGCGACTCGTCTCCCACGATCAGCTGGGCGAACACCGCCGCCATCCGGGCGTGGCAGGCAGCATTGCCGATGTAGTCCTTGCGCGCGTCCTCCGCCGGCGTGTTGACGACGAACTCTTCGGTGTCGGAGTCGTAGGTCGCGGTCGTGCCGAGCTGCTGCACGTTCGAGCCGTGGCCGGTCTCGGTCATCGCGAAGCACCCAAGCAGCTCGAGCGTTGCGGTCGGCTTCAGATAGCGCTCGTGGTGGATGCGGGTGCCGAGCTGCTGGATCGCGCCGCCCCATAGCCCGAACTGGACGCCGAACTTGACCAGCAGCGACAGGTCGCCGTAGGCGATCGTCTCAAACCCCGCGATGTTCGCGCCCGGATCATCCTCGCCCCCGAACTCCTTCGGGAAGCCCGGCGCGGTCAGCCCCTCGTCGGCGATCCGCTGCATCCACTGCCGGACCCGTTGGCGGTACTCGTCGGTCGGGATCGCGATTGGCGGCGAGAACTCGGCCTCGCCGAGGACGTCGAGGATGCGCCGGCGCTGGTCGGCGTAGCGCCCTTCGAGCAGCCGCTGCAGCGCCTCTGCCTGTACCCCGGTGGCCTGCGGCTCGGTCGTCGCCATCGCGCCCGATCATAAGTGTCGGGGCCGCGTCTGGCGCCGGATCGAGAGCGTCCGTCAGCCCCGGAGCGTCGTGTGGATGTGCCGGGCGAATTCGCTGTGGTTCGCGGTGAGGCCGGTGATTCCGAGCACGACCACGAACGCTCCCGCGACGAGCGCGAGGCCGGCGAGCACCGCGGGCCAACGCTTCTGGAGGAAGTTACGGGCGTCGGCCAGGACGCGTTGGGACTCCTTGGGCGCGAACGTGAGGATCCCGATGATCGCCAGGAGCGGCCACACAAAGCAGACGTTGAACAGGACGAGCAAAAACAGATCGCGCACCGGGCCGAGCCCCGAACCGACGATCGCCGCGATCGCGGCGAAGTACGGAAACGCCGTCGGCAGCTCGACCGCCATGATCGATGCCCCGAGCACCAGGCTGGACTTGCCGTGCGGATCGAAGTCCGGCGGATCGCGCCGCGCCAGCCTTAGCCGGTGGCGCCACAGCAGCGCCGCGGCGATGATCATCGCCGCGCCGACCACGATCTCGATGATGTCCGCGATCTCGTGTCGTGGGTGGGGGAGAAGCGGCCTGATGAGCGTTCCGGCGCCGACCGCGATCGCGGCGCCCCCGAAGAAGTAGACCGCGAACACCCCCATCGTGAACTCCGCCACGCGGCCGCGCGCGCGCTCGCCGGTGGCGAGATAAAGCCCCGGCGCGATCGTCGTCGGGTTGAGCGAATCCGCCAACCCGATTGTGATCACAAGGCCGACGAGGCGAAACATGTGCGCATTCTCTATTCCCCGGGGTTCGCCGTGCGTCGGGGTGAGAGGTCTCTAAGGGGATGGGTTGGGCCGCTTCGCGGCATCCATGGGGCCGTTCCGGCGGACATCCGTGCCCGCCGGCGGGATCGCGATCCGGCCGCCCGGCACGGATGCCGGGCGGAAAGGGCCCCAGGGACGCCGAGCGCAGCGAGGCCCATCCCGATCCCGGTTCTATGCGAAGTGGAGCTCTTCGTGCTCGCCGTCGTCGACCACGCGCTCGCACGTGGGGCACCACCACCGGGCCTCCATCGGCGTGCCGCACTCCGAGTGGCGAGGCGCGGTGGCGCCCTCGGCGTTGCGCGCGCCCCAGCCGGCGATCAACCGGAGCGCGCCGGCGAGCTCCTGGCCCGCTGCACTGAGCTCGTACACGAACCGGGGCGGGCGCTCGGAGTACGGGCGCGCCACCACGAGCGCGTTCCGCTCGAGCTGGCGCAGGCGCTGGGAGAGCACGTTGGGGGCGATCCCCGCGACCTCCTCCTGGAGATCGCCGAACCGCCGGGGGCCGTCGAGCAGGGCGGCGATGACCAGCAGGGTCCAGCGGTCCCCGATCGTCGAGAGCGCGTCCGCCAGCGCCGACCGCGAGTCCGGGTCGAGGCCGTCGTCGGTTTGCGGGCGCGTTTCGGCCATATCCAGATCGTACGCACGGTGGCGGGGAGGTGCCGATCGCTGCCACCGCCATGCGCCGTCTGCCAATCCGCACGTCCCCGAAGCACGGTGGCAGGGCGCGCATGTGGGGCATGCGTCCCCTGCCACGGTCCGGCTCCCGGACGACGAATGTCAGACGGTGCATGTTCTGGAGCAGGCCTCAGGCGATCTGGAACGCGCTCAGCGATCTGGAACGCCCCAGGTGATCTGGAACGCCCCAGGCGACCTGGTATCTTGTCACTTGCAGTTTGCAAGTAAGTACCAGGAACG
>Ga0070765_100002380_pt1 | contig 11791 bp, 8 predicted proteins | sample HubBroMetageWFT5_FD_71516 | JGI IMG/M metagenome (GOLD analysis project Ga0070765, IMG submission 71516) | Warmed and freeze-thawed soil microbial communities from the Hubbard Brook experimental Forest, New Hampshire - Hubbard Brook CCASE Soil... | ecosystem: Environmental > Terrestrial > Soil... | reverse complement strand
TCTTCCGGTCAAGCTGGTGTACGGCGTGCTCAAAAAGAAAATACTCACCTGCCCAACTGTCATCCAGCATGCCGATGATGCTCATGAGCGTGGACTTTCCCGATCCCGAGGGCCCCATAATCGTCAGGAACTCACCTTGCCGAATGTCCAGGCTGATGCGGCGCAGAACATAAGTAACTCCGGCGCCAGTCTTGTAAGTGCGTTCGATATTGTGGAGCTGAATCATTTCTTCTCCTCACACCCTGTCGTCAGCCGGATGTCGCTCTCGCTACTCATATCGTAAAGCCACCATCGGATCGACCTTCGTTGCTCGTCGTGCGGGCATGTAACTGGCGAGCAAAGCGACGGTGCTTATAACAACGACGGTTGCGGTGATGGTCAGCGGGTCTGCCGGGGCAACGCCATAGAGATAAGCCGCCAGAGCCGGACCGACGGCAACGGATGCCGCAAGGCCGAGCGCAATGCCAGCCAATGCGAGAAGCATGCCGTCCCTGAGAACCAGCCCGAGTACATCGAAATTCTGAGCTCCCAGAGCCTTGCGAATTCCAATTTCGCACGTGCGCTGTCCGACGACATGCGCCAGCAGCGCATACACGCCGATCGCACCCAGAAGCAGCGCCAACAGTCCCGAGTAAGTAACTACAACGCGTGCCACCAGCACTGGCGTGAACTGATAGCGCAGCCATTCGGTAAGCGGGCGGTCCTCGCTGATTGGGACGTCTGGATCGACATCTTGGATGGTCCGTCGAACGGCTGGCAGCATCTGTTCCGGTTCGCCCTTCACCCGCACAACAATGCGCGCGTCGGCTGGATCGGAAACCCAATCCGGATCTTGCCAATAGTTGAGATAGACAAAGGACGGCGACCTCTCATTCTGTGCGTGATATTGTGTATCTTGGCTGACGCCGACGACTTGGTAAGCGCGGTCGTCAATCATGACTCTGCGTCCTGAGGGGTCTTGGTCGGGCCACAAGTGTTTGGCCAATGTTTGGTTTACGATCGCGACCGGCGTGGTATCGGCTCGGTCCGCTTCGTTGAAGACGCGCCCCGCGATCAAAGGAATCCGCAACGCTCTGAAATAGTGAGGCCCTACTTCGTCAAAATGGATGCGAAAAGGATTCTGTGCGTCCACCGGTGAACTTCCCGGCAACCAGACGGCGACGTGGCCTCCCCACCCCGGCAGAGGTAGATAAACGCTGGTGCTGGCGGACTCGACGCCGGCCAAGCTTTCAAGCTTTTCGATGACATGCTGCTGGAAGGTAATTGCTTTTTGTGGACTGTAGCGGACCAAGCCGGGTCTGATCCGGAACAAGAGCACGTTGCTCGGATCGAAACCTGCTCCGGCGTAGATACGGTTCGCGCTGCGCACCAACAGTCCCGCACTGACCGCCAACACCAGAGCCATAGCCACCTGTGCGACTACCAGCGTCCGACGCATCCAGGTGTGATGAGGGCTAGAGGTCGCGCCCTGGTCTTTGAGGGCGGGAATCAACTCGAAGTTTCCCGCCTGCAGTGCCGGAGCCATGCCAAAGAGCAGAGTGGTGATCACCGCGAGGCCGAAGCTATAGACCATGACTGTGAAATCGAAGGGAATTTCGAAGTAGGCGCGTCGTGCCTCGCCAGCTAAGCCGAAATAGCCAATGAAGATTCCCCGAGCCCAGAGCGCGACCACAAATCCGAGCGCACACCCAAGCATTGAAAGTGGCAACGTTTCGAAGAGCAACTGGCGAACCACGCGGCCCGGGCTGGCCCCTATGGCGAGGCGAACTGCAATTTCTTTTTTTCTGGCATGGTTGCGAGCCAGCAGCAGACCAGTCAAGTTAGCCGAAACGATCAGCAATACCACAATGACAGCACCGGCCAAAAGTTTGGCGGTGTGCTCGGTGCCGGCACGGTCCATCACCCTTACGCCGGCCAAGGGCGCCATCGCAACCGCCAGATTCCGATCCGTATCCGGATATTGCACTGCCAACTGCCTGGTCAATCCGTTCATTTCGGCTTCTGCTCCGCTGATGGTCTGGCCCGGTTTCAAACGGCCAATCATGCGGACCGGATGACAGTCTCGTTGCAATCCGTTGCAGGAGCGAAATCCAACCGAGAACATCATCGCCGGCATCCAGACGTCAATGGCCTGGCCGCCGGCATTGAGACTGCCGAACTCGCGCGGCCCGACGCCCACGACCGTGAACACCGCTCCGTTGAGTCTCACGTCCTTGCCAACGATTTCGGGATCAGAGCCGAACTCGCGCCGCCACAGGTCAAAGCCGAGTACCGCGACCGCGTCTCGATCCGGCACCGACTGCTCCTCCGGGAGAAAAAATCGCCCGAGCGATGGCTGGAGTCCGATTAGAGAAAAGTAATTGTCGGAAACAACGCTGCCGTTGATATCCCTGGAGTTGCCGTTGGCAACCAGATTGACCTGGGCGTAAGGATACTCAGAGGCCAGCCCGGAAAACACGATGCTGTGTTCGCGGAAGTACAGATAATCCGGATACGAGAAAGTGCCGTACTCGTGTTCGTGCTGTCGCGCGGTGTAGGCGTATATGTCCACCAGAGATTCGGGCCTCTGCACTCCCGATGGAGGACGCAGCAAGAGTGCATTGACTAACGTGAAGACGGAGATGTTTGCGCCTAAACCCAGCACGAGGGTGATCAAAGCCACAGCAGTGAAGCCGGGATTCTTCCCCAACATGCGGAGGCCGTAGCGCACATCTTGAAACAAACTCTCCATAGACTCTCAGGCTTACTCGTATCGCAAATCCACCATGGGATCGACCTTCGCCGCCCGTCGCGCTGGAAAGAACGCAGCCGCTACGCCGACGACCGTCAGAATGATCGCAGCTATGCCCATGACCTCGGGGTCCGTGCTGCGAATGCCAAATAGCTGGCTGGAAATCAGGCGCGAAGGCAGCAGCGAAATCCCCCCGCCTACAGCCAGCCCAATCAGAACTGTCTTGAGTGCAGCTCGCACCACCATCCACTGCACTTGGCCAAGCCGAGCCCCGAGAGCTATTCGCACTCCAATCTCATGCGTCCGCTGGCTCACCGAGAATGAAATCACTCCGTAGATTCCAATCGCCGCCAGCATCAGAGCCAGCGTGGCAAATAGACCCAGCAATACCATCGAGAAGTGTCGGTCCGAAACCGTTTCGCCGAGAACATCATCCATGGTGGTGATGGCAGACACTGCAATCGCGGGATCAACGCCTTGGAGCTTGCGTTTCACTCCCTCCCCCAGCATAAGTGGAGGCACTTGGGTACGGCACAGCAGGACCAGGTTGGGCACAATTGCTGTCGTTCCGAAGTGCATAGGCTGAGTGTAAGGAACAAAAACTTGTTCGTGCGGACTGGCAGCGAGTCCGTCGTTTTTTATATCGCTCACCACACCGATGACCGTGCGCGTGCCTGGCGTCACTACGGGAAAGTTCAAGTGCTTGCCCAAGGCGCTTTGGTGGGGCCAGTGGCGCTGCGCGAAAGTTTCGCTGACAATCGCGACCGGATCGGCACTCTGGTTGTCTGCCTCGGTGAAAACACGACCCGCCACCATCGGTATCTCCAGAGTAGAAAAGTACCGCGGGCTCACGATGGCCGCGTAGGTCAAGGGCCAGCGGCCCGGCGCGGGTTGCGGTTCGCCTTCGGCCCAGTACCAAGTCCCCCAATCGTCGCCCTGAGTGGGCAAGGCGCGCGCGAAGGCTGCCGATTGCACTCCGGGTAGTATCGAGATTTGATCGAGCGTCCTCTGCTCAAAGCGTAATTTGTCGTCGTCGGTCCGGTAAGCTCCATGTGGAAGCGAAATACGGAGCGAGAGCAACTGCCGCGGGTTGAATCCGGGATCCACGCCACGGAGTTTGGCAAAGCTTTTAATCAGCAGACCAGCAGCAATCAGCAGAACCACGGAAATGGCGACTTCGGAAAGCATAAGGGCGCTGCGCAAGCGCCCACGGCCCACGCCCGCTGTGAACGAGCGGCCTTCCCGCAGTTCCACCCCGCCGTGGCCGTGCGCAACGCGAAACGCCGGAACCGTCCCAAAAACAATTCCCGCGAGCACTGACAGCGCCAGGGTGAACCACAGCACCGCGTGGTCGATCACGGGTCCGCTGCGCGGCAACCGATCGCCGCCAAGCCGCAGGATCAGACCGAACGTTCCGTCAGCCAACGCAAGACCAGCGGCCCCACCGATCAAGCTGAGCAGTACGCTCTCAGTCAGCAATTGCCGAATGACTCGAGCGGGCGGTGCCCCCAGCGCTGCGCGTATTGCAATCTCCCGCTGACGCAGAGAGGCTCGAGCCAACAGCAGGTTGGCCACGTTCGCGCAGGCAATCAGGAGCACAAAGCCAACCGCCGACAGCAGCAACAACAAGGCAGGACGAGTGTTTCCCACCAGCCTATCTTTCAGAGGAACGGCCCTCAAGGAAATGAGAGCGTTCGATTGCGGATATTGCCGCTGCAACTGACTTCCGATCGCATCCAATTCACCCTGGGCGGCTTTTAAGCTGACGCCCGATTTCAGGCGGGCCACGGAATACATGGCCCAGTGGTCGTCGCGTACGCGCTGGTAGGGCCAAGCGCCTAAGGGTAGCCACACCGCTCCGTTGTGGTAAAACGAGAAGTCGCGAGGAAGGACTCCGGCAATTGTGAAAATCCTTCCATCCACCGTCAGCGTCCGGCCAATCGCGTTCGGGTCAGCCCCCATCTGCGTCTGCCAAAAGGCATACGAAAGCAGTGCGGTATGACCAGCTCCGGGCTCATCGTCGGCCACGCCAAAACCGCTGCCAATGAATGGACGCACTCCGAGAGCGGGAAGCAATCCGTGCGTCGCGTAAGTAATGTCGATTCGCTCAGAGCCATCTTCCCTGCCGTAGACGCTGGCAGTATTGCAATACCATCCGATGTGTTCGAAGGAATGCGCCTCGCGCTCGATATCATCCGCATCGGGCACCGAAAACCCTAGCTCCGGAACTTGAGGTTGGCTTTCAGCAACAAACAGCAGCCGATTCGGGTCAGGATACGGCAATGGGCGAAATAAGACTGCATTCACCAGACTGAAGATTGCCGTGTTCGCACCGATGCCGAGCGCCAGCGTGATCACCGCCACTGCGGTGAAGCCAGGTGACTTCCGCAGAATGCGGAAACCATAGCGAATATCCTGAAGGAGATTCTCCATAACTTCACTATCAATTCACCTCGACGCTCTCCTCGACTACGCGTCCGTCAAACATGTGGATGGTACGCTCAGCGTGCCGCGAAAAACGCGGGTCATGCGTGACCATGCAGATGGTCGCACCTTCCCGGTGCAAATCACGCAACAGGTCCATCACCGCTTCGGCGTTACGAGAATCCAGGTTCCCGGTTGGTTCGTCAGCCAGAAGGATTGCAGGTGAACCAGCCAATGCGCGGGCTACGGCCACGCGCTGCTGCTGTCCACCAGAAAGCTGTGACGGATAGTGCTTGGTCCGGTGGTTCATTCCTACACGCTCCAGGGCATTGTGCACCCGCTCTTTGCGTTCATTCGCTGCCATGCCGCGATAAGTCAGCGGCAGTTCGACGTTCTCGTATACCGTCAAATCGCCGATGAGGTTGAAACTCTGGAAGATGAATCCGATTTCGCGATTGCGGATGCGCGAACGCTGGCTGATGTTGAGATTCGCGGCGGCGTGCCCATTCAGCACATAGGTCCCGTCCGTCGGAGAATCGAGTAGCCCAATCAGCGCCAGCAGCGTCGACTTACCCGAACCAGACGGCCCGGCAATCGCCACATATTCTCCTTTGCGAATCTCCATGTGAATTCCGGACAGCGCATGGGTCTCCACCTCGTCCGTGAAGAAAACCTTGGTGATGTTCTCCATACTGATGATCGTTCCCGCGTCGGCCATCGAAGTTCCTTTCTCTTTCCTCTTTCAGCGCTCAGCCCTATTCCAGACGAACGCGATCATAAGAATCCCAGCGAGACATGTCGGAGAGAATGACCTGCTCGCCTTCCTTCAGCCCTTGCAGAATCTCAACTGTATTGACCGAGCTGCGGCCGAGCTTGACCTGCGCCCGCACCGCGTTATTTCCGTCGGGTTCCAGCCTGAACATTCCCACCGTGCTCTGTTCCTGCCCGAAGGCCGGGCGTCCCACATACAACACGTTGTCCATCTTCTCAAGATCGATGGTCCCGTCCACGCTGAGATCCGGCCGCGCCCCTTGCGGAAGCTTGCCGTCCAGCGTCACATCCACGGTCACTGTCCCATTCACTACAGACGGATCAATGCGCACAACGTGACCGGGAATTACTCCATTATGTGTATCGACGGAGGCTGGCTGTCCGATCTGAATGTCTTTCGCCTGGGTCTCCGCAATCTTCAACTCCGCCTTCAGCCGCTGCGGCTGAACCACTTTCGCGAGCGTGGTACCGGGCGTCACGAATTGTCCAATCTTCAGAGTTTGTTCCTGCAGGACTCCATTGATCCCGGCACGCACTCGCAGGTGGTCGAGTTGGCTCTGCTTCAACTGTGCCAGGGCGCGAAACTCTTCTACTTCGGCCTGTTTCGCCTGAAGTTGCGCTTTGAGTACTTCGCTGCTATTGACCAACCTTTGTTTCTCGATGTCGTTCTGAGTGGCCAGTTGCTCCGCTTTTTGGTTGGAAACCTTCATGCTGAGTTGCGAGATTACGCCGAGCTTCGCCAATTCAGAATCGATGTCAGCCTGCATCTTGGCTTGGCTGTATTCCGACTGAGCCTGCGCCGACAACGATTTTTGCGCTAACACCTGGCTGGCCAGCGCCACTTCCAGGTTTTTGTAGTCCGCTTCAGCCGCCTTGAGCTTCCACTGCGCATCCAGCGCCTCTTGCGTCAACTGGGGATTGCTCAGCTCGAGTAGTATCGTGTCGGCCTTTACTTGAGCCCCAGGAAGTTCGAGGATTTTATCCACGCGTCCTTCGGTCACTGCCGGGAGGAACTGGATCGACCCCTCCATCGGGACCAACGTTCCCAGACCGCGCACCTGCCGCAACACCGAGCCGCGTTTCACTGTATCCACCCAAACCGTAGACCGCTCAACCGTCGGAGCCGCGGGCTTCAGCCGAGACAGTCCCATGGTCACCAAGGCGACGAGCACGATTCCGACAGCGGCATAAATGATCTGGCGGCGGCGACGCTGACCCGCGACGGATGGGCGAGCAATATCCATTTGCCTTAAGGAATGGCACGCGCACAGCCACTGTGCTAGCTGGCTAAGTTACTTGTCTCCATATGCTTACCACCAAACGAAGGGTTGTTCAACGAAGTCGTTCTGTTCATTCATGGGAAGGAAGTGTCCGAATATGAACACCCTCGACACTGAGAGGGCTGACAGCCTGCCTGGGTTGCGTCTCCCAACTTCCATCGCGTATGCTGGCAGCAATCTCGTCGGCAATTATCAGCAGCCAAAGGAGAAAAGGAACAAATGACCGTTGTGCGCAATCGAAACCTCCGCCACCATCTTCTTGTAGGACTGGTGATTCTTATGGCTACCTCAACCTTCGCTGCTTCGAACCTCTACAATTTCACCCTGCCCAGCATCGACGGCAAACCCATGCCCCTGGCCGACTTCAAGGGCAAGGTAATCCTGATGGTCAACGTAGCCAGCCAGTGCGGTTTCACTCCCCAGTACACTGCGCTTGAGACCATTTACAACAAATACAAGGATCAGGGCTTCGTCATCCTCGGCTTTCCGGCGAACAACTTCGGACAGCAGGAGCCCGGAACCAACGAAGAGATCAAAACTTTCTGCTCGCGGAAGTACAGTGTGACTTTCCCTCTCTACTCCAAGATTTCGGTCAAGGGATCGGATCAGGCGCCGCTCTATCAATACCTAACCAAAGACGCCGACCCGTCGCACAGTGGAAACATCAAGTGGAACTTCACCAAGTTTCTAGTCGACCGCAACGGCAATGTAGTGCAGCGCTTTGAACCCGCGGTCACGCCAGATTCCCCGGATGTGACTTCCGCGATCGAGAAGCTACTGAAGCAGTAAGAGCCCTGTGAGACGTAGCCAGCTACCTCGCTACAGATAACCCTTTGTCATTCCGAAGAGCGCAGCGACGAGGGATCTGATCTGAGTTTCGCCCGGCCACGCAAAACCCAGATCCCTCGCTTTGCTCGGGATGACAAATAGTGTGCCTGGCAATCCTGCTACAATCTCCCCGCGCCCCGAGCAATCCAAACCTGCTGCTATGGACTTCGACCAGCTCGAAACCTTTCTCGAAGTTGCGCGGTTCAACTCCTTCTCCCGTGCCGCGGGGAGGCGCTTCCGCACCCAGCCGGCAATCTCATCACAGATTCGCTCTCTCGAAGAGGAAGTCGGCGCGAAGCTGTTAGACCGCTCCGGCGGCAAGGTCTCAGTCACCGCATCGGGAAAGCTGTTCCAGAAATTCGCCGAACAAATGGTGGGATCCCGCAAGGCCATGCTGACCGGCATCGCCGAAACCGAGCGCGTGCCTCGCGGCCAGATTGTAGTCGGCGCCAACGAAGGCACCTGCCTGCATATTCTGCCCGAGGTTTTCGCCGAGTTCAAAAAGCAGTACCCCGACGTCAGCGTGAATATCAAACGCGCGGACTACGCCAAGATTCTGGAATCGGTGGTCGATAACTCCGTAGACTTCGGCGTCGTTTCCCTGCCCGTGACCGACGCCCGGCTGACCGTCGTACTGATTCATCGCGACGAACTCGCGATTATCGCTCCGCCGCAGCATCCCTTAGCCAAGAAAAAATCAGCCACCATGGCCGAGGCTGCGAAGTTCCCTTTGGTCGTGCCCAAGATCGGACATACGCGCGATGCGCTGGAGAATCTTTTCTACGAACGCAAACTCAAGCCGCACTACACCATGGAGCTTGACTCCAGTGAACTGCTGAAGCGCTTCGTAGCCGCGGACGCCGGTGTGGGCTTTATCGCCCGCTCCAATGTGCTAGAGGATATACGCGCCAACGCGCTGGCGGTCATCGCCATCTCCGACGCTACGATTCGCCGCGATCTCGCGCTGGTCTTCCGCAAAGACAAAGCGCTAAGCCGCGCCGCGCTCGCCTTCATCGACATCGCAGTAAGAATCAAAGGCGTCGACGCCATGGCTTCAGGGAAAGGTTAGTCAGAGCAGGCCCGATCCCAGTTTTTGCTCTGTCATCCTGAGCGGAACAGGATCGTTCGAGCAGCGAGCGATTCTGTGCAGTCGCGGGACCCCGCGTCTGCTCGGGGGCTGGCCCATGCTTTCATCACACATAAAAAGCTAGGGTGGACTGGCCCATGGTTTCAATACACGAGTAAGCCCAGATGAGCAATGCGAGGGCTGGTCCAGCTATGAAAAGTGCGCTAAAACTCTCTGGTGCCGAAAAGTTGGCAAGCCCCCTAAACCGCCCATTGTCTTCCAATCTGCTGATTCAGATGGAAATATGAATCTCAAAATTTGGCGGGGTTTACCCCCTCCAATTTGCTAGTCTGGAAATCGAAGCAAATTAAACAGGCGCGACCGGAAATCCGGCTCGCGCCTTTTTTATTGGAGTCTGATGATAAAGAAATCAGGCAATCCACGCGAGCGGACACGGCAGATCGCACTCCTGGTCCGCGGACCGCCCAACGCCAAAGAGAAAGGCGAACTGGCGTTCCTGCACAAAGCAGCAAGCCTGGGCTTTGGCGTGGCTCAGCCGTATGGAGACAAGGAGCACTACGATTTCATCCTCGACTCGGACGAGCGCTTCTGGCGGGTGCAGGTAAAGTCCACCTCCTGTGCCGAGGCCCGACCACAGCGGCTATATCGTCACCGCCTGCCATAGTGGCCCGAAATACAAGGTCAAACCTTACCGGGCCGACGAGATTGACTTCTTCGCAGCCTATATCGTTCCGCTTGGTATTTGGTATGTAGTTCCGGTGAACCAACTCGCATCCCTCCACTTCCGGCGCTTGCATCCTTCCGGCTGCAGGAGCGGAGGCGTTGCTTCGAAGCGTTTCGTGAAGCCTGGCCTCTGATGGTGCCGGGAGCAGACTTGCCCCAACCCCGGACAGCGCGCCAGGTCCGCACAAACCTCCACAGCAAGCATTTCATCAACTATGCGGGCTGGCGTGCGCCGTCGTTTCCAAATGCAAGTCTGGCCTTCTCGCCAGCAAGGCCGGGAAGGGCACAACTCCACAGCTTGCGGAAAAACGTCGGAATCGGCGGCGGGAACCTTGGAAGGGCGCGGCTTGAGCCGCGCCGTACATCGTTTTCAGGGACTTACGGCACGGCTTGGAAGCCGTGCCCCTTCAAAACTCCAACGCGCCAGAGCTTTTCCGCAGCCTCATCAGTCGTGCCAGAAGTGGTCAAAGAAGCCTGGCTTCAGCCGCTGAAGCTTGGCTCGCTGGATCCAGCTCGACCGATCCATCAAGGCACAAAGACGAGCCCTTACGCTATCATCCATTCCGCGTTAGAATCTTTTCGCGTGCGAATCTCAGGATTTCAGTTGGTGGTGGTCGCGGGTCTCTGTTTATCCTCGGCGCTCGCCCAGACTCCGCGCAAGGTCAGCCCCAAAGAACTCCCGCCCACGGCTTTTAAACTCATTTCCGTCAAGACGACGGGGACCCAGCGCTACAAATCAGAAGAAATTGTCGCTGCGAGCGGCTTGCAGATCGGGCAAGCCGTGAGCGAGGACGATTTCAAGAAGGCGGCACGGCTGCTTAACGATACCGGGGCGTTTAGCGATGTCCTTTACAGCTTCCAGTACTCCTCCGAGGGTACCAAGCTGGAGTTGCAGCTCCACGATGTCGAGCCGTTCGTTCCAGTTCGCTTCGACAATCTGGTCTGGTTTTCGGATCAGGAACTGCTTGACCAGCTCCATGCCGCGGTTCCGCTGTTTCAAGGACAACTCCCCGTCGCTGGCGAACTGGCAGATCAGGTTTCGAACGCCCTGCAAGGTTTGCTGATCGCACACAAGGTGCAAGGCGAGGCCAACTATCTGCGCGCTGGACCGGAAGATGGCCCGGTCGAAGCGTTCGTTTTCACGGTGGTGGGTCCTCAGATTCACATTCGCAATATCGTATTCGCAGGAGCCGGTGAGGCCGAATTGCCCTTGCTTGAATCCGCCGCCAGAAAGCTGCAGGGTGCCGATTTCTCGCGTTCGATCCTTCGCACGCAGGAGGACAAGAATTTCCTTCCGATCTACCTCCAGCGAGGATATTTGAAGGCGACGTTCGGCGATGCTCAGGCCAAGGTGGTTGAAGGCAGTCCGCAAGAAACCGCTGTGGACGTGAGTTTCCCCGTCGATCCCGGACGCCAATACAAGCTGGCTGAAATTGAGATAGGGGGACATAAGTCGTTTTCCGCGGAGACGCTGCGGCAGCTGATGCACGCTGAAATGAATCAGCCAGCTAATAGCGTTCAACTCGATACCGACATAGAAGCCATGAAGAAACTCTACGGTACCCGCGGATACATGGCGGTCGGTATCCGGCCATATATGGAAATGGACGACGCAAACTCTACCGTAAATTACGCTCTCCGTATCCAGGAGGGCGACGTCTATTCCATGGGCGATCTCGACATCCGGGGCCTCGACTCGCGTATGAGTGCGCGCCTGGAGGACGATTGGAGATTACGCGGCGGCGATCCCTATGACTCCAGCTATCCCAAACAATTTCTGGACCGGGAGGACAAGGAGATCTCGGTACTGTCCGACTGGGATATCAGTGTGCGCGAATCGCTCAATCATAACGAGCACACTGTCGACGTGACCTTGCGCTTCAATCAAAAACCGCGATGACCTCGGCGAAAATCCTTGACGCGCACTGCTATCGCCTTTCAAATGGA
>Ga0070765_100002378_pt1 | contig 11796 bp, 14 predicted proteins | sample HubBroMetageWFT5_FD_71516 | JGI IMG/M metagenome (GOLD analysis project Ga0070765, IMG submission 71516) | Warmed and freeze-thawed soil microbial communities from the Hubbard Brook experimental Forest, New Hampshire - Hubbard Brook CCASE Soil... | ecosystem: Environmental > Terrestrial > Soil... | reverse complement strand
TGCGCCACTTGTGGCGGAGAGAGCCTCGAATGGAGATCGCTCTGTTCGCATTGCGGCAGTTTTGACGCGCTGGCGTGGCGGACGCCCGCCTGGACCGCTGCCGGCAACACACTCCCGATTTCGCCAAAACCGCCGAATGCCGAAGGACGGGAGTTACCAGTCGGGCACTCGGCCAGCAGCTGAGACGGTATGCCCTTTTAATAGGTCTAAAACCAATGCCGTCGCGGCTTTCCGATATATTGTTCCAATGCCGCGAGTTGCCGGGTGCGCTGTGGGTCGGGTCCTTTCTTGCTGCGATCCCCCTCATACGTGGTGATGATCTGTTCTTTCAACATAAGGAATGCGGCGCCTACGCTGTTTCCGGTAGTTGAAAGATTCAAGTCGGGCGCTTCGGCGACAAACACCTTGTCGCCCAACGATTCGATCAGCACGGGTATCGGCTTGATGAGATCGTACCCTTGGATAGAGTCGATCGCCAATTCGATCCTCTCGACTTTGGTGGCTCTCGCGATATTCGTGGCTATGGATGGCGGAGCAACCCCGATGTCCGGTCGTTCGGAAAAAGTCCCTGTCGGCACCGGGGCCAGGAAGGCGGAAGATCCGGGAGCGACCCATTGACAGGGCTGGGAACGATTGCTGTGCTGTGAGGGACAAACCAAGTTGGTTCTGGTAACGACGGTCGCGGTCGGCCCTGCGACTGTCAGAACACCTGGTATGCCTGTGGGCATTAGCGATGCCCCAATCCCGGAAGGCGATCCGGAGCGGACAACCAGTGCCGGCGTTTGTGAAACCACATGGAGGATGTCACCCGATTTCATTTGATTGGCCCGATTTGGCCGCCGGGTTCTGTCCCCTCACGTCCGTAATAAGTGTCGATTTCATATTATAAACTGGATCGCCATCCGCGGTGTACTGCCCGTCGTCCCGAAAGACTGCAATCATGACCGGCCTCAATCGCAAGGTGGTCCCGTCGGCTAGCCGATATTCGCTCCATCTTTCCTTCGCCTCGAGAATTTCGATTTCGGTCGTATTTTGCGGGGGATCCGCCCGGATTTCACTCACCTGCCCTCTCCCTATGCCTCCCGAGCCCGACAGCGGATCGCGAGCCCACCCAGAAACTGGGCCCAGGACCTTGACCAGCGGTTAATGTCGCGAAACGGCTTGGCGGGGGCAGGATTAGACGCTAAAAGCTCATCCCGGTAGGCGCCGCGGTCGCCTACCGGTCGCTGCCCCGGTAGCTCAGCGGTAGAGCACCCGCTTCGTAAGCGGTAGGTCGTTGGTTCAAATCCGACTCGGGGCACCATCTGGTCCAGAGAAAGCGTGACAGAAGGTGGGCCGCTGAATGAAACAGCCGACAATGGTTGAAACCATCGCGAGGCGGCTGCTCGCCCGGCAGGGCGTCGGGGTGATCTGGCAACTTCATTTGCGGGCTTCCGCTTCGCATCTTAGGGGCAATTGGTTATCTGCGGCGGCTTTGATCGGTATTGCCGACGCGGCCGAAAGACAGTGGGTCGGCTGGGGCGGTTCGCCGTGACCGAGCCACTGCACGGGACCGTAGCCGACAAACCCCAGGGGTGACCAATGATCGAAGCGAGCGGAGTGGACCACGTCGTGCTCCACGTCAATGACGTGGAGCGGTCGAAGATGTTTTACACTGAAATACTCGGGATGACTGTATACCGGGAAGACGAGGGACAGGTCTTCTTGCGTGCCGGACAACAGGGTCTCGCCCTGTTCAAGAACCCGGGCGATGCGCCTTTGGCCGCTGGACAGGACCTCAATCATCTGGCGTTCAACGTGGCGGCGGGGACCTACGAGACGCTGAAAGCCGAACTGGAAGAGCGCGGGGTCCCGGTCAGCGGGCGTCCCGGCCAGGATCGCTGCATCTACTTCCGCGACCCTGACGGGCATCGCCTGCAGCTGATAGTGCGCGCCTGACCCGAGCGCGCCCGAGGCGAGGCCTGGCCGACCGCGGCATGCAAGAGCATTCCGAACTTACCCGTACCACACTTGCAGTCCTCTTCGTCGGCGGCCTGATCGCCGCCTCGTTCTGGATATTATGGCCATTTCTTCCGGCGGTCATCTGGGCGACGACCCTGGTTGTTGCCACTTGGCCCATCATGCTGCATGTCCAGCAGCGGCTCTGGCACAAGCGCGGGCTGGCGGTTGCGGTTATGACCATCGCACTGCTGGTGATCTTTGTTTTGCCGTTCTGGCTGGCGATCACAACGATCACGCAGCATTTCGACCGCATAGCCGGCTGGGCAGCCTCTTTGACATCCTTTCAGCCGCCGCCGCCGCCGCATTGGCTGGCCGGTTTGCCGTTCTTCGGGGCGTATGCCGCCTCGCTTTGGGCAAGCGCTGCGGCGAGCGGGATCGAGCCATTGATGGCGAAGGCGGCGCCTTACGCGGGCAGCGCCGCGGCGTGGTTCGTCAGCGCATTGGGCGGGTTTGGGGTTCTGTTCGTACAGTTCCTCCTGACCGTCATTATCGCCGTGATCCTCTATGGAAGCGGCGAGCACGCGGCCAGCCTCGCGCGCCGTTTCGGTCGTCGTCTCGCCGGCGAGCGGGGCGAGCAATCAGTCCGTCTGGCAGGTCAAGCCATCCGCAGCGTCGCTCTCGGCGTGGTCGTTACTGCGGTCGGACAATCGGTGCTGGGTGGCCTTGGTCTGGCTTTGGCGGGCGTGCCATTCGCTGCGGTGCTGACCGCGGTGATGTTCATGCTCTGCATCGCCCAGCTCGGACCCTTGCCGGTGCTGGTGCCGGCGGTGGTCTGGCTCTATTGGAGCGGTGAATCGGTGTGGGGTACCGTCCTTGTCATCTGGAGCGTGCTGCTCAGCACGACAGACAGCGTCGTCCGCCCATTGCTGATCCGCAGGGGGGCCCATCTGCCGTTGCTTCTGCTGCTCGCCGGGGTGATCGGTGGTCTGATTGCTTTTGGTCTGGTCGGTATCTTCCTCGGGCCGGTCGTGCTGGCGGTGGCATATACCTTGCTGCTGTCGTGGATGGCGGAGGCGAATAGATCCGACGACGAAATTGGCGCGCCTCGCCGATGAGGGCTGTGCCTGCCGCGAGCCGACTTGTCGCGTTGTGCCCAGGGTGCTAAGGGAGATGATCATTCGCCAATGCTTTCAGTAGACAGTGCAATTCATCGTGAGGGGGCGATGGACGCCATGATTCGTAATATCGCAAATTTCTGCCGGTTGAGTTTTCTGTTCGTCGCACTGGCAGGCGCGACTGTAGTGAGCGCGCAGACGCCATCTAATACCCAGACCCGCGAGATCCCTCGCTTCCTGGTGTATTTTGACGAATTCAGCGCGAACCTGTCCGATGAAGCAAAAGCGACGATCGCCGATGCCGCAAAGCGGGCGCGGGACACTGGTGCGAAGGCTATTGTCGTCCAGGCACGTGCGAGCGCCACTGGCAGACCGGAGACCAATAAATATCTAGCGCAGACGCGGAGTTCCATTGTCGCGGACCAACTGGAGGAGGACGGCATAGCTCGGACGATGATACAGCAGGAGCCGATAGGCCAGACCGGATCGAGCGATCCGTCGGTGTACAACCGCCGGGTCGACATCATCCTCGAACGCTGATTCTCGGCCTAAGCGGGACAATGGACTACCAGCTGATCGTCAGCGCGCCGTCACGCACCTCGAAGCTCTTCAGACGCTTAAGAAAACTCATCCCGAGCAGCGACTGATCGAGATTTTCGATCACTGCGGCTGGCACGTTCTCGATCGAGAGCTGGCCGATGCGGACCTCGCGCAGCATCACCGGAGCGAAATGCACCCAGCCATTGGCGGTTTGCGTGAGCTGATCGAAGCTCAGCTGGCTGCGTCCGATCCCTGCGGTGCGAGCATGGTCTAGAGTTAGGGCGACAAGGCTCGCGCCGGTATCGACGACGAAGCGAGTTGGGGCGCCGTCGACCGTGGCTGTCAGCGTGAAATGGCCGCGCCGATCGGCGCGGTAAACCAGTGAGCGGTTGGAAGACGGTCTGAGGACGGTCAGCGCCGGAGGAGCGTTGGTCGAGGGCGGTGTGCCGGTCGGGTCGGGCACTCTCGCATCGGGAGTCACCAGCCCGGATTGGGCAGGAGCCGCTATAGGATGAAGATTCCAGAATATCCAGGCGTAAATCTGACCATCTGCATATTTTACTCGGCACAGCTTACTGTCGTCGGCAACGATTACACCGGACTTGCCCTCTTTGTCGATGACCTGCTGACCGGCGACGCACCTGGTCAATTCTTGCGGCGCAGCGGGCGATGCCGCGCTGCTGAGCATCAAGACAGCGAACGCCAAGACCACTCTGTTCATGACTTCGCTCCGTGTCGAGCCTGGCGCCTAGCTCGCCTGGAGCATACAACGCGGCGCGGAAATGCTATGCTCATGATGGTTTATGGGCCGTTGGTGATCCATCAGAAATGCCGCAGATCAAGTTGAAAGTTGTTCGCGACGCGATTTTACCGCCGCCCTGGATCGCACCACCGGGAGCGGGACCGCTGTTTACCGGAAGCGGCGAGACGGATTATGTCTGCGGCGTTTGCGAGTTTGTCATTGCCGCGAGTATCGGTTCGGCACAGCGCATCGCCTCGATCGAGACAGAATGCCCTTCCTGCGGCGCCGTCAATGAAGTGACCATTGGAGATTAGGTGCATGGATCGGCTAGACCGGCCGGACGAGTTCGGCCGGCTCGCGCTTGACCGTCCGTCGCCCGCGCTTGAAGACGGCGAGCGGCTGGCGGATCTCCGCCACTGCCTGTTCCGGTGACCCGGCATCGATGACGACGATATCTGCAGGGTTGCCGACGGCGATCCCGTAATCCGTCAGGTTGAGTAGGCGTGCCGAGCGCTCTGTCAGCATCGCGAAAATTTCGCGCAACTGTGCCGGCTGTGCGATCTGCAGCACATTGGCATGAAGATTGGCCATGCGGATCAGTGAACAATCGCCATAGGGTGTCACCGGATTGAGCACATTGTTGGTCGACAGTGAACAATTGACGCCATGCTCGGTAAGAAAATTGGCGTCGGCTACGCCGCGGCGGACATTGTGGTCCTGGTCCCTCCCCATGACGAAAAGGTCGGTCAACGGCAGGACGGTAACCGCAATCCCGATATCCGCGAGACGGCGCGCCAGGGCTGCGACCTCGTTCGGCGGCATCGTTGACAGTTTGGCCATATGGCCGACCGCGACCCGGCCGCCGCGGCGGTATTGCTCGGTCAGTTCGCAGACGAGATGAATGTCCATTTCCTCGGGCGTGTCGCCCACATCGAGGTGGACATCGATGTCGACGTCAAATTCGCGAGCGAGCTTAAAGATCCGCCGGATCTGACCGGCATGGTCGGTGTCGTATCGCGGCGCGCCGCCGATAACTCGGGCCCCGCGTTTCAGCGCTTCGACCAGCAACTTCTCGGTGCCGGGATAATTGGTTAGGCCGTCCTGCGGAAAAACGCAGATTTCGATGTCGATGGCCCACCGGTAATCGGCAACCAGAGACTGTACTCCTTCGAATCCGCGCAACCCGACAGCGGGGTCGACCTCGACCTGGGTGCGCATTCGCGTCGCGCCGTGGAGAATGCACTCAGTGAGCGTACGTTCCGCCCGGGTGCGCACATCCTCGACGGTAAAGCTGCTTTTCAGCCCCGCGACCTGCTTCATCGGGCTTATCTTGCGCCCCGCTTCGGGCGGCGTGCGGCCGATGATGCGGGATTTGTCGAGATGGATGTGCGTCTCGATCAGCCCGCCACAAGCGAGCCGCCCGCCGGCATCGTAGGTTTCCGCTTCCGCCACGAGGCCCGCTTCGATCGCGACAACTTGCCCGTCCGTGACGCCGATGTCGACCGGCGCTTCGCCGGGCCGGTGCGCAAGCCGCACATTGCGTACGATCAGGTCCATTTCTTGAACACCTTTGCAACTGGGCCGGTCGCCGCTATGAAGTACACGAACTACACTTGAGAGGCCAATGTGCTGGTTTCAGCGCGCCCTGTTTCCCCTGTTTTATCTGGTCGAGATCAGGCATCGGCAACTCCTTCAATCGCATTCTCGCCCGGCTCGCGAGTATCGATGCCTTCAAGGATACGATGCCAATATGGAAATTATGTGATCATCAATGTATCGCCTCTTTGATGGCGTCGTCGCGCAAGATCCTGCTCCGCATGTCGCTGTGCCAAGACTGTAAAGCTCCGGTTAGGCGTAGATCTTTAAGAGTTCGCCGTGCGCCCACTTGACGGCGTCTTCCGGTGCCATGCCTTGCACCGCCTTAGCATACATGTCGGAAATGATGTATTTCGAGATGACCTCGGCGGCCTTGCGGTTGGCCGGCCCGGCATAGCCGGCAAACCGGCCGCTCTCGGCTGCGGTACGGAACGGCAGCATGATGGGGTCTTCCTGCCACAACTTGTGGTTCTCCCACATTTTGGTGGGACCGACCGAGAAGCCTTGCTGCGTGACCCACCATTGCTCGTAAATCTTCTCGCTGTGGAGCCACCGCAGGAAATCCTTCGCGGCTTTTTGGTTCTTGCCATAGCCCATGACCATGTCGGCGAACGGCACGTGCCAGCTTAACTGGCCGGCAGGTCCTTTTGGCAGCGGGGTGTGAAAAATGTCGTCCTTGAGCGGCTTGCCGTCCTCGGTTTTGTACGTGTCGGGCTTCTTCTTGGCTTCGATATAGATCGAGGCGCCGTTGTTGGTGGCGCTGATCGTGCCGGCGAGGAAGGCGCGGTTGTTGCCTGAATCGTCCCAGGCAAAAGCACCATCGTCGCAGGCGTCCTTCCAAAAACCGACGGCGAATTTCACCGATTCGATCGTTGCGGGGCTGTTCAGTACAACGGTCTTGCCGTCGGCTTCGACCTCCTTGCCGCCCCACGACCAGAGGTACGGGTACCAGAACGCGTTCGCGTCGCCAAAGGCGTGCGCCAAAGTCTGGCCGATCGGATGCCCCTTGGCCTTCAGCTTTTTGCCGGCTTGGCGCCATTCCTCCCAGGTTTCCGGATATTTTTCCGGCCCGTAGCCGATCTCGTTCCACCACGAGGAGCGGTTGGCGATCTGCAGGCCGACAATCGTATTCGGGACGGCTATCCACTTTTTGCCGTCATAGGCGATCGCCTTTGAGGTTTCGTAATAGCCGCCTTGCGCCTTGCCAATTTCCTCGGCGACGTCGCTGACGTCGGCGACGCTGTCTGCGTAGAGCTGCGCCCAATTGTTGATCGCGCTGATGATGTCGGGACCGGTGCCGGACGAGACCGCGGAAGTGACCCGTGCCTGTATCGTCAGGCCGTCTACGGTTTCGAGGTTAAACTTGATGCCGAGATCCTTTTGGCACTGTTCGAGGATTTTCGTTCTGAGCGTCTGGTCGGAGACCGGCACATAATCGGACCCCCTGACCCAGTGGAGCGTTGTCCCTTGCGCGAAAACCGGCGCCCGCCCCGAGGCGAGGATACCGGCCAGCCCGCCGCTCGCGGCGGTCAGCGCGCCGATGCCGGAAAGCCGCAAGAGGCGGCGGCGACCGATGCATTTCATCATTTCCTCTCTGTCTGGATTCTTACTTGGATACTTTTTGCCAAATCAAATCATAACTACAAAGCGGGCCGAGTTGGCAGGATCCCGGCCTGCGAGCCAGTTAAAGAAATTGGCTGCGTGATGGTCGTGCGTGTTTCGAGATGCGCCCTCCGGGCGTTCCTCAAGATGGAGGAAAGCCCTTGATAGCATTAAGAAAATTCCTCATCCTGAGGAAGCTGCGAAGCAGCTATCCGAAGGACGCACGTCGCTGATCTACAGCTCAATCCCAATTCCTTCACAAGCGCCGGCGCCGGGATGACGATGGGGGCCGGGATCCGCGGTCTCGGAAACCCGCAGACAGCATCGGCTTCTACCGCTGCGAGCGCGAGTTTCCCTACCTGGCTGCTTTTTGCCATACGAAATCATAACTGCACGAATGGCTGAGCTGGCGGACGTGTGCGGTGCCGTTGCCGTCCACGCTCCCGCTGACGCTCAGGTCGATGGGCTGGTTGGCCCAGCTGCTGGGCCCCTCCGCTCGCATCGCCAGCTCGCCCTGGGGCCCGACGGTTCCTCTGACCCGATATCCTGTGGCGCTGGTATACCGCGCCCGGCCGTTCACGATGTGGAGCGGCCCCGCTCGCCGGCTCGGACATTGCCCGGTCTGCCCTTTTCTCGACGTGTAAGTTGCATTTACGTTCGCCGAGGAGACCAACCGATATGTACCGTCATAGGATGATCCGACCGGGGCAGCCGGCGGCGCTTGCGCATTCGCGACAGCGAGCGAGCCGCACAGTCCGACGACCCAAACCCATCCGATGTGGTTTTGCATGCGCCACCTCAGGTGTTCTTCGGTCATCATCCCTTCCTCTACTTGGATTGTTTGCGCCAGATCACATCATAACTGCACAAGTAACCCATCTGGCGTGCGCTTACCGTGCTGTTACCATCTATTCTGCCGCGAGTGGTGATCTCGATGCCGGGCGATGCTCCTGCTCCTCTTGTCCCAGGCGTGGAGGCTAATCGCATCGCGAGCTCACCCTGCGACCCAACCGTTCCCTCAAAACCCGCCGCTGTGAGGCGGCCGGGGCTGGAATATCGGGCCTGACCATTGACTACGGTGAGCGGCCCCACTTTCAGGTTCTCCGCGCATTGGCCTATCCGGTGTGTTCTTGTCGTCGTGTAGGTTTCGTTCACCCTCGCCGCAGAGACGAACACGTACGTGCCATCGAATTGCGTGCCGAAGGTCGAAGGCGGTGGGGTCTGCGCATCCGCGGCGGCAAGCAAGCCGAGAAATCCGACGATCCACGCCCAGCCAACGCTCTTTTGCATGCGCCTGCCCTCCCATTTTCCGGGTTCAGATCGCCGCTTCGGAATGCATATCGAAGAAGTGCAGGCGCTCCGGGTTCAGCGCGAGACGCAAATGGTCGTGGATCTTGGCGCGCACGTTGGGCTCGACGGAAGCGACCATCGTGTCCGATCCTGCCGCTACATCCAGCAGGATCTCCGAGCCGAGCTTCTCGACGACCTCGACTACGACGTCGAAGCCGAGCTCGGTCGGGTCGTCCGCCGAGGCCACGTGCAGATCTTCGGGTCGGATTCCCAGAGTGACCTCTTGTCCCACATACCGACCCAGCCGGTCTGTATATTCGGGCGGCGCCTTGATCTGCAGGCCGGTGTTGGCGGCCCAAATCGCTCCATTGTCTCGATTAACCTTGACCGTCGCAAAATTCATTGCCGGCGACCCGAGAAAGCCGGCGACGAACCGGTTGGCCGGCTCGTTGTAGAGCTCGAGCGGCTCGCCGACTTGCTGCACGACCCCGTCTCTCATGACGACGACACGGTCGCCGAGGGTCATCGCCTCGACCTGATCGTGGGTCACGTATATCGCGGTGGTGCCGAGGCGGTCGTGCAATTTCTTGAGCTCCACACGCATCTGCACACGCAGCTTGGCGTCGAGGTTGGACAGCGGCTCGTCGAACAGGAACACCTGCGGGTGCCGCACGATCGCCCGCCCGAGCGCGACCCGCTGGCGCTGGCCGCCCGAAAGCTGCCGCGGCTTGCGTTGGAGTAGCTGCTGTATGCCGAGGATCTCGGCCGCCTCCTGCACGCGCCTGGCGATATCGGCGCGGTCGAATTTCCGCATCTTCAGGCCGAAGGCCATGTTGTCGTAGACGCTCATATGCGGGTAGAGCGCGTAGTTCTGGAACACCATGGCGATGTCGCGGTCCATCGGCGGCAGCTCGTTGATCACCTTGTCGTCGATCAAGATCCGCCCCGACGTTATCGATTCGAGCCCGGCCACCATCCGGAGCGTCGTGGTCTTGCCGCAGCCGGACGGGCCGACAAAGACCATGAACTCCTTGTCTCGAATATCGAGGTTCACGTCCTTGACGGCATGAACCTCATCGAACTTTTTGTTCAAGCTGCGGATGACGACCTGAGCCATTACTTTATCACTTATCCCTTGACTGAATCACTTATCCCTTGACTGAGCCGGTCAAGCTGGCGACATAGTGCTCGACAAAGAATGAATAGACGAACGCGACCGGGATCGAGCCCAACAGCGCCCCCGCCATCAATTCACCCCAATAGAAGACATCACCCCGGACCAGCTCGGAGGTAACGCCAACCGGCACCGTCTTCTCGTCCGGCGAGGACAGAAAGACGAGGGCGTAGATGAACTCGTTCCAGGACAAGGTGAAAGCGAAGATTCCGGCCGACAGGATCCCCGGCACGGCGATTGGGAAAATAATATAGACCATTGCCCTCCAGCGCGTCGCGCCGTCGATGCGGGCGCACTCCTCGAGCTCTTTGGGGATGGATTTGAAATAGCCCATCATCAGCCAAGTGCAGAACGGGATCAAAAAGGTCGGGTAGGTCAGGATCAACGCCCACGGGGAATCGCCGAGCCTGAAATTGCGGATGATGTCTGCAAGCGGAATAAACAATAGCGTCTGCGGCACCAGGTAGGTGATGAAGATCATCGTCCCCAAACTGCCGGCAAACGGAAACTTCAACCGCGACAGCGCGTAGCCCGCCAGCAACCCGCAGAACAGCGAGATTGCCGTGGCGGCGAGCGAGATGATCATCGTGTTCAGCATCCATGTGCCGAACAGAGTTTCTGTCAGCAAGTCCCTGACGTGCTCCAGGGTCGGATGCAATGTCCAGAAAGGCGTGTAGTTGGGCGCGTTCCACGGCCGGTAAAGCTCACTGTCCGGTCGGACCGTCGTGACCAGCATCCAATAGAACGGAAACAGCAGCGCGACGATGAAAGCGGTCAGCGGGAAATAAAAGAATACCCACCGTCGCCAAATCGCCCCTTCGATCATTGTTCCATGCTCGACCTGAATGACCGCGAGAGCCCACGGGGACTTTGGGTAACCGACGAGACACGGGGCATCCTAATGGGTCTCCACCCGGCGGATGTAGAGCAATTGGACGATGACGACGAGCAACAGCACCGGGAAGACGGCGAGCGAGATCGTGGCGCCCTGGCTCAACAGGCCCGTGCCGATGCCGATCTGATAGGCGTAGGTGGCAAAGAGCTGCGTTGCATTTGCCGGTCCGCCGCCGGTCAAGACATAGACCAGCTGGAAATCGGCGAAAGTCTGGATCACCGAGAACAGCACGATCACTAGCGTGACCGGCAACAGCAATGGCCAGGTGACGTGCCGGAAGCGCTGCCAGGCGCGGGCCCCGTCAATGGCCGCGGCTTCGTGTAGTTCGGGGCTGATCGTCTGCAAGCCGGCGAGCAGACTGATCGCGTAGAACGGCACGCCGCGCCAGACATTGACGATGATCACCGATACCATCGCCAGCCCCGGGTCGCCGAGCCAATTGGTCCGCGTCGCGCCGAACAGCGCCTTGACGTTCGGCTCGATGCCGACCGCCGAGAGATGCGGGAAGTTGGCGAAGAAGCTCGATATCAGCGACAACCCCTGCGCCGACAGCAGGCCGAGATGAAGCACGACCCAGTTGATGACGCTGAAGGTCGGGTCGAACATCCATTTCCAGGCGAAGGTCGACAACACGGTCGGAATGATGAAGGGCAGCAGAATAAAGGCGCGCATGAACGCCTTGCCCTTGAAATGCCGGTTGAGCAGCAGGGCCAGCCAGAGCCCAAGCGCAAGTTTGAAGATCGTCGTCACGAAGGTGTAGAGGCAGGTGTTCCACACTGCGACGCGGAAGATGTCGTCGCTCCAGATCTTCGTAAAATTGTCCATGCCGACGAAATGGCCCGGCACGCCGACTTTGGTGTCGGTGACTGCCAACAGGATACCGTTGACGAACGGATAGGCG
>Ga0070765_100002376_pt1 | contig 11800 bp, 10 predicted proteins | sample HubBroMetageWFT5_FD_71516 | JGI IMG/M metagenome (GOLD analysis project Ga0070765, IMG submission 71516) | Warmed and freeze-thawed soil microbial communities from the Hubbard Brook experimental Forest, New Hampshire - Hubbard Brook CCASE Soil... | ecosystem: Environmental > Terrestrial > Soil... | reverse complement strand
GGCCTGGATGCTGACACGTCGCACCATCTGCATAAAAATCTCGATGTGATCATCAACAGTTCGGGGCTGACCGACTTTAATCCCGATCTGCGCGATGCCCTGGCCAGCAACACGGACGCGGCCGTCAACATCGTCGAATTCGTGCGCCAGGCCGATCATGCCGGCTTGCTGCATCTTTCTACCTGCTACGTTGCCGGCGAACAGGATGGGCGGGTCGGCGAGCAACTGATCCCCAACTACAATCCGCGCGGTCTCGCTGCCTTTGACGCCGAGCGCGAGTGGAACTCGCTGCATGAATTGATCAAGCAGGTCGAAGTGCAGTCGGAGAGTGAGGAAGTCACCTCCGGCTTGCGCATGCAGGCCGTTTCGAAGGAACATGCGGCGAAAGACCTGCAGGGCTCGGCGCTGGAGAATCAGGTCCGCAAAAATCGCCTGCGCTGGTTGAAGACGTGCCTCACTGAAACCGGCATCCGCCGCGCCAAAGAACTTGGCTGGCCGAACACGTACACGCTCACCAAGAGCCTGGCCGAATCGCTCATCGCCAAACGCGGCGCGGGACTGCCCATCGCCGTCGTTCGCCCCGCGATTGTCGAAACCTCGCTATCGAAGCCCTTCCTGGGATGGAACGAGGGCATCAACACCTCAGCGTCGCTCTCCTATCTGCTCGGAACCTATTTCCGGCAGTTGCCCTCCAGAGAGAGCAAGCGCCTCGATATCATCCCCGTGGACGCGGTCTGCGCCGGCATGACTCTCATCGCGGCGGCGGTCATGGAGCGCCGCCACGATTCTCTTTATCAACTCGCAACATCGGTTACGAATCCCTGCGACATGGGCCGGTCGATCGAACTGACTTCGCTCGCGCACCGCAAACACTATCGCGCGCAAGAGGGCCTGGAATCCTGGCTGCGCCTGCGGTTCGATGCGATTCCGGTTTCGAAGACACGGTACAACCGCATGTCGGCGCCGGCGCAGAAAGCGATTGTGAAATCGATTCAGCGCGTCATGTCGCCGCTGCCCCTGAAAAAAGCGCCATTGGTTAAGACCGAGCGCAACCTTGAGCGTGTGGAAAAATTGATCGAGCTGTTTGAGCCATTTATCCTGTTGCATGAGCACGATTTCGCCGCCGAAAATATCGAGAAGCTGTCCTACGCGCTGGTGCCCGACGAGCGCGCGCAATTCGGCTACACCACCCGCTCACTGGACTGGTGGGACTACTGGATCAACATCCACATTCCGGCTTTGCGTCGCTGGACTTATCCTTTGATCGAAGGCCGGCCGCTCGAGGCGCGCCCGCCGCGCACTCTTCAACTCGCGCCCGCCCGCGGTGACACCGTGAAGACCGGGACCAACGGAGCCACGTGGCGATATTCCTGACCGGATCCACCGGATACATCGGCGCCCACGTCGCCGCCAATCTGCTTGAAGGCCACGGCGCAGCCTTGAATCTGCTGGTGCGCGCGCGCGATCCGCAGGAGGCGCAGTTGCGCCTGTGGCGCGGCTTACAGCTGCATCTGGACTTCCCGCGTTTCTATGAACACCTGCAGACAAAAGTTCGCATCTTCGTTGGCGACCTGACTTCGCCCGCGTTCGGCTTGAACCGCGATGAATACGATCGCCTGGTGCACACCACCGATTCTGTGATCCATTGCGCCGCCTCGCTGAACCGCAAATCCGAAAAGAGCTGCCTGAACGTGAATCTGCGCGGCACGCTTGAAGTGCTCACCCTGGCGCGGCATGCCGAGCACTATCATGGCCTCCGCCGCTTCAGCGAGGTCAGCACCGTAGCCGTGGCCGGCAAACGCAGCAACGAAGTCGTCACCGAGGACAGGTCCATCGAGTGGGACCGCTCCGACTACGATCCCTACGCTCGCACAAAGAAATTCTGCGAACACATGACGCGGGTGCTGCTGCCCGACACGCCCAAAACGGTTTTCCGCCCAAGTATTGTGCTCGGTGACAGCCGCCATGCCGAGACCACGCAGTTCGATATGGTGAAGGCGTTCGTGTTTCTAGCCGGGCTTCCCGCGCTTCCGTTTCGCCCTACCGACAAAATTGATATCGTGAATGTGGATTTCGTCGCTGACGCGATCGCAACCCTGCATCAGAAGGATCAGCCGCAGCACGATATTTATCATCTTTCCTCCGGCATTGCGTCGCAGACTTTTCGACAATTGACGACGTCCCTTGCTGCGGCCCAGCAGAAGCGCGCTCCGGTCTTCCTGCCGTTTACGGAGAAGCCATTCGCCGGTTCGGTGAATTTTCTCTCCAATCGCAAAGGATCCATCGGCTATGGCGCGTCGCTGATGAAGGTCTTCATGCCTTATCTGGTCTGGAATACGGTGTTCGACAACACTCGGGTTACCTCTGAACTCGGGCGCAAGCCGGTTCCGTTTTCACAGTACAGCTTTCCGCTGTTGAAGTTCAGCCGCGAGAATAATTTCTCCTACAACTACCAACCCTGGCCCGCAGCCGCCGGAGGTACTGCCGCATGATGGACCTGATGCTGGAAGCCTGGGTCAGCGGCAACATCGAACGCGCCAAGCTCACATGGATGCTTGGCGGCGGAACGCGCTGGCAGCCCGGAGAGAAACTCAAGCTGCTGTTCGCCGGCTACAACGGTACGCGCAACATGGGCTCCGACGTTCGCGTCGAAGAGATGCTGCGGCAAGTGCGGCACATCCTGGGGCCGGAGCGCGTCGACTTCACCGCCATGACATTTGATTTCGAACGCTCCCGGGGATATTTCGAGAACACGGGGCAGGTTCGTTTGCCGGACATTTTTCCGCCGTTCTTGTCGAGCGAAGTTCCCAAGTATCACGGAGTCGTGGCTTGCGAAGGATCGATGTTCAAGAGCAAATTCGCCAACGCACTCACCACGATGATGATCGGTTCGCTCGGTCTGGCCGCGGCCCAGAATAAGCTTTCGATCGGCTACGGTGGAGAAGCAGGCCACATGGATCCGCTGCTGGCCCGGATGTGCGGCCGCTATTGCAAGGATTCCCTCGTGATCACGCGCAACGAGGAATCGCGCACTGTGCTCCGCGAACTTGGTGTGCCCACGGAATTAGGCACGGATACGGCCTGGACGTTTGAGCCGCGCCCGGCCGAGTACGGGCAAAGTGTTCTGCGGCAAGTTGGCTGGGATGGTCGCCGTCCCGTGCTCGTGGTGTGTCCGATCAATCCGTTTGAATGGCCGGTGAAAGCGTCGATCGCCAAGCTCGCGATCCATAGCCTGACCGGCGCTTATAAGAAGACGCACTATCGCGGACCCTACTTCCACAACTCGGGTCCGGCGGCCGATGTGGCTTATGAAAAATACTTGACCGCAATCGCGAACGCGGTCGGCGCTTTTCGCCGGCAGCGCGACGTCTTTGTGATTCTGGTGGCGACTGAGCGCCTCGACGCGCGCCCTGCCAATCGTATCGCCGAGAAACTCGGCGGCGGCATTCCCGTGCTGACCTCCGACCAGTACACCATGTACGAACTGGTCAGCATTCTCCGCTCCTGCCACATGATGGCTTCGTCGCGCTATCACGGCATCGTTACCTCGATGCCCGCGCTGGTCCCGTCGGCGGGCATCACGATGGATGAGCGCATTCGCAATCTGATGCGGGAACGCGGACATCAGGAATTATTGATGACCGTGGACGATCCGGACCTCGAGCCCAGACTTCTCACCGCGCTTGAAACGCTGGCGACGCAGGGTGAGCGTATTGCCGACGGAATCGCCCGCACAGTTGTGAGGAATCTCAAAGTGATGGCGCGGATGGGTGTTTACTTTGAGGAAGAAGTGCAGCGCAGGTATCCGGAATTTCCCACGCGGCGCGGCGAGTGGAGTTGGGAGGATTACCTGCCGCCCATCAACGCCTCGTTGCGCCAACTAGTTTCGGCGTATAGCTGAGTCTGCCTTGGATGCGGCCTCAAACCATGTCCTTCATCGAAGAAATATTCACTGAACTGCGCGCCGCGGCAAGCACGCGCGTGCTGCAGGAAATCCGCGACGGGCAGGTTACAGGCGTTACCGGCGATGAGTTGCTGGAACTCATCCGCAAGGCGCGTACGTTTGTTGCATCGAAAGGATTGCACAAGGGCCACCGCTGCGGAGTGCTCGCCGTCAACAGCATCCGGTGGATTGCCCTCGATCTGGCCGCCATGGCCGAGGGATTGATCGTTGTCCCGCTGTACTCGCGGCAAGCCGCCCCCGAGTTGATCGCCATGATGAAAGACAGCACGCCCTCGCTGGTCTGCTGTGGCGACGCAGCTCTGCGCGACGGAATTCAGAAAGAGTGGCCCGGTGCTCCCCCGCATTTTCTTTTCGACGAAATCTTCACGGCCGTGGAGGGGGTCTCGCCTGGTCTTCCGCAGGTGCATAGTGCGGATCCCGTAACGATCATCTACACCTCAGGCACTTCCGGCGAAGCCAAGGGTGTTCCCCTCACCGCGGGCAACGTCGGTTTCATGCTGGGTTGCACGTCCGCCCGTCTGGATCAGTTGATGGGCGGCCGATCCGCAGGGGACCGCATCTTTCATTACCTGCCGCTGAGTTTCTGCGCATCATGGATCGCTGTGCTCACGTTTATGCTTCGGCGTAGCCTGGTCACATTGAATACTGACTTGACGAAAATTCCGAATGATATGCCTGCTGTCGCTCCGCAGTATTTCCTCAACGTGCCGCAGTTGCTGGAGCGCATGCGCCGCGGCGTCGATGAACAAATCGCCCGCAAAGGTGGAATCGCGAACGCCGTCTATTCGCGCGCCGGCACGGCCTGGACCCGAAAAGAAAAACCGCAGCCGGGTGATGCTTTCTGGTTGCGGCTGGCCAATGCGCTGGTTTTTCCGACGATCCGCAAGAAAATGGTCGGTGAAAATCTGAAGACCCTGATCTGCGGAAGTGCGCCGCTTACTCCGGAAACGCAAGACTACTTCAGCATGCTCGGCATTCGTGTGTTGCAGGTCTACGGACTGACTGAGACCACGGGCATCTGTACGATGGACGATCCCGCGCATCCTGTGCCAGGCCGCGTCGGACCTGCGATTCCGGGGATCGAGATGAGGCTGGGGGAGAATGAGGAGATTGTAGTGCGCGGGCCAAACATTTTTCCCGGTTACTGGAATCGCCCGCAGCAAACCGCGGAAGTTTTGCGCGACGGCTGGTTCCACACTGGCGATCAGGGAGAAATGGATGCATCGGGCGCCTGGCGCATCGTCGGACGCATTAAGAACCTCATCGTGCTGGGCTCTGGCCACAAGATCGCACCAGAAACTGTAGAAGAAGAGATCGCTCGCCACTTGCCCGGTGCGCAGCAAGTTGTCGTCGTCGGCAATGGACGCGGCTATCTTTCCGCGATCGTTACCGGGAACATCACGCGCGATCAAGTGCAGTCCGCCCTCGATTCAGTCAATCCGCTGCTTCCACACTACAAACAGGTGCGAGCGTTTTGCCTGCGGCCGGAGGCGTTTTCTATCGACAACGGAATGCTCACGGCCAACGGCAAGCTGAAGCGCGATCTTATCTCCGCGCGGATGAAGAGCGAGACCGATGCCATGTACGGAACAGAAAAGACCGGAACAGAAAAGACCAGAACGGAAAAGACGGCATGAAATCGCCTGGGGAGATGGTTCGCGGTGAGGCGATGTCGTATGCGACGAAAGACGGCGTTGTTGAACTTGCCTTGCATCGCGCGCCCTGCAACGAGATTGGTTCACTCGCTTTGGAGGAACTCGAAGCCTTCTCACATGAGCTGGAGAGCCTCGAGCGATCCGCTCACGCGCTGATCATCTATAGCGATCTACAGTCCGGATTCTGCGCCGGAGCTGATCTGCGCGAGTTGTATCAGCGATCGCAGTCCATGGATAAAGCTGCGGCACTGAAGGGCGTGCGCGATTTTCTGGAGCGTATTCATCGTGTGCTGAATGCGATCGACGCCACACCGCTGACCACGATCGCGGCCGTGCACGGGGTCACCTTCGGCGGAGGATTCGAGTTGGCCCTGACCTGCGATCTCATCATTGCCGACAAAATGGCGCGCTTCTGTTTTCCCGAATTACGGCTCGGGTTGATTCCAGGTTTCGGCGGAATCCCGCGCCTGAAGCGTGATTTGGGAAATGCCGTCGTGCGCGACCTGCTTTTGACCGGACGCAGCTTCAATGCCGCGAAAGCCCAGCAGATCGGTCTGGTGAGCCAGGTCGTTTCCGAGGGGGAAGCGTTGCGCGCGGCAAGGGCTGCTGCGGCGCAGATCGGAAAGTTCGATCGCCAGACTGCGGCTGCGGCGAAGCGCTTCATCAAGCCGGTGCCTCACGAAGAGTTGCGGCAGGAAATCGATATCTTCTGCGAGTTGTTCGCGCATCCCACGGTGGAAGCCGGGTTGAAAAAATTCGTAGAAAGCACGGATCCGCAGCCCTACTTGCCATAGCAGGAACTAAATGAGACAAGAACTGAATTAGAATAAACGGATGGAAACAGCAGAGAAGACACTCGACGAGATCCTGTCCCTGGCCGCGGCTCATTTCAAAGTTCCGCGCGAAAAACTTTCTCCCGACGACGACTTTTTCAAGACGCTCGGCATCGACAGCCTGCAGACGCTTGATCTGCTCACCAAGCTGGAGAGCCATTTCCGCGTTGAACTGCCGGACTACGAACTGCAGGGAGTCAGCGACTTCCGCACGCTGGCCGGCAAGATTCAGGCGCGACTCTAATCGAGTGCCTCCGATTAGTTCCTTTGCAGTTGTTAATCGCAAAGGATCGCCCTTGAGCGAAAGCGCCGTTTGCTCCATCGACCATCTACAATCTAGAATCACCAGTTTTGATGCTTGATCTCCGCCAATACAGCTGTCTGGGCGCCGCTTTGCGCGATGCACTCGATCGCTTCTCCTCCGAAGTCTGCCTGATCGAGGCCGATCGCGACCGCGAAAAGGTTCGCCTCACTTACTCCGACTTCAAAGATATTGCTCTGCCGCTCGCGCGAGCACTGGAAGATGCGGGCTTCGACTCCGGCGAGCGCGCCGCGATCATCATGACGAATCAGTCGAAGTGGCTGATCTCGGCCTACGCAATCTTTTACTGCGGCGGAGTGCTGGTGCCGCTCGACTACAAGCTCACGGCGGCCGAACACCTGCAACTGCTCGCGCACTCCAAGGCGAAAGTCCTCGTCGTCGAGTACTACCTCTGGCTCGCGATCACGCAGTCTCCCGGCTTCTCGGAGATCGGCACCAAGCTTGTGCTGGTCACCGAGGCGCCACTCGGCGCGGAGCTGGCAGGCGCCTTTCGGTGGGAAGATTTTAAGCGCAAGGGCGCGCCCGATTTCGTGATGCGTCAGCGCGAAGACATCGCCTGCATCGTTTATTCTTCGGGAACCGGTGGCCGTCCGAAGGGTTGCGTGCTGACGCACGAGAACTATATTGAGCAGTGCCGCGCGCTCACGGCATGGTACCCGTTCTGGCCGGGCGTTCGTTATTTGAGCATCCTGCCCACGAATCATGCCATCGATTTCATGGTCGGGTTCATTGGGCCCTTTGTGTGCGGCGCGTGCGTGGTCCACTTGCGCACGTTGCGTCCCGAGTTTGTGCGCGACGCATTTGTGCGTTATCGCATCACTTATGTAGCGTTGGTTCCAATGATCGTAAAGAACCTGGAACGCGGTCTGCGCGCCAAGTTTGGCGAGTTGCCTAGTTGGAAGCGGGCAATTCTCAACAGCATGATTTCGGCCAATAAGCTGCTGACGCGCAGCCGTCCGAAGGTCAAGCTCAGCCGCATGTTGCTTCCCGGAGTGCACCGGGCCTTTGGCGGAGAGTTGCTGGCCCTGATCACCGGCGGCGCATTCATGGAACCCTCGACCATGCAGTTTTTCTACGATCTCGGCGTTCCAGTTGTGAACGGTTACGGTCTTACCGAGGCTGGCACCGCTCTCACGCTCAATGATCTGAAGCCGTTTCGTGCTGACACCGTCGGCAAGCCCCTTCCCGGCGTCGAGCTGCGCATTCTGAATCCTGATGACGAGGGCGTGGGAGAAGTCGCGGCGCGCAGCAAGACTCTCATGTCGCACTATCTCGACGATCCTGAACTCACGCTGGAGACGATTGTCGATGGCTGGCTCTTGACGGGCGATCTGGGCCGCTTCTATGGCAACGGTCATTTGCAGTTGCTGGGTCGCAAGAAGAACATGATCGTCACCGAAGGCGGAAAGAATATTTATCCGGAAGATATAGAAACTATTTTCGATGGCTTGCCCGTGAAGGAGTATTGTGTTTTCGCCGCTAACTACGTTTGGCCGACGAAAGAACTCGGGGGCGAAAGTCTGGTGCTCGTTTTGCGGCTGGAACAGAATCAGAAGTTCGACAGCAAACTGCTGGAGGAAATTTCGACACGTAACCGGCGCCTGCCTGACTTCAAACGAATCGCTGGGTACCTAGTGTGGGACAGGGATTTTCCCCGCACCGCCTCGATGAAGATCAAACGTCAGGCGCTGGCGGAAGACTTGAGCAGTGCAGTCAAGCGCGAAGCCGTTGCGAGTTTGTGAGCGGTGATGTTCTCGAATGTTTTGCGCCGACCTTGAGCGCCGCTTAACCTCTGTGGCGCTGGTATTTTGCTGTGAAACGGATCTGGACAGTTGGGACTGGACTATCTCGCAATCGTGAATCCGGCAGCGGGTGGCGGCCGCAGCCGCAACCTGCTCGCTCCTGTGCTGGAACGTCTGCGGGCCGCAGGCGTTGAAGTCAAGGTTGCAACTACTCGCGCTCCCGGAGATGCAACCGCCATCGCGCGGGAGGCCTACCAGCGCGGCGTTCGCCGTTTCATAGCCGTCGGCGGAGACGGCACTTCCTTTGAAGTTGTGAACGGTCTGTTCCCCCAGGCAAGCAACGACCGCGCCGACCGGCCGACACTTGCATTTCTTCCGCTCGGCACCGGCAACTCTTTTCTGCGCGATTTCAGCGACCGCGGCGTGGACCACGCCGTTGAATCGCTGGTTGCGCAGCGCAGTCGAGCGTGTGACGTTCTGCGGCTCCGGCATCGCGCGGGAGTTCTGCATTTCATCAACCTGTTGAGCATGGGCTTCGCCGCCGACGTAGCCACGTTGCGCGCGCGCCGCTTCAGTGCCTGGGGAGAGCCTGGTTACGTCGCATCCATTTTTCTAACTCTCGCTCGCTTCAACCGCCGTCCATTTCCCGTTCGAGTGGAGAAAGAAGCCAGCTTCGACGATCGGCCTTGCCTGTTTCTCTCTTTTAACAACAGCAAATTTACCGGCGGCACGATGATGATCGCTCCGAAGGCGGAAACTGCCAGCGGATTGATCGAGTACGTACGATGGGGACCGATCGGGCGGCTGGGTTTGATCCGCAATCTGCCGGGTCTCTACGACGGGACGCATATCAATCATCCGCTCGCCGAGCGCAAGGCCGTCGCTTGCGTCGAGTTCAAGCTCGATGCTCCCGTTGATGTCATGATCGACGGCGAGGTGCTCACGCTGCATTGTGAAAGCCTGGATGTGTTGCCGTCGGCGCTCAACGTGGTGGCATGAGGTTTTCGGCTGATCTCTCGGCTACAGAACGCGACTTTCGACGTGGCCCGGCAACTCCCGTGATATAAAAAATGTAATGTCTGAAGAACGCAGAAAACGTCAACAGGAGCGCGACGGCGAAGGCACGAGCAGCCCGGGAACGAAGAAAATTCTCGTCTGGGGCGGCATCCTCATCGCGCTGGCGGGTGCTTACTACGCGGGCTGGCATTACAAGAATCACAAGTACGACGCCTTTGCCCAGTGTCTGGCCACTCATCAGGCCAGGATGTATGGCCTTTACTGGTGTCCGCATTGCCTCGAGCAGAAAGAAATGTTTGGCGAGGCGTTTCACTATGTGCCGTACACCGAGTGCGCCATTAAGGGTTCGTCGGAAATGGCGGCCGGGTGCAGAGTCGCGGGTGTCAAACTCTTCCCCAGTTGGCAGTTCGGCATGGATCCGCCGAAAGAGGGAGTCTTGTCCCTGGAAGCTTTGAGCGATAAAACCGGGTGCAAACTTCCGTGACGGACCAGTCGCTGAATTCATCAATCGCAACCGAACCGGCAGAACGAAGTCGGATGCTCTTCGCCTGTATCGCAGCCTTGTCGGTGGCGGGCGTGATTCTGTCGGGGATTTCGCTGCAACGCCACTATGCAAAATCGGCGACCGAATTCTGCGATTTCAGCCAGAGGTTCAGTTGCGATGTTGTGAACCGCAGCGAGTATTCCAGCATTGTAGGAATTCCGGTGGCTGGAATCGGCGTCGTGGGTTACGCATTTCTACTGCTCCTGTCGACACTTTGGCGTGGTCGCCCAGAGACTCCGAACCGACTGCTGGGCGCGGCAATTGCCGGCCTTGTCTTCGCACTGTATCTAACCTACATCGAAAGCTACGTGCTAACCACCTGGTGTATTTTGTGTCTGATCTCGCTGCTGCTGATCGCGCTGGTCAGCCTTCTCGCAATCATGGTGAAAGTGAGGGACGCGAGAGCGTGAATCACACCCGCCGTTCTATCCTGAGAGTGCGCGTTTCCTGATGGAAGAAATCCATAAAACTGAGAGCCGGGCCGAAGCTGCGTCCGAAGTGATCCGCGTCCAGGCGGCGACCGGAGACCTGCGGCTGCACCAGTTCCACAGCCGCACGTTTCGTAACGACCGCTTTCTGCGCGTGTGGCTGCCTCCGGGATACGACGACGCTGAAAACGCAAGCCGCCGCTATCCCGTACTCTTTTTGAACGATGGTCAGAATCTGTTTGAAGCCTCGACTTCCTTCGCCGGAGTCGAATGGGGAGTCGATGAGACCGCAGACCGGCTGATCCGTGAGGGCACGATTCCACCCATGGTGATCGTCGGCCTCGACAACGCGGGCAAAAACCGCATGCGCGAATATATGCCGCACCGCTCGCTGCAGCCCATGATTTTGCGCGTGCAAGGCAGCCGCTACCCGGCATTTCTGATGAAGGAAGTCATGCCCTTCATCGCGCGAAACTATCGCGTCGCGACCGGCGCCGAAAATACCGGGCTCGGCGGCTCTTCGCTTGGAGCTCTGATCGCGCTCTACACGGCTTCCGTTCGGCCGGGAGTCTTTGGGCGATTGCTCCTCGAAAGCCCGTCGTTGTGGGCTTCAAACCGGCAGTCGATCAAAGACAGTCGCCAGGTGAAGCTTTGGCCGGAAAGAATATTTCTTGCCACGGGAACTGCGGAAGCGGGAAGGGAAGACCGCGACCGAAGCGTGGTCGACGATGTGCGCGAACTTGCGGCAACTCTGCGCCGCGCGGGCCTCGGCGACCAGCGGCTGCGAATCGTGGTTGAAGATGGCGCCGCGCACAACGAAGCTTCCTGGGCGCGACGATTTCCGGAAGCGCTGACCTTCCTGTTCGGTAAGGCGGGGCCGGCATCGCAGTGAAGATGAATGGCGTGCTGAGATGGACTTCTTTGCGTCCTTTGCGAAACCTTAGCGCTCTTCGCGGTTAAGAGCTGTTGAGTTCGATATTTGCACACTGACGTTCCAGATCACAAAGAGCGCGGCCGCCAGCGCGATCACGGAAAGTTGCACATGCATCCAGCGCGCCAGCGGGCCGGCCAGCGGCAGCATATAGGCCAGATATAGAAAAGTTCCCAGCCAACGGCTCGACGAATCGGGCGCTTGTTGCGCGAGCCAGTCAGCAAGAAGAAGAAATGCGGGCGCCAGAATTACCAGGTCGTAAACCGTCAGATGGGGCGCGACCAGCACTGTCGCGAGCAGCAGCGACGAAAATCTTAGCGCGATCGGCACCGATTCACCGCGCCTCCAGCAAGCAATCGTGAGA
>Ga0070765_100002375_pt1 | contig 11803 bp, 13 predicted proteins | sample HubBroMetageWFT5_FD_71516 | JGI IMG/M metagenome (GOLD analysis project Ga0070765, IMG submission 71516) | Warmed and freeze-thawed soil microbial communities from the Hubbard Brook experimental Forest, New Hampshire - Hubbard Brook CCASE Soil... | ecosystem: Environmental > Terrestrial > Soil... | reverse complement strand
AGCTCTCTGAAGTGGATTGAAAAGACGGCTGAACAATGGTCCGACGAAATTCCGACGGCCAATCCAAGATCAGCTAAATAGAAAGCCGTCAGGATAGGTGGCGATAGAGCGCCATAGCAATCAGGGAGCCCGGCGGACGGCCGACCCCACACGGGCATCGTTAACTTGCTAAGAATTATTACTTCAACTGCTTCTCAATCGCCGCGATCACTTCTTTCGAATCCGGTGTGACTGCGGGTTCGAAACGCTGGACTACGTTTCCGTTGCGGCCTACCAGGAACTTGGTGAAGTTCCATTTGATCTCGCCGGTGATGCCGGGGCCGGTGTCTTTGGTTAAGTAGGCGTAGAGCGGAGTCTGGTCTGCGCCCTTGACGGAAATCTTCGAGTACATGGGGAAGGTTACGCTGTATTTGCGGGTGCAGAAGGTCTTGATCTCTTCGTTGGTGCCGGGTTCCTGGGCGCCGAAATTGTTGGCGGGAAAGCCGAGGATGACGAAGCCCTGGTCTTTATACTTTTCATACGTCGCTTCGAGCGCGCTGTACTGGGGCGTGTAGCCGCACTGGCTCGCCACGTTGACCACCAGAACCACTTTTCCCTTGTAGTTGGCCAGTGGTGCGGGTTGGCCGTCGATGGAATTGAGCGTGAAAGTGTAGATTCCCGATGCCGCGAAAAGCGATCCAGCCATAATCAGCAATGCTCCGGATAGAAGATAGCCACGTATCGAGATAAGGAAACGAAGGTAGGAAGATCGCATTTGTCGCTCCTGACTAGACTTAGGCGAATGAAACCACGCGGAGCAGTGTGCTCGCACCAGTTCGATCGCTAATGTGGAGAATAGCGGGCTCGACTAGACGCCGCAAGGGCGGAATTTGTAAAATCTTTGTCTCGTTCAAGCAGTCGTGCTGAGGGATGCAGCTTTGGCGGTTTGCTTTACGATTCTGTCCACTAGCTTGAGAGCTTTGGCGGAATCGGGGGCGACCAACTCGAGATGAGTTACGTCCATCAGGCCTTCTTCAATCGAATCGAGCGCTTGACCGGAGCGTCCCAGCACGGTGAGGAGATACTTTTGGGCGATGGGACGATCGGCGGGGTGAATGAGATCCCACCAGCGGCGAATGGACTCCTGGACCTCAACCTCTGTCTTTTCGCCGACGACCAACGCGTCGATTAAGCGGTACACCTTGCTCTTGATGGCCTGATAAGAGACAGAAACTTCCTGGGGCATGGGCTTTTGGAACTTTTGCTAAGCCCAAGCAAGCAATCCGCCAGCCAAACCGTAGATGGTTGCACCGTAAGTCCTTTCGACTGGTAGCACTCTGTGGGAATCCTACGAATGGAATAAATCTAAATTGTGGATATGAATTCTGGAAGGTGGTGATTGGGACTTTGAGGGCACCGGCGGCTTCCATTTTTTGAATTCGTTTCTTGTAATTCTGGATTCAATCCGAGTAGATCCGAATCGGAGTTCGCGAGCAGGTTACAATGTTCCGCTCCCATCCACTCCGCACTGATGAATTTCGAAAGTTCGACAGGACGGGGGAGGTTTGGGATGTGAGTTTTGAGATTTCCGTTCAGAGCACGGCAAACTTCTGGAGGCTGGATGAAAACGTTGGTGTGGACGCTTGCATTTCTTCTGTCGATTTCGGCATTGGGCAAGGCACAGAGTGCAGAGCCTGCGAGCAGTGCGCGGGACGCGGCACCCGAGCCCCGAATGTTTTTTCCGAAAGACATGTTCTGGGGGTGGGCGCAACTCGACCTGGCGCCTCCGCACAACGAAATCGATCCCAACCTCTGCGCGGGAAACGCCGGGCAATATGGCGGAGCAAACGCGCCGTGCAGCATGTTTGCGCGCTATATGCTGTCAGGGATGCTCGAGGTGCGTCCGTTTGGCCGGACGCAGTTGCGGCGGTTTATGGTGTTTGGCGCGCCTTCGTTCCTGTTCGGCAAGACGATTCCGCAGACGCTCTACACCTGGTCGCCGGATGCGATCGGGATCGAGCACTCGTGGGGTGGGGCAATCTTTATCGGTAAGGGATTTGAGTTTCGGGTGACCCAGCATTTCCTGTTCGATCGTCTGGGGGCGCGCGACACGAATCTGGGCGTGGCCGATCTCGGCAACAACGGACCTTGGGGGCGCTATATGACCGTGGGCGTGCGCAAGTCTTTTGGGACGCGGCGATGGTGATGCAACGCCGGTTCTAGGCCGGCACGGGCGGGATCGCAGGTCTCCGGGCGCGCTCAATCACCCAGACCACGAGTGCAATCAGGAGTCCGAGGAAGGCGAACGGGGCCAAGAGGATTGGAATGATCCACCCGCGCCCGCCCACGTTGGTTACATCGCCCGAGATGCTGGCGTGGGGGTCCTGGCGAAGCTCGCCTCCGACAACGGTAACCTCGCCACCGACTTTGACCTCCTTGCCGAGCCGAGCGTCGCCTGCGACAGCCGTGACGTCTCCGGCAACCTGCCCTTGATCTTCAATGAAAATGCTGCCCCCGACGGCGGTGGCGTCGCCAGAGATCTGGCCTCGAATGCGAATGCTGCAGCCAATGCAGGTGACATCGGCGGCCTGTTCGCTGGGGCCAATGCTGATATCGTGGCCGATTTGCGTACGATCAGCTTTGGCCGTGGCAAATGCGACGGTCGACAAAGTGAGGAGGCAGGCGATCGCCGCGCTTGGCAGTTGGTAGCGGCAGATGCGACGCAGCATGTCCATGACCGTGTGCATAAAAACCTCCGGCTTACATTGAGCCTGAAAAGGCGATTATGGCACAAGCGCGGCACAATTAGTTAGTGTGCGGTTCCCACGGATTCTCGATATTCTCTATAATGAGAAGTTTTCTAAACATTCGCGGAACTCATAGGCAGGAGGCTGACGATGGCGGGCTCTTATAACGGTGTGGCTGTACCGGCGGGCGGAAAAAAGATCGGCTATACAGGCGGAAAGTACGAGGTGCCGGATAATCCCATCGTTCCTTTCATCGAAGGCGATGGAACAGGACGCGACATCTGGAAGGCTTCGCGGCGGGTGTTCGATGCGGCGGTGGAAAAAGCCTACAAGGGCAAGCGTACCGTGGCGTGGTACGAAGTGTTCGCCGGGGAAAAAGCGAAGGCAAAGTTCGACACTTGGCTGCCCGACGACACGGTGGCCGCCGTTCGTGAATTTCGCGTCGCCATCAAAGGTCCGCTGACCACGCCGGTGGGCGGCGGCATTCGGTCTCTGAACGTGGCCCTGCGTCAGATTCTCGATCTCTATTGCTGCGTGCGTCCGGTGAAGTATTACAAAGGCGTGCCCTCGCCGGTGAAGCATCCTGAGCGGATGGACGTCGTCATTTACCGTGAGAACACCGAGGATGTCTATGCCGGCATCGAGTGGGAAGAGGGAACTGCGGAATGCGCGAAGCTGATTGAATTTCTCAATAAGGACATGCTGAAGGGCGGCAAGAAGCAGGTCCGGCTGGACTCCGGCGTGGGAATCAAGCCGATCTCCGTGACTGGAACCAAGCGCCTGGTGCGGATAGCGATTCGTCATGCGCTCGAGACCGGCCGCAAGAGCGTGACCCTGGTGCACAAAGGAAACATCCAGAAGTTCACCGAGGGCGCATTCCGCAAGTGGGGATATGAACTGGCTACCGAGGAGTTTCGCGACAAGGTAATCACCGAACGCGAGAGCTGGATCGTCGACAACAAGCATAAGAATCCGAATCTTACGGTCGCGCAGAATGCCGAGCTGGTTGAGCCGGGGATGGAGTTCGCTCCGCCAGCGTTTCGCAAAGCCGTGGAACAGGAAGTGAAAGACGTCCTTGACCGCATCTATGCCACGCACGGCAACGGTCAGTGGAAGAAGAAGATCATGATCAACGACCGCATCGCCGATTCGATCTTTCAGCAGGTGGTGACGCGCGCGGATGAGTATTCCGTGCTGGCTTGCCCGAATCTGAATGGCGACTACATTTCCGACGCTTGCGCGGCGCAGGTGGGCGGGCTGGGCATTGCTCCGGGGGCGAATATCGGCGATGGCTTCGCCATCTTCGAAGCGACGCACGGAACGGCTCCGAAGTACGCGGATAAGGATGTGATCAATCCAGGGTCGGTGATGCTCTCGGGCGTGATGATGTTCCGCTTCATGGGATGGAACGAAGCGGCCGATTTGATCGAGGGTGGGATGGAGCGGACGATTCTGCAGAAGAAAGTTACTTATGACTTTGAGCGGCTGATGGAAGGCGCGACCAAAGTTAAGACCAGCCAGTTTGCGGACAGCATTATTGAGAACATGGGTGCGGCGGTGCTGGTGTAGGGCATTGTGCGATTGGGCGATCGGGCCATTGAGCGATTGTCACGGCTCCCGCTCCATTGGCATGATTTTGATCTTCGATCGCTAAATCGCAAGTCACTCAATGACTTAATCATTCTGAAAGGACTCATACATGCGCAACAAAGTAACGATCGTAGGTTCCGGCAATGTGGGGGCGACGGCGGCTCACTGGATTGCTTCGAAAGAACTAGCCGACGTTGTGCTGACTGACATTATTGAAGGCGTGCCGCAGGGCAAGGGCTTGGATCTGCTCGAAGCAATGCCAATCGAGAAACGCGATTCTTACATTACCGGCACGAACGATTACAAAGATACGGCGAATTCTGACATCGTCGTGATTACCGCGGGCATTCCGCGCAAGCCGGGGATGAGCCGCGACGATCTGCTCAACACTAATTACGGAATCATGAAGGCGGTAGTGGGCGAGGTGGTGAAGTATTCGCCGAATTGCATTCTGATTATTGTGTCGAACCCGCTCGATGCCATGGCCCAGGCAGCTTACAAGCTGAGCGGATTTCCGCGTGAGCGTGTGGTCGGGATGGCTGGCGTGCTGGATTCGGCGCGCTTTCGAGCCTTCATCGCCGACGAGTTGAAGGTCAGCGTAGAGAACGTGACCGCGTTCGTGCTCGGCGGACACGGCGACACCATGGTGCCGCTGGCGCGTTATTCCACGGTGGCGGGCATTCCCATCACCGAGTTGATTGAGAAATCGAGGCTCGAGGCTTTGGTGCAGCGTACGCGCGACGGCGGCGCGGAGATCGTCAAATACCTGAAGACTGGCTCGGCTTACTATGCACCCTCGGCCGCTGCTACGGAGATGGTCGAGGCGATACTCAAAGACAAGAAAAAGATTCTGCCTTGCGCCGCGTATTTGCAGGGTGAGTATGGGATCAATGGCCTTTATGTCGGCGTGCCTGTGAAACTGGGCGCTAAGGGGATTGAGCAGATCATTGAGATCAAGCTTACTGCGGAAGAGAAGGCTGGGCTGGATAAGAGTGCGGCGGCAGTGAAAGAGTTGTGTGCGGTGATCGGGGTCTGAGCGGGCTCGCCCGCTCTCAGTGAGTGCGAAAGTCTGGGTAAAGGTCCAGGACGTTTATCAGATTCAGTAGAACGCCACTGAGTTCGGCATAGTCATCAACCGATTCGTCCGACACTCCCCGAATTGATCGCCTACGCGCATCGAGTAGCGCGACCACGTCGGCCGGAGTCAAGGTAGCGCAGATGCTGTTGTGGAACGCTCGAATTTCAGCCTCCGTATCGGCGAAACCTCCGGTAAATTCGCTTGGATCAGAGTCGGGCAGCTTTGCGATTTTCGCCAGCACCTGCGGGCGAGAGTACTTTGACGGTTTTGTGACCGGAACCGTTTGGGCCTTGAGTACGTATTGCACCGATTGCCGGGCTTCGTTGGAGAAAGTCTTCATATCCCCTAGAGCTGCCAGTCCCTTGAAGCTCTCTTCCGTCAGATTCATGGACCACACGATGGCCGCCGTGTTGCGGGCGTCGTCGTTGCTGCCTTGAACTTCCTGCGAAAGAGCTTTGTCTACCAGCACAGGCGACATGGAACCGTACAGCAGAATCGCGCCCTGCAGCCTATCGAGTTTGTACCCCCCATGCTGAGCCAGGTAGGTCGTCACCTTGGCAGTGTGGAGATAGTTGTCTGCCACAGAGGAGATGTCAACGTCCTGCTTGGCAAGTCGCAGCGCGAGGCTGATGAAGGCATCGGGTTGCACATCCTGCAGATTGGTCCGCGTGAGGGCCTTTAGAATCGCTTGATTCGACCCGCCGGAATGATCCAATGATGCCAGTAACGAGGCGCCGTCAAAAAGGAAGAACTTGTCTGCCTGCTCGGCCTCGACCAGAGCCTGCAGGCAAGTGATGCCATCCGGTCCCATACCTTTTACAAGGTTCCAGAAAACATCCATCTGCAGTGACCTTGTGTTTCTTTCGGCTGCGCCTAGCTGGGAGGGGCGGAAGCCGTAGGTGCGCGACTTTGCGGCTGTGACATCGGCACAAGAGGCAGCCTGCGCAACGGAGCAGACAGCGCTCAACAGAAGAGTCAAGGCCAGCCCGAGCTGACGTTCTCTCGTCATCGCGGTTGTCTTACACCTTCTCGATTTTCACGCTCTTCACCACCACATCCTTGTTCGGCTTATCCTGGCGGCTGCGCGGGACTTCGGAAATCTTCTTAACGATGTCCTGACCTTCGATGACCTCGCCGAAAATTGTGTGCTTCCCCGTCAGCCACGTCGTGGGCGCGACCGTGATGAAGAACTGGGAGCCGTTGGTGTTGGGGCCGGCGTTGGCCATCGCCAGCTTTCCCGCCTTGTCGAGCTTGTGGGGCGAACCTTTGGTTTCGTCTTCAAACTGGTAGCCGGGGCCTCCCATGCCGGTGCCTTGCGGGTCGCCGCCCTGGATCATGAAGTCGGGGATCACGCGATGGAAAATCGTTCCGTCGTAAAGGCGGTCGTTAGACTTCTTGCGGGTCGAGGGATGAGTCCACTCGCGCTTGCCTTCGGCAAGTTCCACGAAGTTGGCTACGGTCTTGGGCGCGTCTGTTTCGAACAGGCGGCAGACAATGTTGCCTTCGCTGGTTTCGAAGGTGGCGTAGAGTCCGGGTTGGCGGGTCATTAGGATCCTTTCAGTCGTTAGTTGCTTTCATCAGTGATGTCGTTAGTCGTTGGCAAGGTCGCTTGTGCGTTTTAATGGCTTCTTAATTCGGCGTGGCCGCAGGCGTGGGAGCGGCCGGTTTTTTCACTGGCGTCGCGGGCGTCGCTCCGACTGCGTGGTGGACGATCGTGATGTGGACAATCTTCACCGGACGAAATGGACGATCGTTCATCGGGTCGGTAGCCATGTGCGCGATCTGTTTCACCAACGCAACGCTGGCTTCGTCGCACTGGCCGAAGATGGTGTAGCCCCCATTAAGATGCGGTTGAGCTTCCTCGGTGATGAAGAACTGCGAACCGTTGGTACCAGGACCGGCGTTGGCGTAGGCTAGACGACCCGGCTTGTCGAACAGCAGGTCAGGGGAAACCTCGTTCTTGAAATTAATCCCTATCTCGCCCGTTCCATCCCCTTTGGGGTCGCCGCCCTGGATCATGAAGCCGCCGATCACGCGATGAAAAATGGTGCCGTCGTAGAGTGGCACGCCGTGCTTGGTAGCTCCGCTGACAGGATTCTTCCAGTCCTTGGTTCCGGTGGCGAGGCCGATGAAGTTTGCGACTCCCATGGGAGCTTTGTCAGGGAACAGAGTGCACGTCAACTTACCCACTGTGGTTTCGATGATCGCCGTGGGTGGGCCCGCTGCCGCGTGATGAACGGTCGCGGCTCCAGTAGGCGGCTTGGCCGCAGGCGCGGCCTGAGTGCTCGACTGCGCCCAGACTGTGAGCGCAGACATCCCGAGCAGCGCGGAAACTATAAAGGCGTTACGCATGATTCCTCCTTGCACGTGCGCGGACTTGCCACGGTTGTTTGCTGCAACGTTGAATTGTAACGTTGCATTGTACGACAGAGAGGCCCGCGAGCGCTGACGCTAGTGGGACTGGGCCTGCATTTCGCGGCTGACTTCTTCGACCTGGCGGAAGACTCTTAGAGTATTGCCGCCAAGAATTTTCTTGATATCGTCAGCGCTGTATCCGCGATCAAGCAGGGCTTGCGTAATCTTTGGCAGGTCGGCGGCAGAATCCATCCCCTGAGGCGTGGCTCCGCCTACGCCGTCGAAGTCAGAGCCCAGGCCAACGTGATCGACCCCGGCGACTTTCGCGATGTGATCAATGTGGTCAATCAAAACCTTGAAAGGCGGCCGCGGAAGTTTCGCCGTCCACTCACGTTCGATGCGGTCCGTATCCAGGTAGGTGACGGTCTGCCCATCAGCTTTCCTTTTTGCGACGAAGGCTGCGATGGCCGCGTCACGATCCGTGGCTTGCGCTCTGGAGGCATCCCAATAGCTCTGATCGTCGAAGCCGGAGAAGAAGTTTACCTGCACGACGCCGCCATTCTTGGCGACCGCGCGTAGCATGTCGTCCGTCATATTTCGCGGCGCGTCGACGAGGGCACGGGCAGAAGAATGGGAGGCGATGACTGGAGCTTTTGTGGTGGCGATTGCGTCCCAAAACGTCTTGTCGGCGACGTGTGAAATATCCACCATCATGCCGAGGCGATTCATCTCGAGCACAACCTGCTTACCGAAATCGGTGAGACCGTTGTGGTGCTCAATTTTAGGGTCGTTGATGTCGCCCGAGGAATCCGCCCATTCATTGGTGTTCGACCAGGAGAGAGTCATGTAGCGCACACCGAGGCGGTAGTAATCGCGCAGCAGGCGCATGTCGTTCTCGATGGAGTGACCGCCTTCGATGCCCATCAGCGCGCCGAGTTTGTGCTCTTTGTGTGCGCGCTCGATGTCGGCCACGGAAAAAGCCATCATCATGCGGTCGGAATGCCGCGCGGCCTGTTCGTAGACGGAGTCGATGAGATCAAATGTATGCTTGGCGAAGTGGCCCTGGTTGGTCGCAGGGTCCACCCAGATGGAGAAGAATTCCGCGCCCAGATTGCCGCGGCGGGCTTTGTCGAGGTTGATGTGGCCCGTGTCGTTCGGATCGGTCGAGCCGATGTCGAAGCCCTCGTCGAGAAAGCGCTGAGGTGTGTCGGCGTGGGTGTCGACGACGATGGCGGACTCCTGAATAGCGCGAGCTTTTGCGCTGACGGACATGTCCGGTGGGTTTGTGGATTGGGCAATGACACATGAAGCAGCAAGGAGCAAGAATGCAATCAGGAGAATTCTGCAACGAGTCATAGAGTTTGGAACTCCGGCAAACGCGTCCGCGGAGCAAGCCCACGATTGTATAGGCCCGAGCGTCAGGAAGAAAGCGCGTTTGGCGACCGAACTATCGGCGGAGCGCTGCCAGAGCTTGATCAACGCAGGCTTGCAGCTCTTGCCCGGTATTGATCACGGTCTTGGGCAAAGTGATCGCTTCGAATCGAGCCTTCACTGCGAGGTACAGCTGGAAGTTACGGTTGCCGGCAGGATGCGCTCCTGACGCGGACTGCTCTTCGATGCGCTGCCGGGCCACTTTCTCGGGGCACACGCATTCTAGGATTCGCCAGCTCTGGTGCAATGTGGCAGCTGCGTTCACGACGTTGTCGATCTGGTAGCAGCGAGAGAATGTCCGTCCATCGAGAAAGACAAAACGGTCCCGATCGGATTGCAGGAGCTGGGCTGCGGTTTCAAGCATGACCTGCAGGCAGAAGTCATCCTGGCGGGAAGAGTATTCGATTTCGTCGGGGGAAAAAAGCGCGTGCCGAATCTCGTCTTTGTTGAGCACTCGGCCGCGAGTCCGCCCAGCCAGTTCGCGGGCCAGCGTAGTTTTGCCGGTACCGGAAAGGCCCGCCATCAGGACGATCATGATCCATTAAAGCATGCCCGATGTTTCATGCCTGAATCGCTTTGAGGACCAGATTCATCCATTGGCTAGTGTTGCTTGCAGCTCAGGAGGAGCGATAGATGCCACTGGTACGAATCTCGTTACGCGAAGGCAAAACTGAGGAGTATAGAAAGGCTCTGGCGGATGGAGTGCACCGGGCGTTAGTGGAGGCGATGGACGCGCCCGCGCAGGACCGATTCCAGGTCGTAACCGAGCACCCGGCGAGCGGTCTGATCTATGACCCGACCTACCTCGGAGTGCAACGAACAGACAACATCGTCATCGTGCAGATCACGCTCTCGACCGGACGCAAGCTGGCGCAGAAACGCAAACTGTTCAAGCGCATGGCAGAACTTCTGGCGGAGAATCCAGGATTGCGGCCGCAAGACCTGATGGTGAGTCTTGTGGAAGTTGCGTGGGAGAACTGGTCGTTTGGCAACGGCGAAGCGCAATATACCGTGTAGTGATTATGGGTAGCGATTATTCGGGGCGGCTGTCGGCGGTAATGGTGGTGGGCTCGGGGCGATCGACTGGAATGATGTCCTGAGTTTTGCGCCAATCCGCGTAGCGGCCTGAGACCATGATGTGGAACACCCATTGGCGCCGCTCTTCTTCGGGCTCAACCAGACCGATCGCCTTCATGTAGAACAGGTAGTGCTCCATCCAGTGAATCTCGTCCTGGGTCATGCCGCGGCGCTGCAGATCCACGGTGAGGCCGGCGAGATGAGATGACGCGGTGTCGCCCTCGGCCGGAGCCGCGTTGCGGTTGTGCCGGCGAAGTTTCTTCTGAACCTTCACCGTGCGCACCGCGGAATTTACCTGAATCTGTTCGTGAAAACGGTTGTAATAAGCTTGGGCGATATCCTGCACAAAATCGCGCGTCCAGGGACGGCAGTAGCGTCGCGAAGGATCAAGGCGCGGATCAAAGCGCAGCGTTTCGCCCGCGATGATGGGCTGCAGCGCTCCACTAGCCTTCAGAGCTTCCAACTCGTCGTCATCCTGTATGCGAGGCAGTTCCAGCCGATCGACTTCCGCGTTCTGCGCTAAAAGGGATTCATGCGACGGACGGAACATGGGATGCCACAACGTCCAATGCAGCCGGGGAAACCGGCGATGATGGACTTTGTGGACAGCTGTAGCAGTCACCGCAGAGAGCGGGCTGCACAGGCAAGCCAGCATGGCCAGAAGAATTATTTGACGATGTGGTTTCGTTCTCAATGAGTTCCGCAGTCTTCCGAAACGGCCAAACCCGCAACCGCCCGGACATTGTAAGTCATCGTGTCAAGCGCCCGAACCTTTGTTTACTCGAGACTGGTTACCATAGTTCGGGCGGGCCTTGCGGCGCGCCTGGTTACCGCTGGTTACCCGCCGCTTTCGCGAGCGTGGTTCCCTGTGGATAGGAGCACGCGAAACGCCATCCCAGCGCGGGATCACGAGGGGCCCATGTGCTCTTGAAGCAAGCATTTAGCCTCAGGGGGACGTGCTGGAAGTGCGTTATCGGGGCAAAAGTGACAAAAATCAGCGCCGGAAAAGGTCACCGATGGCTTGCTTCATGACCGCACCGCCTACCTCGGAAATGGCGCGGGTCAGTGGAATATCCTTGGGGCAAACTTCCACGCAGTTCTGCGCGTAGCCGCACTCCTGAATGCCTCCATCGCCCATTAGCGCGGCGAGACGCTCGCGGGCGAGCTCTTTGCCTGTAGGATGCGTATTGAAGAGGCGCACTTGCGCGATGGTGGCTGCGCCTACAAAGCCGGTGTCTTCGTTGAACTGGGGGCAAGCCTCCATGCAACAGCAGCAGGAAATACAGCGCGAAAGCGGATAAGCCGCTTCCTGCTCTTCTGGCGATAAGCGAGGGCCGGGACCCAGATCGTAAGTGCCGTCGATGGGAACCCATGCCTTCACGGTTTTGAGATTCTCAAAAATTACATTGCGATCCACGGCGAGATCGCGAACCACGGGGAACTTGGAAAACGGTTCGAGCTTAACCGGTTGATCGAGATTGTCGATCAAGGCCGAGCAGGCCATGCGGGCGCGACCGTTGATGAGCATGGCGCAGGAGCCGCAGAC
>Ga0070765_100002373_pt1 | contig 11804 bp, 11 predicted proteins | sample HubBroMetageWFT5_FD_71516 | JGI IMG/M metagenome (GOLD analysis project Ga0070765, IMG submission 71516) | Warmed and freeze-thawed soil microbial communities from the Hubbard Brook experimental Forest, New Hampshire - Hubbard Brook CCASE Soil... | ecosystem: Environmental > Terrestrial > Soil... | reverse complement strand
GGGTGCCCGAAAAACCAGAAGAGATGTTGCCACAGCAGAGGTGAACCGCCGCTGTGCGCCTGCAGTTGATCATTCACCACCAAACCAGCCGGAATGAAGAAGCTCGTGTGCGCGGAACGATCCAGCAACAGCAAAATTCCGCCAGCCAGCAGCACACCGAAAGCCAGCAAGCCTAGAATCGCAGTGACGAACCAGCCCCACACGGTGAGCGGCATGCGCATCAGACTCATTCCTGGAGCGCGCAGGTCAATCGTGGTGGCGATGAAATTCAGCGCGCCGAGCAGCGACGCGAGGCAAAAGAGCGAAATGCTCACGATCCACAGCGTTTGGCCCCAGCCTTCTCCGGGTCCGGTGATTTCGCCGAGGCCGCTGAGAGGCGTGTAACCTGTCCAGCCGCTGATGGGCGCGCCGCCGGGAACGACGAACGCGGCGACGATGCAAACGAACGCCAGAAACGTGACCCAGAAAGAAAGCATGTTCAATCGTGGGAAAGCCATGTCTGGCGCGCCGATTTGAATCGGCAGAAAATAATTACCGAAGCCGCCCTGCGGCGCGGTGGTCAGCACGAAGAAAACCATGATGGTGCCATGCATCGTGACCAGCGCCAGGTATTGTTCCTGCGACATCTGCCCGCCGCTGACGAACGGCAGCGTGGCGTTAGGCCACACCAGATGAAAGCGCATAAGCAGCGAGAGCACGATGCCGATGACCACCGCCGTTAGCGCCAGTAGAAAATACTGGATGCCGATGACTTTGTGGTCCACGCTGAAAATATATTTCCGGATGAAACCGCTGGGCTCCGCCATCGGAGCGTGCACAGTGGATCCACCGGCGTGCGCGTGCGAACTCATGCGTGGCCTCCTGGGAATTGGTTCGAGTTCACTGGATGGTTCGTCGAACGAATCGTTGACAAGATCACTGGCCCGCCGCCTGCTGCTTGAGGAAGGTGTCGTAATCCGCGTCGGACACGACATTCAGATAGCTGTGCATACGCGAGTGGCCGAGGCCACAGAGTTGCGTACAGACAACTTCGTACTGCCCTATCGTATTCGGAGTGAAGTGGAGCGGAATCACCATGCCGGGCATGGCGTCCTGCTGAATGCGCAATTCGCGCACGTAAAAATTGTGGATCACGTCCTGCGAGCGGATCAGCAGGTTGATTTCGTGGTTCACCGGGACTGTGAGCGTCGGGACGACGATGTCGTCTTTTCCCGCGGCATCGTTCGCGTCAATTCCCAGCGGATTTCCGGTGGAAGCGCTGATTTGTTTCGGATCGAGCCGGCCGAATTTTCCATCGGGGCCGGGATAGCGGAAATTGAAGACGAACTGGTTGCCGGTGACTTCCACTTGAATCGCGTCAGGAGCCGCCGGCGTGAAGCGAACTTCCGCCCAGGCTTTGTGACCCATCAGCCCAAGCCCGAGAAACAGGACGATGGTGGCGGTGGTCCAGATGGCTTCCAGCGTGTTGCTGCCGCGCGTGAAATGCGCTTTCTGGCCGTGGTCGCGAAATTTCCATACGGCGAAAGCCAGGCCCAGCTGCGAGAGGATGAAAACCGTGGCGGTTACGGCGAGGGTCAGATCATATTGATGGTCAATCTCGGCGCCCACGGCGGTGATCGGCGCCGGCCGGACTGCCCAGGGAAAATTCGAGGCGAAAACGTAAACGGTAATGGCCACCATTACTACGATGATTAACGACAGCAGGGCCGGGGTTGCCGCAGAACCGCTGTTGCGCTTCCTGATCCGCATCGCTCTTGCTCTCCTCACAGCGTTGGCAAAAAAGCGTTCGATAGGACCGCAGGTCCGAATGCAAAATCAAAACAGCACATCATATACAACGCGCCATGAATATCAAGAACGATTGTGGGGTGTGCGTCAGCGTCCGGTTACTTCGTTTACGAGGCGCTGGAGCGAATTCCGCGCTTTACTAAGCCATACTCGATCTTAGGGCAGTACTTGTTTATGGGATTGGGAAGTAGCTCACGCTGGAATCCGAGGCCACAGCGAACGCTTTCCCGTCGGGCGAGAAAGCAGACAACGATTGCAAGTAGGGGACGTGTTCCGAATGGATCTCTAGCACAGGACGGATAGTCGAAGTGTCATAGATGACGATCGATTCTCTGTTGATATAGGCAGGATCACCAATCCCCCATCTCGCCGTAGCAATGGCAAAGCGGCTGCCGTCACGAGAGACGCCTGCAAAGCCGAGCTCTTCGCCGGGCCATTCGTCTTCGCCCAACAGTTTACCTTGACTGTCTGTTAGTTGGAGGCGGTCCCCTCTAATCATTAGCATTACTTCGTTGTTCAAATAAAAAGAGTAATACGCCTGATTTTCGCCACGATACAGGATACGTTCGGCGGCACCTGGCTGGCACACATTAATGGCAGGCGTGCTCCGCTCGTTGACCAATATTACGGACTCGGCGACAAGGTGATCGGTCATCGTCTCAACGTTGCATGACGCGAACGTTTCTTTCGACTCGAGCGAATCTGTGTTGAGAAAAATAGTTTTTGGAGGACCTGTCGAAAACCGTTGCCACGCAATGCGTGCGCCTGTGGGGGATACTTGATCCGCCTCCCCACCCGTCAGAGGAAACGAAATCCCCAAGGGTATCAAATGCGGAGAGAGCAGCTGAAGTTCACCTCCAGCCGAGAGAACGACCTTGCCGGACGAGGATGCGAAAATGTATGGATTCTGGCTCTCGAACCGCCAACTTGCGATTACCTCACCCGTGCGAGTGTCCAGTGTCCTTAGTTCACCGGGTGAGGCAATCACGAGGTTCCCGGCATCCGGGAAAACCATAAGCCGTGTCGCCGCAAAAGTATTTGAGTTGGATGGAATTGAGCCGAGATTCGCGGTCCACCCAGCTTTAGCTGTCGCAATTTGCCTTTCAGGTTTCGATCGGATAACAACGAAAGCCGAACACCCTAGACACGTTAGGAGAAATACCCCAATCAGGACTGTAGAAGCGGTTCGAGCTCGTCGACGAAAATCCGGACTGATCGCCGCCAAGACGACACCCAATATTGCGGAAGCGACGAGAAAAGCTACGGAAACAGCTAACCAAAAAAGCACGCCAGACGCCGATCGCGGTGCATATCGATGAGTGTGATCGAGCCAATCCAAATAGAGAGAGCGCCAGAAGTACGTTGACAAGTAGAGCGCGAAGATTCCACCATACAGGGCCGCTGGGACTGCAAGGAGCAAGACCAGCCATCTAAGGGTCTGCCAACTCCAAAGCCGTTGACGAATTCTATTCCCGGAATTCATGGGCGTGTTTCAAGGCGTCATCGTAACGCTAAGGCGCGGTCGGTTCAATCGCGTTTCGGAACAACCTCGTGAGGCGAAATCCCGTATAGTCGCGCAAGCGGAAACTGCCCCACGTCTGAATCGTGCGGAGTGCAAAATTGTGGAAAGAAGAAATTCCTGCGAGAGGTATGAACATCGCCCGAAGGGGCAAGTCCCGGGCTTGGATTTTGGTGCGGTCGAGTGGATTCAAACCACCACGGTATTGCTACCGCCAGCCCCTCAAGCTGGTGCGTCTGCCAATCCCGATTTTGTGGTAAAGATCCTTGTCCTCGAAACCTACGTGCGCCCACCCCTTCGGAAATGTTTGGATTCCGCCGCGCGTCGCGAGTGTGCGAAAATAACGCCGCTGCAGGAGCGATGTTCGACAACGAGCATCGCAGAAAACCCAAGCGAGAGGGCCAAATGAGCAACGTGAGGGTTCTGGTAGGAACACGGAAGGGCGCGTTCATCCTTACGTCGGACGGCAAGCGCGAACACTGGGATGTCAGCGGCCCACATTTTGCCGGCTGGGAGATTTACCACCTCAAGGGCTCGCCTGTTGACCCAAATCGCCTGTACGCGTCGCAGTCGAGCGGCTGGTTTGGACAAGTGATCCAGCGCTCAAGCGACGGCGGCAAGACTTGGGAAACCCCCGGAGGGGAGGCGATGCCGAAGCCGGATGCCCCGCCTGCAGGGAAGAGCAATAAATTCGTCTATGACACTTCTGAAGCCACCGGTAAGCCCCTCACCACTCACCAGTGGTACGACGGCACACAGCATCCCTGGGAATTCAACCGCGTCTGGCATCTCGAACCGTCGCTCACGGATCCGGACGATGTCTATGCCGGAGTAGAAGACGCCGCATTGTTTCGCACCACCGATGGCGCTCAGACCTGGCAGGAAGTTGCGGGACTCCGCGGCCACGGCACAGGGCCGATGTGGCAACCCGGCGCAGGCGGCTTGTGTTTGCATACGATTATTCTGGATCCCAAAAATCCGAAGCGGATGTTCATCGCGATATCGGCCGCGGGCGCGTTCCGTACGGACGATGGCGGCACGACGTGGCGGCCGATCAATCGTGGCCTGCGCTCGCCATACATTCCCGACCCGAATGCCGAGATCGGGCACTGCGTTCACCATGTGGCCATGCACCCTGCCCGTCCGGGCGTCTTGTTCATGCAGAAACATTGGGACGTCATGCGCAGTGACAACGCCGGGGACTCCTGGCAGGAAGTGAGCGGAAATCTTCCCAGCGACTTTGGCTTCGTGATTGATGTTCACGCGCACGAGCCGGAAACCATTTACGTCGTGCCGATCAAGAGCGATGGAGAGCACTTCGTGCCGGATGGCAAACTGCGCGTCTACCGCAGTCGAAATGGCGGAAACGAGTGGGAGGCGCTCACCAAAGGTCTGCCGCAAGCCAACTGCTACGTCAACGTACTCCGAGATGCCATGGCCGTGGACTCACTCGATAAATGCGGCGTCTATTTCGGCACCACCGGTGGGCAAGTTTACGCATCCGCCGATGCCGGAGACACTTGGTCGCCGATTGTGCGTGATCTTCCAACCGTGCTGTCGGTTGAGGTCCAGACACTCGCATGATTCGCGTCGTTCTCCCGCCGCACCTCCGCGGGCTCGCTCGCATCAGCGGCGAAGTGGAACTCGACCTTCAGGCGCCCGTCACACAGCGCTCCGTGGTTGACGCGCTCGAGAGTCGCTACCCGATGCTGAGCGGTACGATCCGCGACCACGTCACGCAAACGCGTCGGCCGTTCCTGCGCTTCTTCGCCTGTGGCGAGGACCTTTCCCATGAACCTCCGGACACCCCACTGCCTGAAGCGGTTGCCTCGGGAACGGAACCGCTCCTCATCGTCGGCGCCATCGCCGGCGGGTGACGTATCGCGTTCTAACTCCTGACAACGCTTGTAATTGGAATCTGACCTATCTCGGATTGAGTGGAATCTAAAATGAAGAAATTCCTGCGGGAGGTGTGAGCGTCGCCGGAGGCGGTAACTCCCGGGCTTGGATTTTGGTGCGGTCGAGTGGATTCGAACCGCCACGGTGTTGCTACCGCCAGCTCCTCAAGCTGGTGCGTCTGCCAATTCCGCCACGAGCTTAACGGTGGGCCTCTCGCTCGCCCAATTTTTCGGCGCGCCTTCCGATTCTCTTGAGCACTTCTTCCATCTCGCGCTGCTCCGCGGGCGAGACATCCTGAAATGCACGTTTGATGAGGGCGGCGTGCTGGCGGAAGACCGGAAGGAACACCCGCCGTCCCTTCTCCGTAAGCGAAACCGTGCGCACACGGCGATCGCTCTCGCTCTCCACACGACTGACCAACCCCTTCTTATAGAGCCGATTGACCGCCACGCTGACCGATCCGGGGTTAAGGTCTACCTTCGGGCCAATCACGTTAACGGGCATCGGCCCTTTGTGCAGTAGAACTTCAAGGACCCGAAAATCCGATTCTCCCAAGCCCGCCTTGAGAATGGCAGGGAGAGCAAAGTGATGGATGGCCCGTAAAGCCTTCAACATAACGAGCAAGGTGTGAGCCGCTTCCGGCGTTTTTCCGCGTTCCATAAAAAAATGAATCCCTCCCCAGTATACTCGACATCATATATATCGATATCAATAGAAACGACATCGATGCAAATGCCTTTGACGAGCCAAAACCGATGGCAGCCTCACTGCGTATCAAATTCGAGAGGCGGCTGCGGAGGCAGAATACAATGAAAGTTCTTGTTACAGGTGCGGTGGGCACGGTGGGCGGCGAGGTCGTCAAGGCGCTTCTTCAGCGCGGAGCGGACGCAAGCCGGACTCGATGCCGACAGGAGACAAGCCATGCCATACAGCATTTCGACCTTGCTTATACGAAACCTTCGGGACGTCTTCGGTGAAAACGATCCGGAGCGGAGACGCGCAGCGATCGACGAACTCTACGCCGAAGATGTCGTTTTTTACGATCCTAGCAAGGGTGTCTATCGTGGCCGCGACGAGATCGATCGCATCGCAGGCGCTATCAAGGCGACTCATCCCGACTTTAGCTATCAGCTAATTGCCGAGCCCGAGGAGGTTGGCGATGGCGGACGGGTCCCGTGGGTATCGGGCCGCCCTGGCGATGCGCCAGCCTACGCCGGAACGGATTTCATCATCGCCCGGGACGGCCGGATTGCCGCCATTTATCTCTTCTTCGACAAGCTACCCTGAGCTGGACTTTGCCGTGCCACCGAACGGCAGATCGATATCGATAGAAACGACATCGGTGTGAATGCAGGGAAGAGCGCAAATCGATGGCGATTTTACTTCATATTAAATTCAGAAGCGGCAGGCAGCCGCGGAGGGACAAACAATGAAGGTTCTGGTTATAGGCGCGACGGGCACGGTAGGCAGCGAGCTGGTCAAGTCGCTTCTTCAGCGCGGAGCTAGTGTGCGGGCTTTGACGCGCACGCAACCCAAGTCAGGCACGTTTCCTGGCGCGGTAGAGATCGCTATCGGCGACCTGACTGATCCGGTCTCAGTAGCGGCAGCGCTCACAGGTGCAGACAAGCTGTTCCTGCTCATTGGTAATGTCCCCGATGAGTTCACCCAAGCTCTTACCGCTTATGGCCTGGCGAAGAAGGCCGGCCTGAAGCATGTGACGTACCTCTCGGTCTTTAAGGCGGATCAGTTTCTCGAAGTGCCGCATTTCGCGGCGAAGTCTGCCGTGGAAGAAGCGATTCGAGCAGGCGGAGTGCCTTATACGATTCTGCGGCCCGGGTACTTCGCTCAGAACGAGCGCCGACTCAAGGCTGTGTTAACCGGCCACGGCGTCTATCCGATTCCCGCGGGGAACCAGGGCTTGGCTGCGGTGGATGTTCGCGACATTGCAGAGGCGGCGGCGATATCGCTGACCGAAGAAGGCCACAACGGAAAGACGTACGACTTGGTTTCGTCAGAGATGTTGACTGGTCCGGGTGCGGCAGCCACATGGTCGAAGCTGCTGGGCAAAAAAATCACTTACACGGGACACGGCGACTTCGATGGCTTTGAAGCGCAACTTCGGAAAACAGGGACTCCGAGTTGGATCGCCTACGAACTTCGGGTCATGTTTCAGGGTTACGTGGAGCGCGGACTAAGCAGCACGGAGGACCAGACGGCGCGGTTTGCGGCCTTGCTTGGGCACCAGCCGAGAACGTACAGCAGCTTCGCTGCAGAACTAGCAAAGGAGTGGGCCGCAGCGTAAAACACATGATCGGAAACTGGCCGACTTCCGGGTTGTGCGAAGTGCAGGATTGCGGAGGAGAAGAAATTCGTTCGGGAAGCATGAACATTGCCCGAGATTGCAAACCGCGGGCCCGGATTTTGGTGCGGTCGAGTGGATTCGAACCACCACGGTATTGCTACCGCCAGCCCCTCAAGCTGGTGCGTCTGCCAATTCCGCCACGACCGCATTTTGACGAGGACGAAACGAAAGTATAGCAGAAGCCCCTATTTCTTAGGAGCGGGGTTCTGCGGAGGTTGCTGACTCGGCGCCGGTTGCTGCTGAGCCGGTGCGGGCTGTTGCGTCGGCTGCACCGGAATCTGAATCGGCGTGGGCTGAACCGGCTTCGCGGGAACCGTGCCAGACTTCTGAGTCTGTTCCAGAATCGAGCCGGTGCTGGGCACGTCGCTGGGGGCGCGTTTTACGGAGAGCGTCAGCGAAGTCATCATAAAAACGATGGCGCACCAGGTGGTGGCGTGCGAAAGAAATGTAGCTGCGCCGCGCGGGCCGAACGCCGTCTGGCTCCCTGCGCCGCCAAACGCTCCGGCCAGATCAGCGGCCGAACCGCTCTGCAACATGATGACGATGATTAGCACGAAGCAAACCAATACGTGCAGCGTCACCAGAACGAACAACACGCGCCAGCCGACCGCGATCAGTCCAACGGCTATCAGCAGCGCTAAACCCCATTTTGCCCACGACGGCATTGCTAACTCCCTGTGTGCGAGGCGCAATTTCGCAGCGCGCCCGCGGCTAAAAAATCCCTGCTAAATCCAAAATCAAGCTTCAGAAATTCACGATCGCCGCAAACGATTTCGCGTCCAAGCTCGCTCCGCCCACCAGCGCGCCATCAATTTCCGCTTGCGCCATCAGACCCCTAATATTGTCGGGCTTGACGCTGCCGCCGTAGAGGATGCGAATTCCGTTGGCCTGTGCGGGCGAAAAAACCGTGGCGGCAAGCTCCCTGAGGTAGCCGTGAGCGTCCGCAGCCATTTCGGGCGTGGCCGTCTTGCCGGTGCCAATCGCCCAAACCGGCTCGTACGCAAGGAGAATACGCGAGAACTCGTGCTCGGTCAACGCGTCCAGGCCGCCTTCAAACTGGCGTTTCAGTATTGAGTGCGTCAGGTGCGATTCGCGCTGCGCGAGGCTCTCGCCGACGCAGACGATGGGCGTCAGCTTGGCTTCCAGCGCGGCTTTTGCTTTGCGATTCACGGATTCGTCCGTCTCGCCGAAAAATTGGCGGCGCTCGGAGTGGCCGATCAGCACGGCTTTGCCGCCGGCGTCGTGAATCATGCGCATGGAAATTTCACCGGTGAAGGCGCCTTCGCGCTGCCAGTAAGCGTTCTGCGCAGCGATGGTGATGGGGCTGTCTTGCGCAGCTGCCGCGGCCACCGCCAAGGAAGTAAATGGCGGCGCGACGATGATGTCGCAATCCGGAGTCGCGGGCACGAGCGGTTTGAGTGCCGCGAAAAACGCGCGCGTTTCCTCCTGCGTCTTGTACATCTTCCAATTTCCGGCAATTACTGGACGGCGCAAAGGATTCTCCTGTCGGCGATTGTACTCGCGTGGGTAACTATGCGCCTCATGGCTTATTGGTGAGCGCTTCGACGCCGGGAAGTTTTTCACCGGCGAGAAATTCCAGCGAAGCACCACCGCCGGTTGAGATGTGCGAAATCTGCGACGCGAGCCCGGATTGTTCCACAGCCGCCACGGAATCGCCGCCTCCTACAATAGACGTAGCGCCTTTGCTGGATGCAGCTGCCACGGCGCGCGCGATTGCCAGCGTCCCTTGCGCAAATGCTGGCTTTTCGAACATGCCCAGCGGACCGTTCCACACGATGGTGCGCGCGCTGGAAATTTCGCGGCTGAATAATTCAATTGTCTTGGGGCCGATATCGAGTCCCATCCACCCTTCGGGAGTCTGCGCGATGTCCGTAACACGCGTCTCCGTGGAATCAATAGATTCGGCGAGCACGTGGTCCACAGGCAACACCAGCCGGAATTTGCGGCGCTCACCTTCGGCGAGAAGTTCGCGCGCCAGGTCAAGCTTGTCATTTTCCACCAGCGACTTCCCTATCGGCAGGCCCTGCGATTTCAAGAACGTGTAAGCCATGGCGCCGCCGATGAGCATTGCGTCGGCCAGTTTCATCAGATTTTGCACCACTTCGATCTTATCGGAAACTTTCGCGCCCCCCAGGACCGAGACGAACGGCCGATCGGGCTGCGAAATCGCCTTGCCCAGATACGCCAGCTCCTTTTCCATCAGCAGCCCGGCCGCGGACTGGCGCACAAACTTCGTGATGCCGACCACCGATGCGTGCGCGCGATGCGCCGAGCCGAACGCGTCGCAGACAAACAGGCCGTCGCAGAGCGTCGCCAGCTTGCGCGAAAATTCCGCGTCGTTGGCTTCCTCCTCGGGATGGTAGCGGACGTTTTCGAGCAGCAGCACTTCGCCATCACGCAGCGCTTTGCTCTTCGCCTCCGCTTCGGGCCCGACGCAGTCCGCCGCGAACGCTACGGGTTTGCCGCCGAGCAATTCTTGCAGCCGCGCGGCCACTGGAGCGAGCGAATATTTCGGATCAACCTTGCCCTTGGGCCGCCCGAGATGTGACGCGAGTACGAGCCGAGCGCCGCGCTCCACCGCCAAACGCAAAGTGGGCAGCGTCTCGCGGATGCGCGTGTCGTCGCCCACCGCGCCGCCGGACGTGGGCACGTTGAAATCCACGCGGATGAAAACGCGCTGGCCCTTCAGCTGCAGGTCGCGGATGGAGAGTTTGTTCATCGCGCTCGGAATTCACCCATGGAATAGATTTCGTCGGAAATGATCCGTGCGAGCAGCCGCGACGATGGCCACACCATTATTTGTAGACTGCGCGCTGGCTTTCGCGAATCGCCGTACCCGCTACTTCGCCAGGAATTTGATCAGGTCGCGGCAGCGCGAGGAATAGCCCCACTCGTTGTCGTACCAGGCAAGGATCTGCACGCAATTATTGCCAACGACGCGCGTGTATCCCGCATCCAGAATCGAAGAATGCGGGTTGCCACGAAAATCCACGGAAACCAGATCCTCTTCCGAATATTGCAGGATGCCTTTCATCGGCCCTTCCGCGGCAGCTTTCAATGCGGCGTTCACGGTCTGCACGGTTGCCGGCTTCTCGGTGAACACAGTAAGGTCCACCACGCTCACGTTCGGCGTGGGAACGCGCATGGCATAACCATCGAGCTTGCCCTTCAGTTCCGGGATCACCAACTGCAGCGCCTTGGCCGCTCCGGTGGAAGTGGGAATCATCGAAAGCGCGGCGGCACGCGCGCGGCGCAAATCCTTGTGCGGCAGATCCAGCAATTTCTGGTCGTTGGTATAGGAATGAATGGTGGTCATGGTGCCGGCGGTGATCCCGAAAGTATCCGACAGCACCTTGGCGACGGGCGCCAGGCAATTCGTGGTGCAAGAAGCATTCGAAATCACGTGATGCTTCGCCGGATCGTAGGTCTTATCGTTCACGCCCAGAACCAGCGTGGTGTCCGGATCGGTTGCCGGCGCGGAAATAATCACTTTGTTCACCGTGCCGCGAATATGTTTCCGCGCGCTCGGACCGTCCGTAAATAGCCCGGTGGATTCCACCACGATAGTCGCACCCACCGAAGACCAATCCAGCTCGCCGGGATCCTTCACGCGAAATACCTTGAAGCTCTTGCCATCCACGGCGATGGAATCGTCGGTATGCGTGACTTTATTCGGCAAGTTGCCCAGGATCGAATCGTATTTCAGCAAATACGCCAGCGTTTTGGAATCAGTGATGTCGTTGACGGCCACGATTTCGATGGTGGGATCGCCCAAGGCCGCGCGGAAAATGTTGCGGCCAATGCGTCCGAAACCATTGATGCCTACTTTAATTGCCATGAATCCTCCGGGAAATATTGTCGGGCGCCATCGCGCACAGCATTAGTAATGCCATTCTAATCAGTCGAGAAATGCTAGGGGTTAGGGAGAGAAAAGTCAACGCGCCATCAATCGAATTCCTTCACACGCACAACTTTGTCGCCAACAAATGTGACGAAAGTGGTGCGCGCCGGCGGCGTGCCGTAAATCCAGTCCTCGGTTTCGCTGCCGTCCGGATCCCGCTCGCGCACTTTGTGTCCGGGCCTGCCGAGCGCGGCCAAAACCATGTCGTGATTCATGCCCTCTAGTGCTTGATGATCCTGGATCGCTTCCTTGAATTGCGGCGGCAGCGTGTCCAGCCAATTCACCGCGCCGGAATGTTCCTTGGTGAAGTCCAG
>Ga0070765_100002372_pt1 | contig 11807 bp, 11 predicted proteins | sample HubBroMetageWFT5_FD_71516 | JGI IMG/M metagenome (GOLD analysis project Ga0070765, IMG submission 71516) | Warmed and freeze-thawed soil microbial communities from the Hubbard Brook experimental Forest, New Hampshire - Hubbard Brook CCASE Soil... | ecosystem: Environmental > Terrestrial > Soil... | reverse complement strand
GAAAACCGCCCTAAACTTCGAGGGCGGATTGTCGCGTTCGGCGGAGTCGAGTCCGACGGCCACGATCCCCTCTTGGAAAGGCAAGGCGCTTTCAAGCGTGGCCATCGCCGATTCCGCCGAAAGATCGCGCAGGACGCACATAATCAAATGCGAGCTGATGCCGACATCGCGCCGGCCGTCGGCGAGCGCGCGCCAAATGCCCTCGACCACCACTGAAAATGCGATCCCACGCTGGGTGTGCGCCTGCGGATCGAAGAAAAGCTCGACGTGGCGCACGCCTTGCGCATGCGCGCGCCGCAAATACGCTGTCGTCAGATCGTAGTAATCCTGCTCGACGCGCAGCGCCTCCACGCCCTGATAGTACACGTTGAGAAACGATTGAAGGTCGGCGAACTCATACGCTGCGCGTAGCGCTTCGACGTTAGGATACGCCAGCCGAATGCGATTGCGTTGCGCAATGGCAAACATCAGTTCCGGCTCGAACGTCCCTTCCACGTGCACGTGGAGCTCGGCTTTGGGAAGCCCCATGACGTCCATGCCGCCGGCTTCTCTAGTTTGCTACCGGTCGCCTACTAACCCGTTTTGCCTGCGGACGCGTCGCCGGTCAAGGCATCGCACTTGGCGGCAAAGATGAAATCGCTCTCCGTCAATCCGCCGATTTTATGCGTCCAGACCTCGACGTCCAGACGTCCCCACGAAACGTGGAGGTCAGGATGGTGCTGCTGCTCTTGCGCCAACTCGCCGATTCGTATCGCTGCGTTCATCGCGCCGGCAAAGTTCGCGAAGCGATAGCTGCACGTAAGCAGCTTGATCGTGCCGTGCTTGACGTCTTCCCGCTCGACGACGTGCCAATCCGCACTGAGCTGCCGCAGCAGCGGCGCTATTTGCCCGTCGTCAAGCGGCGGGACCCCGCCGCGGCAAGGCACGCAGGCACGCTGCGCCAGCTCGCTCATAGCGACTTGCCGAGATCGGGCTGAGCGGAACCGAAGGTGTAATTTGTAAAATCGGCGTCTGCGGTGAACGCCATGTGGGGCTCGTCGATCGTTGCGTTCATGGTCGTCGGCAGCAGAAAAGCGCCGACCTTGCTTAAGGCGACGGCGCTCTGCACGTGCGTGCCGTCATTGTACGTAGCATCAAGCGTCCGCGCGCACCCGTGCGGTCCGATTCCGACGGTGGCGCTCACGAGCGTCGGATCGTTGAGAGCGTGCAGCGCAAAGAGGGTATTCCCGTCGCGCTCGCCGATCGGCGTATACGTGTATCGCTTCGGCCACATCAACGGATCAAGCATCGAGAGGTCGGCATCTTGCTGCTTCCGCGGCGCAAACCACGGTATTTTCATAAAGTGCACGCTGTAACTTTGACCCGGCTGATAGACACCGACGCCCTGCATGTGAAACCGCAGCCATGGAAAACTGCGCATCCTCATTCCGACGTCGAGCTGAAATGTGTAGCTCGGCGGATCCGGTTCGGTATCGAACGGGAGTCCCGTGCTCGGCGGGGCCGCACTGCCTCGACCCGCAGGCACAAGCGCGAGTAGTACGAGGTAGGCGCCGCCGGCAACGGCACTCTTCGTCACATGCATTGTAACGAATGTAGCTTCGGAATCACTTGTTTTAACTCCGCCCGGTTTCCGCCAAGTTTTCACCGGGCAAAGAACCGGTTGATGGCCTAATCACGAGCAATACCGTGGCAGTGGCCTCTTGCCGTCCAACGTAGCCGGGCTTACTCGTCTCCGCTCAGAGCGGGCCTACGGAACCTCGGCCTCCATCTCCTCGGGTTCCTCGACCGGTTTGAAGAGCGACTGAGCGATCGCGGTGGGGACGACGGCAGTTAAGATCACGACCGTCACGAGAGCGGTGTACTGCGCTTGATTTATGTAATGATGCGTAAGTCCGTATAAACTCGAAATCGTGCCGAACGTCAAGCCGGTCGCCATCATCAGCGTCAAGTAGTTCGCGTTCGTCGCACTGTAACGGAAGACCATTCGCGCCAACGGGAGCACGCCGGCGAATTTCGCGCCGACTTTCACGAAGAAGAGGGCCGCGATCAGCCCGATGCTCGAGAGTGCGGCGCCAAACTCGATGTACGTTCCGGCCTTGAGGAAGTAGAATGGCGCGAGCAGCGCCATCGTCATGGTCTGCAGGCGCCGCTTGACGTCGGGCATCGCGGTCATCATCCCGGCGCACGCGAGGCCTAAAAAATACGCGGGCAGCACGCCCTCGCTCTTGGCGTACGTCGCCAGCGCGGCCAGCAGAAAAATGACTGCAAAGAGCACCCGCAACGCGGGTTCGCTGACGTAGCGGCGCGTACGATGGATCGCGTACGGAAGTACTTTGGGAATGACGACTACCGCGACCGCGATGCCGGCGGTCAATCCGGCCAGCCAAAGATTGTAGTTGGCGAAGAGCAGTCCGAGCGCGACGACCGTCCCCAGGTCGGTGAAAAAGCACGCCGCGAGAATTAGTTGACCGAACTCCTTTCCGGCAAGACCCGATTCGATCATCACCGCATAGACGACGGCGACGGAAGTGGTCGACATCGCGATACCCGCAATCTTCGCGGCATCGGGCGTCCAATGGGCGATCCAATACGTGTAGGCCATCGCCGCGACGAACGGCGCGCCAAACGATGCGGCGCCCAACACCGACGAGGGCAGCAGCTGACGTCGTAAAACGACCGGATCGATCTCGGCGCCGGCGAGAAAGGTGAGCAGAATGCTTCCGAAGCCGGCAACGAAATCGATCCAGGCATTTGTTCTCATCGCGATGAGATTGCCCGCCAGCATGCCGACGACGATCTCGACCAGCGCGGCCGGCATCTTCAGCCGAATCGCCAAGAAACCGCTGGCCGCAGCGAGCGACATCCAAAGTCCCGCGGTTAGCCACATAAAAAACTCCCGTCAAAAGCGAAGTTTGAACAGGAGCCATCAGCCACTCGGCGGTTAGACGGGAGCTCCATCCCGTTGCGTGCCGACTTCTCAGCCGAACCGCGATTTCCCTTGACGAATCAGCTCGGCAATTTGTTGGGGTTGCTCGACGATGGCATAGTGCGCGCCGTCGGGCAGCACGACGTATTCGGCATTGGGGAGGAGCGCGGCGACGTTGCGTTTGACCGATTCGGCCGCGTCGTGCTCGGGAGCGATGACCAACGCGGGCGCTTTGATTCGCCGCGTCGCGTCGGCAAAGTCCGCAAAACCCCAAGACGCAAACGATTCCAATCCGGCTTCGCGCGGCGTCAACCGGGCGACGGCGCACAATCGATCGAGCGTCGCGGCGTCGTGCTCGGCGCTGAGCGTGCGCGTGAGCCAGTGTCGCACGACAACCGGATCGCCCGCGGTTGACCGTAAGTACTCCACGCGCCTCTCTGAGAAGCCGCCGCCGCTCGCCGGAACGGGCGCAATTAAAACGAGCCCTTGCGTCGCTTCGGGATAGTCCACCGCGAAACGCAGCGCAACGGTGCCCCCCATCGAATGCCCGACGATTACAACCGGCGCGACGTCGAGCGCTGTGACCAAATCGTGAAGATCGGCGGCCAAGCGTTCGAGGCCGTACGGCCCCGGCGCGCCGTTCGAGTCGCCGCTCCCGCGTTGATCCACCGTGATCGCGCGAATCTCGGGGGCGAGCGCAGCGACGATGCCGCGCCAAACCGAGCGATCGCCTTGCCAGCCGTGAACGAAAACGAAGACCGGCGCGCCCGACCCGCTGTCGGAGTAGGCGAGCTCGGCGCCATCGCTTGCGCGAAAACGTTTCACGTTCGATGCGGGATTACTTGGAAACCGCGCTTACTTGATCGGCGGTGTGCGACCGCCGCGATCGGCCCAAGAAGAGTGATACTTGGGCGCTGCACGGCTACTTTTAAACGGGCCGCTCGCCGAGAATCGTGGCGCGCCGCACGCGGCGGCTCGCCGGAAAGTAGTCGGCCAGGGCGCAGTGTTGCGTCCAGCGGTTATCCCAAAAAGCGACGGTGCGCGGGCGCCATCGCCAACGGACCTGAAACTCCGGTTGTGCCATATGCTCGAAGAGAAAGCGCAACAGCATGTCGCTTTCTCGAGCCGAAAGACCTTCGATATGCGAGGTGAAGTCTCGATTCACAAAAAGCGCCTTACGGCCTGTCTGGGGATTCGTTCGAGCGATGGGATGAGAGACCGGTGGATGTTCGGCACACACTTGCTCGCGCAGGCTTTCGATGCCCAGAGCCCGGAAGCGCTCCGCGGTAAAGTTCTTCGCAAACGAGTGTACGGCGCGCAGTGTGCAAACCAGCTCTTTGATCGGCGCGGCCAGCGTCTCGTAGGCAAGGTACATATTTGCCCATAGTGTATCCCCGCCCACCTCAGGAATCTCCTCGGCGTAAAGGACTGCCGCTTTCGGCGGCTTCTCGAGATACGTAACGTCGGTGTGCCACCGGTCGGCGTTGGCGCGATGCGTGGCGTCGTGAGCTAAGATCATGACTTCCGGAGCCTCAGGCTCGCCCGGGTAGAATGGATGCGTGTACAATTCTCCAAAGCGAGCCGCGAAGTCGCGTTGCTGGCGCGGCGTAAGCGACTGCTCGGCGAAAAAGAGGACGAGGTAGCGCGACAGGGCGTCTAGGATCGTCGCTACTTCCTCGTCTCCCAGTGGGGCGCGAAGGTCGAGACCTTCGATCGTGGCACCGATCGCGGGCGTCAGTTGTCGAATCTTTAGGTTTGCGGATGTCGCTGTCACCTTTCGACGATACGGCATCTCCGCCGGCCCGCATACGTCCCCCGGATATTCTTGGCACTCTCAAATGGAGGGCGGGTCGAATGCCGCGGCGGAGCAGCGGCCTCGCAGCAGTTCGGCGAGACGCCATTCGTCGCGGTCGTAGCACCGATCGAGTTCGCGTGCCATCTTCATCGAAAGCAGCAAGTCGTAGGGCGAGACGAACCACTCGGAAAGCTCCATGCACTCAGCCGCCGCCTTTCGGGCGACGCGGCGGTGTCCAAGCGCGGAGTGGCAGCTCGCGAGAACGCGCTGGCACCGCGCCCGCCCTTTTGAGCTTCCGGCGGCTGTCGCTTGCTCGAGCGCGCGCGCTGCGAGTTCTAAGGCCGACGTCGCTTCGCCGGCAGCCCGAAGTGCGTCGGAGCGCCAGTATTCTCGCGCGCCGAAAAACGCGAGACCCTCATCGCCCTCGGCCTCCACGACGGCCAGCGCCAATCTGGGCCGGCCGAGCATCGTCAAGGCGTGCGCGGTGTCGACGGCCAAAAAGTTTGTCGTTCGTGCCGTGAGCCGAGAACTATCGATGCGAGCAATCCAGCGCCGCCATCGAAGTGCCTGTTCGTACTGCAAGCACATCAGATTGAGATTGATAAACTGTACCGCGATGTCGCCGACGACTGGTATCCAGCCCCTGCTTAACGCGATTCTCAAGCATGCCCAGAGCTTTTCCAGCGCGACGTCGACGTTGCCGTATTGGCGTGCATCGCGCATCACGTAGTTGGCGCGAACGAAAAGTCCAATGGGTGAGTCGGCCAGCTGCGAGCGTTCGATGACGTTTACCGCCTCGCGCGCAGCGTTGCGAGCCGCGCTCCACTCTCCCTGATGGTCGTGACTCAAGGAGAGAGCATGCAGCGTCTTCGCTAGCACGCGGCTGCGCCGGCGACCTTCCTCCCCGGAAGCGGACGCTTTATTGAGAACTTCAAGCGCCTGCTGGTATCGCTGCTGCTTCTTCGCATGCGAGGGCTCGAGGTCACCCGCGACGAGCTCGCATTGCGCCACGACCGATCGATCGAGTCTCCTGTTTTCGTTCTTGCAGACCAAATCGATCCATTGCAGCTCGGATTGGGCGATGGCGGTTGCGCCGCCCTCAACCGCAATTTCAGCGGTATCGATTGCCACGGCGATTCGGTACGGTATCGAACGCTTGACGTTTCCGCGCTCTTGCCGGAGCACCCGCAAGGCTTCGGCGTAGCCGCCGACGTTGTGCAGGCCGATCGCCAGGCACGTCGCCGTAGATCCGCTGACGGCCGGCTCGTTTTCGCTTGAAGCCGCCGGCCGGCCGCGGGTCGCGCCGGGATTATCGGAGGCGTACTCATCCTCTCCGACCACAAAAGCGGCGAGCTTGAACAGCGCGGCGCGATGGTCTCGAAAAAACTGCCGCCGCGATAGGCCGACGTCGCGGCAGATACGATCGACGGATTCGTGCTGCAGATCGTAACGCGAGACTACCGCGCGCATCCGGGTCGGTAATCGGAAGAGGCTTACGCCGATCGCGCGATCGATTGATTCGGCGAGATCTTGCGTCTCCGTGCAGCACACGCGCGCGACCGCCGGATCCTTACGTAATAACCGCCGAAACGCGGCCAATTGCGCCGAGCCCCTGTGCAGAAGACCATCTCCTCACCGAGTGTAGTAGCAATAAAAACTTCGGGAGACGCCAACTCCGCACCTAGGCGCCATCACAAAACGACAGTTATGCAAACCAAGCACCGTTAGCCGCTTGCGCGAAATGGCACTCTCGCTCGCTCGGAAGCCAACTTCAACGGGCCGGTGCCACATTCGCTCACCTGGGCAGCATCGCCGACGCAATCCATTGCTACGTTCTAGCCAGCATGCCGCATCGTCTTAACGGAGCGACCTAAAAATGCATCGGATGCCGAGGATCAAAGCCGGCTTGCCGCAACGTGTGTTAACCGCTTGCATCGCGTTCTGCGCGCTCGCGGGTTGCGGCGGGGCAGGATCGCCACCGCCAATGGCGGCCGGCGCGTTGCCGGCTGCGCGGGTACGCCAGAGCGCGCGGGTTTATCCGTCGTACCGGACAAACGACACGATGCTCTTCGTCGGCGATACCGGGAACCAGTACGTCGCCATCTATCGCGCGAGCAAGCTGAAGAAGAATCCGATCTCAGTTGCCCTGATCACCGATTCAATCTGCGGTCCGGCCGGCATGGCTTTGGACAAGCAAGGCACACTTTACGTTGCAAACAGCTGCGGCTCGCCACCGGAGGTGACCGAATATCCTAAAGGGCAGACGACCCATTCCGTTGCGATCAGCGACGGCATCAACTACCCCGAGGGCCTTGCCGTCGACAAGAATGGCACGCTCTATGTAACGAGCTATCCTAGCGCGGTTGTTGAATACGCCCCTGGTTCAACGTATCCGTCGCAGACGATTACCGGTGGCGGCCTCTCCGATCCATATGGCCTCGGTCTGGACGAAAAGCAGAACCTCTACATCGCCGACATGGACGCGCACGCGGTATTCGAGGTTCCCTACGGAACCACGAACGTCGTAAATCTTAATCTGCAGGGCGTCGACTCGCCCGTCAACGTGAAGTTCGACAAGTACGGCAATCTCTGGGAGGCCGACAACGGCAACAACTATGTGTCCGGATTCGTTAACGTCTATCCGCCTGGATCCCAGACCCCGACGGAGACGATAAAGGGGTTTGGCTACCCCTACGCGCTGTCGATCGACAAGAGAGGCACGGTCGTTATCGGCAACACTGGTTCGCCCGCGGCCGTCTATGCGTACAAGCCGGGGCAGTACACACCATACGCGACGCTGACGAGCGGAGTGTCGATCCCCACCGGCGTGCTCATCGGAAAACCTTGATGCGTAGCGCCGTCCTTACCATCCTCGCCGTCGCAATAATCGCCGGCTGCTCGGGCGGCCCGCCACCGGTCTCCTCGCTCGCGCCGGCGCAAACGGCACCATTCTTCCCGCACCATCGAGCGAGGGCTGCCGGATTACAGGATCTGGCCATCGCCGAGTATTCGGACAATTCGGTTCAAATCTTCAACAAGAACTATCAGCCGGTCGAAACGATCACCTCGGGCGTTGACGGCCCCGTGTCCACCTGGTACGACCCCAAGGATGGCGCCCTCTACGTAGCCAACGCGAGCAACGGCACGATCACCGAATATCCGAAAGGGTCGAGTTCGTCGAGTTTCACGTATGCGAGCGGGCTCCAGTGTCCGTACGACGTGAAGACGGATCGACACGAGAACGTCTACGTCGTGGACGGCTGTAAGGCGATCGTCGCCGAGTATCCACAAGGCATCAACCGCATATCGGCTGAGTGTCCCGTCGGCGCTCCCTACCCGAAGAGCGTCGCGGTCGACCAAGCCGGCAACGTATTCGTCGGCGTCCAGTTTAGTGCCAGCGGGATGGGTCAGGTTCAGGAGTACATACGGAAAAGCGGCGCGCTGAGCGGTTTGAGCGGCTGTAACGACGAGTCGCTGATCAGCCTCGGAGACCCCACCGGCCTCCTGTTCGATAAAGCCGGGAATATGATCGCGTGCGATGAGGGATTTTCTGGGTATCCCTACATCCCGCCGAACGTGGACATTATTCCGCCTCCGTACACCTCGATCTCGGAAAAGCTGGGCGGCTTCAAAGGGCCGGTTGGTTCGGCGCTAAACGAAAAACAGAACACGCTTTTTGTCGCCGACCGGATCGGCGGCACCGGAAACGGCGACGTAAAGGTCGTTACGTATCCCGGCGGCCGTCTACTGGCCACGCTGGGAGCGAGTTACGGAGTAACCGATGCTTGGGGCGTCGCCGCCTATCCGGTCGCGAAGTGGTAGCGATGTCCGCGGCGCGCATGGCGCGCAGAGTGCTCGTTGCTTTGATCGCGACCGGTGGAGTCATGTTGCTGTCAGCCTGCGAGAACCGCGCTTTACCAAGCTCGACCGTCGCCGTGTCGAGCGCGCGATCGGGTGTTCTGCCGCGATTCATGAGACTTCCGCGCTTTGGCAGGGTGGTACGGGACGATAGAAAGCCCGGCTCGCGCGGCGTTAACGACTTGCTCGTCGATGATTTCGGTACCGATAAGGTAGAGATCCTCAAGAACAACTCTTGGAAGGAGATCGCCGAAATATCGGACGGGATCGCCGGTCCGGACGGCAACTATGTCGACGCGAATGGGAACTTCTACGTCGCCAACTATCTCGGCCCGAACATCACCGAATACAAACCCAAGACGACGCAGCCATCCTTCACCTACAAAAACGCCATGACCGATCCGGTCGGTGTGAGCGCCGACGCCGGCGGAAACGTCTACGAGGCCGATTACAACGGCGGCTTCGTCGGCGAGTACGCGCAAGGAGTGGACTCCGTCGTGGCCGCGTGTTTTCCAGGCGGACAGGTGGAAGGCGTTGCGATTGACCGGAGCAACGATGTCTTCGTTGCGTATAACCGCAAAAACGACGCGCGAATCATCGAGTACATGGGCGGGCTGGCCGGCTGTTCGGGGAAGCTGCTCGGTGCAAAGCTGGAGTACGCCGGCGGCCTAGCAATCGACAAGGATGGGAATCTCATCGTCTGCGATCAAGCCACGTCGACGGTTGACGTCATTCCGCCGCCTTATCAGCGTGTTTCGAAGACGCTTGGCTCCGGATTCGAAGATCCATTCCACGTGACGCTCAACCGCAGCAACACGATCGTCTTCGTCGCCGACGTCGCGTGGGGCGACGTCCAAGTACTCGATTACCCGAGCGGCGCGGGAGTCGCAGAGCTGGGCCCTTCGAACGGAATCTCAGATGCCACTAGCGCCGTTGACGGACAGAACGCCGTCTACTAAGCCGGACGCTGATGAAGGGGTTTTTCGACGTGATGATTGGGAGAAATCGATCTCGGTACGCGCTGGGGCTTGTCGTAGTCGCAATGACGGCTTGCAGCGCAAGCGGCACGTCATTCACACAGCCGCAGCCGCTATCTTTGGCGACGGTGTCGGAACGCCCGGACGCACATGCAGCGCGTCCAAAAGAACTCGTGATCTCCGAGTACAACGGCAGCGGCTCTCCGAGCTCGTACATTTCCATTTACAAAGAAAAGTACAGCCTCAAAGGAACCATCACCAATAGCCTAGACCGCCCTTACAGCCTCTGGTACGACCATCAAGGAAATCTATACGCCGCGAATTACGGGGCAGCGGATGTCACCGAATATTCCAAGAACTCCGACACTCCATCTTTTACGTATTCGTCCGGGCTCACCTGTCCCTCGGGTGTGACCACGGATACGAAACTAAATGTGTACGTCACCGATAGCTGCAATGGAAACGTCACCGAGTATAACCAGGGCACCAGCAGCATCAGCGTCCAATGCACCATCTCCTATGTTTCGGCAAAAAACGTCGCCGTCGATGCGTCTGGAGACGTCTTCGTCTCCTACCAGGCCACCAGCGGCCACGGCGGAATAGCCGAGTACGTCGGCGGTCTCGGCAACGGCTGCAACGCTACCTTCTACCAGCCGATCAACGGTAGCCAAGGTCCTCCGGTTCAACCCGCTGGCCTTGCGATCGATAAGAAGGGAATCTTGATTCTTTGCGATGTGATGGGCGCGAGGGTGGACGTCATCCCGCCTCCGTACTCGTCGATCTCAAAATACATCAGCGGCTTTTCATCGCCGGAGCGAATCGCCCTGGATAAAAAGCAATCCCTACTGTTCGTTACCGATAGCGGTCTCAACGAGACGATGGTTCTGAAGTATCCGTCGGGCAAGTTAAAGACGACCATTCCTGCCGCTGGGCCGGGAAGCTTGTGGGGCGTTGCTGCTTACCCGCACTAAGAGTGTGTTTTTGCGAGACACGTCATAATAAACAAAGCGAGATGAAATGAATCTGACCCGGAAACCAAGACCATGGCTCATGGTGTGTGCGCTGGCGGCAATCGTCGCCGGCTGTTCGGCTGGAACGCTTTCCAGCGTCGGCGCGCCCAATAACGCCGTATCGAAGCTGGGTACCGCTCGGAGTTCGTGGATTCTACCGAATGCCGCGAAGCAGTGGCTGCTTTACGTCTCCGACTATTCGAGCAATACGGTTGATATTTACAATTACCGCGTCAAAGCCGGCAAATTGTACGGCCAGATCACGGGCTTCAGCCATCCGCTCGGCGAGTGCGTCGACTCGGCCGGCAACGTCTACGTTGCCGACTTCCGCGACAATGAAATCTTCGAGTACGCTCATGGCAGCATCACGCCGGTTGCGGCAGCCTACGATTACTACGGTCGCCCCAACGGCTGCGCCGTCGACGCCTCGACGGGAAACATCGCCGTCACGAATGGGGTCACGATCTCCTCACCAGGCAGCGTCCTGATCTTCTCCGGCGGGTTAAGCGGATCTCAGACCGTCATCGACGGTTCCTATCTTCGCCTCGACAACCCGGCTCCGCCGGCTTACGATCCACGCGGCAACCTCTTTTTCGAAGCGCAGACCTATTCGACGGAAAACATCTTCGTCGAGTTGCCCTCCGGCAGCAGCACCCTCCGGCAGCTCAATGGTTTAACGATCGGCGGAGCGGCGAGCGTTCAATGGGACGGTGCCTACATCGCCGCAGCAGACGCGAACTATCAGAATACGTCAGTTGCCGCGATCAATCGCGTAACGGTCTCGGGATCGGCCGTGACGGTTATACGCACCACCGTACTTACCGATACCTGCAGCAGTGGCGACTACGTCGACATTTACCAACCCTTCATCGGCGGCACGACGAAAAAATTGAACATGGTCATAGCTGGGAACACATCATGCAGCAACCGTCTCGATTTCTGGAGCTATGTGCAAGGCGGCAATCCCAGGCGCGTCATGTCTTCCAACATTGCGCCGGTGAGCCCCGGCGGCGTGGCTCTGAGCCCACCCACAAGCGGCGTCCGCTAAACCGAATCGAGTTCGACGAGCGCCTACGCCGCGACGAGCACCCGTTCCCGCTCTTCCAATCGCGACGGCAGCAGATCGGCGTTCTCCGCGACGAACGCGTGCAAGTCGAGAAGTGCCGGCGAGCCGGTCAGCCGCGCCGAGCCGTCACAGAAATCGAGGAAACGATCGAGGTTCTCGATGGCGAAACGCCACC
>Ga0070765_100002371_pt1 | contig 11807 bp, 9 predicted proteins | sample HubBroMetageWFT5_FD_71516 | JGI IMG/M metagenome (GOLD analysis project Ga0070765, IMG submission 71516) | Warmed and freeze-thawed soil microbial communities from the Hubbard Brook experimental Forest, New Hampshire - Hubbard Brook CCASE Soil... | ecosystem: Environmental > Terrestrial > Soil... | reverse complement strand
ACAGCGTCACGGAGGGACGCCGCGGTGTGGTCGAGCGAGTCGGGGTTACGGTGGAGGGGATGAGTTGGCATGCCGGGGCTACCGAATTCTAGCGGCTCGGAGCTCGGAGTTCCATGAAGTGGTTTCAGTTGCCATGTTTTCCATTCTATGACCGCGGGGAATCGGGCGTCGCGCGATCCAGCCGCGCGCATCCTAGTACAATCAAAAGCGAATCATGAACAAAATGATCTTTGCCAACCTGGTGCACCGTCCCTTCCGCACCATCATCAGCGTTGTGGCCGTTGCGGTTGAAGTCACCCTGATCCTGTTGATTGTCGGCCTTTCCATCGGCATGTTGAGCGATGCCCGCAACCGCCAGGTCGGCATCGGCGCCGACATCATGGTGCAGCCTCCGGGCTCGTCCATGCTGATGGGCGTGAGCGGGGCCCCAGTTTCGATCAAGGTGGCTGACCGCCTGCGCCAGCTTGATCACGTTGTAGCCGTAGCTCCGGTGGTCACGCAGTTGTCGACCGCTGGCAATCTCGAAGTGCTCGACGGCATCGATCTGCCTTCGTTCGAGGCCGTAGGCGGACCCTTGCACTACCTCTCGGGTGGACCGTTCCAGGCGCCCAACGACATGTTGATCGACGACTATGTGGCCTCGGCCAAGCACCTCAAGGTCGGAGACAGCATCGACGCCTTGAACCACACCTTTCGGGTCGCGGGAGTGGTCGAGCATGGCCGTGGAGCGCGCAAGTTCCTGCCCCTGGCGACCCTGCAAGACATCATCGGCGCCGATGGCAAGGCTTCCATCTTTTACGTGAAGCTCGACCATCCCGATAACGCCGACGCTGTAGTGAGCGAGATCAAAAGCATTCCCGGCATGGAGCAGTACGGGGTCCACTCGCTGAAGGAATACATCAGCCTGATGAGCTCCAGCAATATCCCGGGGCTCTCGACGTTCATCGACGTGGTCATCGCGATCTCGATGATCATCGGCTTCATAGTGATCTTCCAGGCGATGTACGCGGCGGTGATGGAACGCACCCGCGAGATCGGCATCCTCAAGTCGCTCGGCGCGGGCAAGCTCTACATCGTGAACGTGATTCTGCGCGAGACCTTGCTGATATCAATCGGTGGAATTGTGCTGGGGATTTTCGTGAGCTACGCAGCCCGCGCGGGCCTGCACGCGAAGTTTCAGACGCTGCCCATCCTGATCACGCCCCATTGGCTGCTGAACGCCACGATCATCGCCATCATCGGCTCGATGCTCGGGGCGTTCTATCCCGCTCTTAAGGCCGCACAGAAGGACCCCATCGACGCACTGGCGTACGAGTAACTTTGTGGTCTGCCGGTCCTTTTCGAGGGTAGAGTGCGGGTTCACAGGTGGGCCTTTCTGCAAGCGTGCCCACAAACCCGCTGTCTCCATTCCCTCTGTGATGTGGTGATGTACGTCGCTATAACTCTTAAAACAAAAATCGCGATCGTTTAGAATCAAAGGTTTGGGCGGGCAGTAATGTACTTGGCAACTCCACTACCATAAAGGTAGGATGAGACTGCCGTGACAGGGCAATCGGGTGGCGTTACCGTAAAATCTTAAATGTCTCTTTTAGAGACTTTTCTCGCTTCTTATCGTAGTTGCGAAAAGCCGAGCCGAGGGCCGAGAAATACCATATGGCCCCCACAGCCAAAATGGCGCCAATCAGAGTTGTTTTGTTCATAGAAACCTCCACTAAACACGCGGTGTGGAGAGGCGTGTTCATCAGACCGCCTTTTTGGGTGATCCCTTACGATTCCGCAGTTTCTTTTCTTGCGCTTCTCGTCTGAGCAGCTCTTCTTTAGGCACACTGAGCACTTGGCGTACAGCATTGTCGAACCGCTCAAACTCAGTCTTACCGGGTACGTTCGGTGCTGGTAACGGCTTCACGCAAGGATTATACCGCTGCTTGACAAACGTGCTCTAATGGAAAACGAAAAGCCCCGATGCCAGTCGAGGCTTTTGGCGAAAATCTAAAATTCTTTGCGTCGCGCTACCCAATGAGACGTTAGCACGGAAGTGTGGGCGGGGCAAGGTGCTTCACCCCATGCGCCATGTCTAACAGAACTTCTGATTGCCCGCCATTACTAGCGCCCGGTGAGCACGTCAGAAACGTCGATGAAATTCGCGAGTTGTGTGTCGCACGGTTCCCGCTTTCGACTACGCGGGCCGCAATCTGGGACGGGTTTCAAACCGTCGTTGCGGCTTTGGGGTTGCAGGCCATCGTCTGCGAGCTATTAGTTGATGGTAGCTATCTCACTGAAGAAATCGAGCCCGACGACATCGACTTCGCTGTCGTAGTCACGCCGCAGTTTTACGACGGTTGCAATGTTGCACAACGTAATCTGCTGGATTGGATTGGAGACGATAAACAAATCAAGGCAACGCATTTATGTGACTGCTACTTATGCATTGATTTCAAAGAGGGAGACGCTGGGTGGTTTGAGGGAATCTGTGATCGCGAGTGGTGGCTGCGTTTTTACTCCACGAGCGTCGTATTCAAACGTGAACGCGGCATCGCGGTTATGAGAATCGGAATGGGCGGCGAGCAATGAGTCAACTACTACATTTGCAGGACAAGCTCCAGACTGTCGGCGCAACGCTGGGCCGGATGGAGATGGAGTTAGCCCGTCATCCTGAATCATCGGGCCTTGCTGCCAACATGCGGTCGATGCTGAAGCTCCACGCGACGTTACAGGAGGACTTTGCTTACACTGCGAATCAAGTAGGGCTAGACATTCTGCACTATCGCCTGCTTGAGAACCGGCCTACGGCGAAGATGCTTTCGAGCAGCGTCGGAACTTTCCAAGATTCCGTGTCAGTAGCATATGAGGCGCTTCGCGATGGGCCAAAGAGTCGACGGACTGTATCGACAATTGTTGCAGTTGAAACCGCGCTTCAAGTTGCATACTCATACCCTGGTTCATTCGGAGTTGTGTTTACTGTACCAAACGAGAGAATGCTGATTCCCGACATACCGTCGCGCCTTGATCTCGCAATAGCAGCAGTCCTAGAGTTGGGCAAGGCCCACGACAGCAAAAAGATAATTGCCGACACAGAGCGTCAGCTCGGCAAAGCTACAGTGGCTGCTGTGTACTCATGGGCTAAGGCCAACTCAGTAAATCGAACGGGCACAGCAATTGAGTGGAGGCGCAGCAGCGAGATACGCTCTGAAGTGTTGATTCAAGAACCGGAGTTTAGGGCCTTGTCTGAGGCTCTTGAGAGCACTGCTGGGCGAGTCGAAGAAAAGATAACGCTCTCGGGAACATTGGTGGGAGCCGACACAAACTCACAAAGGTTCCATTTCGTCACAAGCGCCGACGAGGATATTCGGGGAAGATTTAGTGACGCAATCAGTGAAAAGCAGGAGGCCCAACTCCCACACCGTTACCGTGCTGAACTTATAAAGACCACGGAAACGACCTACGCAACGGATGAACCGAGGATTACATACTTTCTGGAAAAACTAGATCCGCTGTAGAGCGGAAGCAAACAATTAGTTACTTCCGCTTCGGGCCGCGCCGTTTCCGGTAAGGGCTAAACCGCTCTCGGTTCGCCTGTCTTGCCTGTTAACTCTGCATAGGTAAGGCGCTTGCCTATAACTTGCGAAAGGGCATAGACAAAGCGATCCGAGTCATTCAGTGGGTTATCCTTCGTGGCGCGATTGTTGTAGCGGTAGACCTGTTCGGCGACGTAGCGGTCAAGATGAAATGGTTCGACTGCGACATACGTACCCTTCAAGCCTCGCTTCAAGAGGCTCCAGAAGTTCTCCATTCCATTCGTGTGCACCTGTCCGTTGACATATGTCTCGATGTGCTTCACTACATCGTGCACGTAACGCCAGTGCAATTTGTCATAGCCCACATGCTCATCCGTGTAAACCTTAGAGCCGTATTTGATGTTCTTGAGCACTTCGGCTTGCAGCGTCTCGCGCTTCACGTTCGGTACGACCGTGGCGCGGATATGACGCAGGTCTCTGTCTAGCATCCCCATTACCACGGTCTTGCCTTTGTTGGTTCCTAACTCCCCGTAGCGCTTGGCGCGGTTCCGATGCATGTTCTTCGCTAGGCCGCCGACAAAGGTCTCATCAACTTCGACAGGGCCGCCATCAGTCCCACCGAGTTTGGTGCGGCCGTCTATGGGCATCAGGACTTCGCGCAAGCGATGCATTACGAACCAAGCGCTCTTCTGTGTCACACCGATGCTGCGAGATACTTCCCAAGAACTGATTCCGTTCTTGCTGTTTACCAGCAGCCAAAGAGCCGTTAGCCACTTATCTAATCCGATTGGGGATTCCTCAAAAACCGTGCCCGTTTTCAGCGTAAACTGACGGCGCTCATGGTGGCTGCCACATTGCCAACGGTTATACTTCGCGGAGAACTTGACGTTCTTGGAACCACAACGCGGGCACACAACACCATCCGGCCAACGGCGAGCGACCAAGTAGTCATGGCAGTTATCAGGGCTAGCGAAGTACTCAATAGCAGCCTTTAGCGTTTTCGGTTCCATGCATCAAAGCTTACCGAAACCGAGTGGAGTTGTCAAGTATATTTATGCCTTTGGGCGGAAATTGTTCGTATGTCATTGATTCCATAGCCTGTTATACGTATCCATGTCTGCGCGTAGGACTTAGCTTGGGCTTTTGCGGGGCTCGTCAGCCCACTTTCGTTCTAATCTGGGAATTGTCAAAGAGCGATTACCATTCGCGGCATCGCCGCGGGACAGGTGAGGCAGATTTCCCTAGCCTCACTGAGATCGTTGTAGTGGGACAGAAGGGCAAACGCAAGAGATTTTGCGGGCAGCAAGAAACTAAAGTAACCAGGGCAGTAGCCAGTTGCCCGCGAGAGCAGATGCGGGCGAACTGAAGTCCGAAGGGTCACGGGTAATTGTGACGCGGTGTTATGTCAGTATCACCATTCAGAGGGTTAAGTCTGTGTTGGCTGTTTTCAAAATTCGGCCACCAGAAACAATACTCGTCGAATCATTCTCGCGGGCACAGCCGGACTCGGAGATATTCGATTGGGTGTTTCTGGTTTCCAGCTAGGAATGTTCTCAACGGAGAAGGGGAGAACATACTGTTGTGCGGGCCTAGACAACGGTCGCCGAAACGATCCAGGAAGCTTTCTATGATGGCGTGATTTTGTAGTGGCGCTCGGCAGTCCCTGCACTTTGAAGGACAGTGAGAAAGTCTTTTAATGGGTGCACTCGCACTCAGTCTGGCTAGTGCATATTTCATGATTGCCTCGGTCATAATCTGCACAATTTGCATTGCAAGTGGCCTCAGGGAACAGCTTTTCATGGGTCAAACTGCGCTCCGATCTTTTTTACCAAACAAGCTCATAAAGGCTTGCTGTTTTGGGTCGGACGCGCGATACTGCAGAAGACCCGCGCATCCGAAAGGATGTTGTTTGCCGCGAAGCAATTTGGGTTTAACCGCTCAGTAGGCTGCAACCGACTGGGCGGTTTCGTTTGTTTCTACACCCTTCTCACGCCTTTTGAATCCCTCAAAGATCTCATTTTCAGATCCGCATCGGCATCACGACGTAGCGATACTTAAACCCGTCGTCGCTGCCGTCTTCCGGGCGCATCTGTCCGGCTGATTGCGCGTCCTTGAACTCCAGACGAACTTCGCCGCCAGTTGAGGCCTTCAGGAAGTCGATCAGGTACTCGGAGTTAAATCCGATGGTCATCGCGTCGGCCGCATACACAATCTCGATTGAATCTTCCGACTCGCCGGCTTCGGTGGACGACGAAGAAATCTTCAGCTCGTTCTTGTCGAGTTTCATGCGGATCGCCCGCGAGCGTTCGTCGGCAAACTGGGCAACGCGCTGGATCGCGGTATTGAGATCGTTGCCATGAACGACAACCGACTTGGTAGTTTCGCGCGGCAGCACGGCTTCGTAGTTGGGGAACTGCCCGGTCAACTGACGTGAAGTTAACAGGCGCTCTCCGATGCGGAAGAACAACGTGGAGTCATCCTTGGCAAATTCCACATGTTCGACATCGCTGTTTTGCAGCAAGGAGTACAGCTCGCTCATCGCCTTCTTGGGAATGAGGGTTTTGTTCTCGCCGGTTACGTCGAATTGCTCGCCGGTTTTCTCGATGTGCGCCAGGCGATGGCCGTCGGTGGCCACCATGGTGATCGACTCCGGCTTCAGCACCATGAGCCCGCCATTCAGGGTGTAACGTGACTCCTCGCTCGAGATGGCGAAGATGGTGCGGCCAATCATGCTGCGCAGCGTCTGCGCGGGAATCTTGACGCTCCCGCTCGCCGGGAACACAGGCAATCCCGGAAAATTCCCCCGTGCCATGCCGACCATCTTCGTGTTGGAGCGGCCCGAGCGGATGTTGACCCAATGATTTTCCAACAGCTTGACCGAGATGTCGCCATCGGGCAACAGCTTCACGTAGTCATACAGCTTGCGGGCCGGAATCGTGCACGCGCCCTCACGCTTCACCTTTGCCGCGCATGAGGTCCGCAGGCTGAGATCCAGGTCGGTGGCGGTAATGGTCAGACGGTCGTTGGCGGCTTCGAATAAAAAATTGGACAGGATGGGAATCGTCGTCTTGCGTTCCACGACTCCCTGTGTGGCAGTCAGTTCCTTGAGCAACTCGAACTTGCTGACGCTGATTTCCATCGCAGTTCCCTGGATTGCTCCGGTTGCTTCCGCAGCCATATGTTCCACCCTTGGAGTCGCGCCCTTAACCCAGCCCTGGTACGGCGGCATGTGGCAGGATGTTGCGGGAACTCGCGACTACTGTAGTTCCTTATATCAAATTAAAAACCTATAAAACAGTAGTAACAGTAGACACACTGGAAAAGTGGAAAAGACGCCCAAAACCGCGTCCATCAACCCCTCAGGTCACGTTCATGCGTTTTAAATCTGCCGAGCTTCCCGTGGGTGCCTCTGCCAAATCGGAAGCCTGAAGGAAATCCGTCCCGGTCTTCCACGCGATTCACAATCCATCCACAGCCAGCGTCAAGGAAAACTGCGCCTAAAAGTGAAAAACCGCGCCATGAGCGCGGTTCATCCACCTAGAACCTCGGTAAGTTTGTTCAGGAGCCTGTTCAAATCCTTGTCACTCTTGCGGGCCTCGGCAATCTTGTCGACCGAGTGCAGCACGGTGGTGTGGTGCTTCCCACCGAACTGGCGTCCGATTTCCGGCAGTGACGCTTCGGTCAGTTGCTTCGCCAGGTACATCGCAATCTGGCGGGGATACACGATCGAGTGCGAGTTGTTCTTCGCCTTGATTTCCCCCGGCCGCAAGCCGAACTGCTCCGACACCGCCTTCTGGATCGATTCAATCGTAATCTTGCGCATCTGCGACTCGATGAGGTTCTTAAGCACCTCTTGCGCGGTCAGCATGCTCAAGTCACCGCCAGTAAGCGAAACGTAGGCAGTGAGCCGAATCAGCGCTCCTTCCAACTCGCGCACGTTGCTGCGGATGTTCGATGCGATATAGAGAGCGACATCGGTAGGTAACATTACCCGCTCCGATTCGGCTTTCTTCTGCAGGATCGCGACCTTGGTCTCAAGATCGGGTGGTTGGATGTCAGCAATCAGTCCCCACTCGAAGCGGCTGCGCAGACGGTCTTCAATCTCCGCGAGTTCCTTGGGCGGACGGTCGCTGGCGATCACGATTTGCCGCATCGATTCGTGCAACGCGTTGAAGGTGTGGAAGAACTCTTCCTGCGTGCGCTCCTTGCTGACCAGGAACTGGATATCGTCGACCAACAGGACATCCATATTGCGGTACTTGTCGCGGAAACTGGTCATCTTGTTGTTCCGCAACGCATTGATCATCTCGTTGGTGAACTTTTCGCCAGACAGGTAGCAGATCGCCATCTGCGGTTCGCGCTTCTTGATTTCGTGCCCGATGGCCTGCATCAGGTGGGTCTTGCCCATTCCCACGCCGCCGTACAGGAAGAGCGGGTTGTAGGCCTTGGAGGGCCGCTCGGCGACGGCGCGTGCGGCCGCGTGCGCGAATTGGTTGCCCGAGCCAATGACGAATCCGTCGAAGGTGTACTTGGGATTGAGTTGCGCCGCGCCGTCCCAGTCGAAGCGTTGCTGGCGGACAGGAACCGCGCCACTACTATCAACGGGCATATTAGATTCCACGGCTGCCTCGTTGTTCCGGTCGTCGCCATTGCGACGATCACGCTTCTCAGCGCGCTTCTCCGGATCCGTGACGAACTCGACGTCCTGGTACTCAAGGCCGAGGTTCTCAATGGCTTCACTGATCAGGTCGCCGTACTTCTCCCCGATATGGCAAAAATCGGGATTCGGCACCTTCACGAAAAGTGTTGGGCCCTGCGAATGGCTGAAGCGTGTCGGTTTGAACCAGGTCTCGTAGGAATGGCGGTTGACTTTCTTTTCCAGCGCATCGAGTACGAGCACCCACGGATTGGGAGAGGAACTTCCGAAATAGGACATAGCAAAATTAACCCGGAGGCAAGCGTTGCCTCGAATCGCTTCAACTAAAATTCAAGGGGGACAGAAGCTACAAAAGCCACAACCCACCACACGATTCAGGAGAAAGTTTAGATCCGCAACCGAAGAGGCCACAGTGAGAAGCGGCATTCCACGAGAGAGTGCGTGAAATGTTTTCTCGTGGCTGCATGGCATCCTAGCACGAATAATTCACAGCACAAGATGTTGGTTGCCCTTGGAAGGTGCAATGACGACGCGAGTGATTGATTTCGCGAATGTTACTGGCACAAAAATATTTTGTTGCAGCGATCAAGGTGCAAGTTGCAATTCGATCCATTTTTCTGCACCAAAATCGGGGAGGTGTGAACCCCAGAGCACGCGCTGCCCGCACTCTGTGGCCGCGGTTGCGATCGACGCCGGGTTTGCCAGCAAGGCCAGTCGAACGGTATACTTTTGGTTTGCCCTATCTAACTTTTCGCTAGTGAGGAGCGCAGTTTCGAATGCCGAAGCGCACATTCCAACCCAACCGTCGTCGTCGTTCCAAGACGCACGGGTTTCGTTCTCGTATGAAGACCAAGAGCGGACGTGCGGTGATTTCCCGCCGTCGCGCCAAGGGGCGCAAGCGCGTCTCCGTAAAGCCGGGCTTCCGCGAGTAATTGACCTTAATTCCGATTTCTGCGTGCAGTGCCGCATTTCCAACCCAAGGTAGTTGCCGTATTAGGAGCCGCCGACCGGTCGCATTGATCGCTTTCCATTGAAGAATGCCGGGACCGGCGCCGTATGCAAGTTGTGATTTCCGCCAGTAATGAGTTTCCGAAATCGAAGCACTTGTTACGGCATGCGGATTTTCAACGGGTTTATCAGGCGGGACGCCGGCAGTTCACCGGCAACATGACCGTGTTTTTCCTGCGTCGTGCGGTGGCAACCGAAGGCGCTGTTACCGGCAACTCGCTGCGTGTAGGATTCACGGTGGGCAAGGTGCTGGGCGGATCGGTCGAGCGCAACCGTATCAGGCGCCGAATGCGGGAGGCCGTGCGGGTTTCCTGGCCGTCAGTGGAAGCGCCGGTCGATGTCGTATTCCATCCCCGCAAGGCGGTTTTGGAATTGCCGTTCGACCGGATCGTGACGGAAGTTGCGCGCGGATTGCAGTTGGCAGTCGAGCGCGCTCGTGAGGCGCAGCAACAACAACCGGCGAGCAAGGCAGAACGGAAATGATGACGTCAGTGATTCAACTCGCGCTGCGCGGCTACAAGCGCTGGATCTCGCCGCTTCTGCCCCATGCCTGCCGCTTTGTGCCGACGTGTTCGGAATACGCCATGGAAGCGATTGAGCGGCATGGCCCGCTGCGCGGTACGTGGCTGGCTGCCAGCCGGCTGTTGCGCTGTCAGCCGTTTGCGCGTGGGGGCTTTGATCCTGTGCCGACGGAGATTCGTAGTTTGCAACACCGGAATTGCCGTCCGCTTGCGGATGGGGTAGAGAAGTAAGTCTGGCCTTGCTGCCTAAAACCATGAGTCGCAATCACCGAATGGAACGTCCACTTGCCTGAGTATCGTAATCCCCAGCAGGAAGAGTCCGGCGGCCAAAGCCGCATGCTGCTCGTCATGGTCGCGGCGTTCGCGCTGATTCTCATCAGCCAATTCCTGTTCTTCAAGAACAAGCCGAACGCTACGCCTGGCACACAGCCGGCGAAAACTGCCAAAGCTCCTGAAGCCGCACCGCCCACGACCGCAGATGCCGCGGCGGTAGAAGCCGCGACGCCGAGTTCAGCGCCGGTGAAGACAGCCAGCGCCGAGACTGAAACGGTGGTCGAGAACGACCTTTATCGCATCGTTTTCACCAATCACGGCGCACAGGCGAAGTCGTGGGTCCTGAAGAAGTACAAGGACGAAAAAGGCCAGCCGCTTGACCTGGTAAATCCCGCGTCAGCCAACTTTGGGCTTCCCTTGGGGCTGTACGCCTACGACGAGGCGCTGCGCAGCAAGATCAACTCCGCACTCTACGTCGCTACTCCAACGGGCAACCTCACCGCCCCCACCGAATTGACCTTCGAATATTCTGACGGGGCCGTAAGTGTCCGTAAGACGCTTCGATTCGACGCAACGTATGTCGTCTGGCTCGAGACTGTCGCGACTGTGAACGGCAAGCCCATTCAGGCTTTCCCCATGTGGCCTGCAGGATTCGGCGACCAGGCCAGCGCGCCGTCGTACGCAGCCGCTCGGATCGATTACTATGCCGGCGATAAGGTCGAGCGTCTGGCCGCCAAGAAGATCAGCGGCGGCAACACTCTGCGCGGACCGTTGCAGTGGGCCGGAGCGCAGGACCAGTACTTTGCGGCTATCTTCCTGCCCGACCAACCCGGCCAGGCCGCGATGGTCACCTTCCGTAATGAGGTGCAGGTTCCGAAGGACCCGGCCAAGCCTGATCCGAACAATCTCACCAAAGTGGAACTGCTGGGCGCCGCAGTCGGCGGTGTCGATGGCGTCTCCCGCGAACGTTTGTTCGTGGGCCCCAAGGCACTCGACGTTCTGGACAAAATCCACTCGAACCTGCTGAATGGCCAGCCCGGCGGTCCCGACCTCAGTCACGTGGTCGACTTCGGCTTCTTTGGCCTGATTGCCAAGCCGCTGTTCCTCTGGCTGTTATGGACGCACGACCACATGGCCTCCAACTGGGGCGTGTCGATCATCATCCTGACGGTAATCATCAACCTGGTCTTGCTGCCGCTGCGCGTCACCAGCATGAAGTCGGCGCTGAAGATGCAGAAGCTGCAGCCGCAGATGAAAGCGATCCAGGAGAGGTACAAGAAGTATCCCTTGCGCGACCCCCGCCGCGCCGACATGAACGCCGAGGTCTCCGCGCTCTACAAGGAGCATGGCGCGAATCCGGCGGGTGGATGTCTGCCGCTGGTTATCCAGATGCCGTTCCTGTTCGCGTTCTATTCCATGCTGGGAGTCGCGCTCGAACTCCGCCAGGCGCCGTTCCTCTGGCTGCATGACCTGTCATCGCCCGACAAGCTGTTTATTCTGCCGGTGCTGATCGTGCTCAGTACGTTATTCGTGCAGAAGATGACGCCCAGCGCGGGCATGGACCCGGCTCAGCAGCGCATGATGACCATCATGATGCCGCTGATGCTGGGCTTCTTCAGTTGGTCGCTGGCATCCGGACTGAGTCTCTACTGGGTCGTCGGTAATGTCATCGCCATCATCCAGCAATACGTGATGAGCCGCACCGGGCTGGGTAAGGAAATGCGCGAAGAGGCGGAGAAACGTGCCCGCAAGGCCGCGAAGTAGCCGAAGGACCGGAATTCCGGCGGAGTTGAGAGGGAGAACTAAAGGGCCGCGCAGACGCGGCACGAGTTG
>Ga0070765_100002370_pt1 | contig 11807 bp, 8 predicted proteins | sample HubBroMetageWFT5_FD_71516 | JGI IMG/M metagenome (GOLD analysis project Ga0070765, IMG submission 71516) | Warmed and freeze-thawed soil microbial communities from the Hubbard Brook experimental Forest, New Hampshire - Hubbard Brook CCASE Soil... | ecosystem: Environmental > Terrestrial > Soil... | reverse complement strand
CTGGCCGTTCCGGATTTCTGCCCTGAAACTTCTCCGGTATGTTCGAGCGGCCTTTCGGGCGTTCGGTCTTACTTCACGGTCGCGCGCGTGAACCGGGACATCTTCAATCAGTCGAGTGTCGGGGTGATTTATACGGATTGGGAGTGTCCGACGACGGGAGAATTCAATCGGATCGGCGGAGTCGATACGCGGTTGAAGTTCAACGACAACTGGACGCTGGAGGGCCAGGCGGTGGAAAGTTCGAGCAACCTGCTGGGGCTGACCTCGAGCAACCCGCAGACCACCTGTGAGGATGGGCAGACGCAATCCTCTTTCAGCTCGGGGAACGCCGGAAATGGCAGCTATTATGCGGGTCCGGCGGACCGGCTTGATCTGCTGCGGTACGGGCTGCATTTCGTCTACAGCGGTTCCTATCAGGATGTGAGTCCGGGTTTCGTTAGCGTGCCGGGATTCGTGAACCGGGTCGATATTCGCGACAGCGTGCAACATGCCGGTTACCGATTTCGCCCGAAGAAAGGGTGGATCGTGGCCTGGGGGCCGGCGCTCTATAACCACTACGCCTTTGACCACGAGGGAAGGCGGCTGGATACCGACTACACGCCGTATTTTGTTCTGCAGGGGCAAGCGCAGACGACGCTGCGATTTCTGCCTTACGAGGAGTCGCGCGAAAGGCTGCGTCCGCAGGATTTCGCTTTCATTGGACTGTCGGGCGTGACCCAGGACCAGGATTATCACGAGCATCGCAGCGGGGCGTCCATCGAGACCGGCTACTTTCCGAAGGCTACGCTCAAGGCGATGTACTACTGGGGAGATGGGCCGAACTTCGAGCCGCTGCCGAATGCGATGCCGCAGTCGCTGCTGTCGCGGTCGGATAACGGCTCGGCGACGCTGACGTTTCGTCCCATCAAGCCGTTGAAGATTGAGAATACTTATTTGTTCGAGCGCCTGCGGGCGACCAACGAAGAATTTCTGTTGGCGCGCGCGCAAACGCCAGGCGCGGGGCGCGGGATATTTAACGATCACATCCTGCGCAGCAAGTGGAACTGGCAGTTCACGCCGCAGCTTTCGATGCGGGTCATTCTGCAATACAACGCCCTGCTGGCGGGGACGCCGGGCGTGGGCTCGCCATACACTTCCTTGCCCACCGCAAAGGAGTTCAACGCCGACTTTCTCATTACCTATCTGGTGCATCCGGGGACGGCGATTTATGTGGGCTATAACAGCGATCTGCAGAACCTGAATGTGGAGCAGAATGTCGGCGAGTTTTATACGGCGCGGGGATATCTGAACGACAGCAGGCAGTTTTTCGTGAAGGTCAGTTATTTGTTTCGGTTTTGAAAAAAGCTATCAGCGGTCAACTCTCGCTACCAGCCTGTTAGTACGCTGATTCCAATGCGTTTGGCTGACCGCTGACGGCTGATAGCTGATAGCTGGTTCTGTTGCTGAATCCCGTGGGAATCCGGTAGAATCTAATACTCGGATCGAGGTTGGGACCACTATGAAAGCTGCCATTCATCCCGCATATAACGAAGTGCGCGTGCACTGCGCTTGCGGCAACGCGTTTGTCACGCGATCGACCCATAAGGGCGATATCTCGGTAGAAATTTGCTCGAGTTGCCATCCGTTCTTTACCGGCAAGCAGAAGCTCATGGATACTGCCGGGCGCGTGGAACGCTTCCGGCGCAAGTACGCCAAGAAAGAAACTCCGGCGGTTCCGGCGAAGAACTAAGTTTTTTTCGGTAGGGATTCGCCCGGACTTCACGGATCAAATTAGAAATCAGCCCTCGCTTTGGCGGGGGCTTTGTTTTGTTGCCGCAGGTAGAATAACTAGAGTGAGGAAGTTCTGGGACAATTCGGCGGGGATGGAAAAGCGGACGGCCGAGGCGGCCGTCGCCACACGGTCCGTGGTGGGCACACGGGTTGTGCCGGCTTCGCTCGCCATCGGAAGCGTCGGCATCGCGCCGGCTACCGTGCTGGCGCCGATGGCTGGAGTTACCGACACGGTGTTTCGGCGGTTCATTCGCAACCTGGGTGGATGCGGGCTGATCATGACCGAGTTCACTTCGGCCGACGGAGTGTTGCGCAAGAAAGATCAGAAGGCCAAGCGATATCTGCATTTTTACGAAGATGAGCATCCGATTTCGGCGCAGCTTTTTGGCAGCAATCCGGAGGTGATGGCTGAGGCCGCGCGGATGGTGGAGGGGCTGGGGTTTGACCTGGTCGATTTGAACCTGGGATGTCCGGCGAAAAAAGTTGTGAAGTGCAACGGAGGGTCGGGGCTGCTGCGCGATCTGCCGGCGATTGGGAAGATTTTTGAGGCAGTGCGGGCGGCGGTGACGATTCCGTTTACGGTAAAGTTTCGCGCGGGATGGAATGACGAAGAGATTGTGTGCGTCGAACTGGCTCGCATGGCGGAGTCGTGCGGCCTGGCCGCGGTTGCGCTGCATGCGCGTACGCGAGAGCAGGGTTACAGCGGGAATGCGCGCTGGGAGTGGATTGCCGCGGTGAAAGATGCGGTGAAGATTCCGGTGATCGGGAATGGAGACATTCGTTCGCCGGAGGATGCGTGCGCGATGGTCACGCAGACGGGATGCGACGCGGTGATGATCGGGCGGACGGCGCCGTCGAATCCGTGGATTTTTCGACAGATCGAGCAGTATTGCGCGTGGATGAGGAATGCTTTTGTGGGGACAGCCGCCCTCGGCTGCCCGGTCGAGCGAAGCTCGACTAGTTTTGGTGTTGGCAGTTATTCCGATGGACAGACATCGGGTCTTCGGCCCGACGGACAGCCGAGAGCGGCTGTCCCCACATGGCCTGCGGCCACCCCGGACGAGGGCGTCCGGAGCTACAGAGCGCTTTACGACGAGCCTACCGAGGCCGATCGCTACCAGATGATCCGCACTTACTTCGAGATGCTGATTGAAGAGGAACTGCCGGACGCGGTCGGAAAGATGAAGCAGTTTGCTTCGTGGTTCACGCATGGAGTGCCGGGCGGGTCGGGGCTGCGCAAGGCGATTTATGAGGCGAAGAGCGCGGTCGAGATTCTGGGGCGGGTGGAGGAATTTTTCGAGGCGCGGTTGAGTCTCGCGGACACTGTTGCCCGCTAGCTCGTCTGCTCAATCTCTGCGCGGGACGATTCAGTTCCCGAGAGTTCAGTCTTCGGCTGGCCATTGAATCTGATCCAAAATCGTTCTCAGCCGTTTTCCTTTCCCGGGGTTGATGGATTCCACGAAAGCGACTCGCGCTTCGACGTGGGAACGAAATCGTGGGCGGCCTTCGCGATTCTGGCTCCCCGGACCGAGGCGAACGCAGTTGGTCAGCGTAGCCTTGAGGCGATCGAAGTCGGCTCGCGCGACGTTCATCCGCTGATTCGTCACGAGGCCAGCCAGATGCTGCCTCACTCCCTGGCGCATGATTCGCGTTTTGCGGTGGTGTACGGTGAAACCTTCTTCCCGAAGAATCGCCGCGACGTGCAGCCCGAAGCGCTCTGCGCGTTTCTCGAATTCCTTGCCGCCCGAAAATGCCAGATCGTCGGCGTACCGCGTGTAGGCAGCGTCGGCGGATTTCGCCAAAGCGGCCAGGCGGCAATCCAGTCGATAAGAACAAATGTTGGCGAGAGCGGGGGAAGTCGGCGCACCTTGCGGCAGGTGAGGACGGGAATACAATCGGCGAACTTCGTTCATGCTAACCATACCAAGATCCGGCACAAGCTCGTTCCAGATATCGGGCGGCGTGGCGTTCGTGCAAATGCCCCCGAGCAGATCCGCGACCGACTCGGGATAGCCTAAAGTTCGAAATAGGCTCTGAATCCGAGCGCCGCTGAACATAGGGAAAAAATCTCGCAGATCCATCCGCAACACAACCTGTTTGCCCACGTGAGGCGCCACGAATGTTCGAATTGACCGCCCCTTCACGAATCCGTGTACCGCGGGATGTGCCGGTATCTTCTCCAGAATCCACAACAGAATCTGCCGCTGCAAATCTTTCAGTCGCGGCTTCGGCGCTTCAATCAGTCGAATGCTGCCGAAGCGTTTTACTAATATCCGATAGTGGTAGTGCCGGAGCTGCTGCGTACTTTGTTTGCTGCCCAACGCCTTCAGGTCAGCGAACCACCGCAACTCACCGACGTCAAGGCCAAGCCAACTGGCCAGGTCGCCCACTGACTCGATGGCGGGAACGTCCCACGTCGCGGCCGCCGCGACGCGCTGCATTTTCTGCGGCTCAGTCAGCCAATGTTTTATCGAGATGTCGTCGCGATACTTCTCACTGGCGCGCCTAAAGCCTGGGTCGTTCCTCAAAAACCGGACCACGTCGCGCTCTCGCGGGCGCGTCCCTGCTCCAAACTTGTTGAGATAGCGCTGTGCTAGAGGCCGCAACCAGCGCCAAGGCCTGCCCAGTGTCCTCGCGCAACGATCGACGAGGAGGTCAACGGTCTGTTCGCCGGCTAAAAGAGAATGGGCCAGCGCCCAGGAAAGAGACGACTCTTGCATGACGAGTGAAGGTGGAATCCTTCAACGAGTCTGACCCTGCGTGAGCAAGCCTGCGCCGGACGCGCAGCAACGCTCACGCGACGAAACTTTCAGCTCCTCACGTTTCCCTGGGGTAGCCCCAGAGAGGCCAAACCAAGCCCGAGAGCTTGATCCCAGCCAAGCTTGAAAGATTCCACCGTTCGGCAAACAATATAGCAGTTCCATTCAGGCGCCGATTCGAAGCTAAACCTTCCGCGTGACCATTTTTCCCGATTCGTCTTTCTCTACATAGGCCCACGGCGTCTTTGCGTCATGGGTGAAGGCAGTCAGCCATTTTTCCGGGATCGACTGGGCGTAGTAGCGTTTTTTGCTTTCGATGGTTTCGAGAGGGTAGAGGTCGAAGGACATTCCCCAGGTGATGTCGAGGTGCGCGGTGGTGGGGATCAGGTCGGAGATGTAGCAGGCGGTTGTGGGTTCAGGGGCTAAAGCCCCGGTTCCTTGTACGGCCGCAGACGGCGCGGCTTGAAGCCGCGCCCTTTCAAATCCAGGACGTCCATTCACGATGACTCCTTGCATGCTGGCGGTATGACCGGGGAAGGTTTCGACCGAGATGCCGGGGAGGATTTCTTCGCCGCCTTTCAGCAGCGTCATCTGGCCGCTGGCGACCAGCGGATCGTAGTTTTCGGAGATGTAGCTGATGGTGTCGCGCTCGCTGGGGTGGCGCGCGTATTTCCATTCGCCTTCGGGGGCGTAGTACTTCGCTCGGGGAAACGTGGGGACGATCTTTCCAGTCTTATCTCGTACGGTGTTCCATCCGCAGTGATCGAAATGCAGGTGACTGTTGATGACGATATCGATGTCTTCGGGGGCGATGCCCGCTGCCGCCAAGTTAGTGAGTAGCTGCGCAGGCTGGCCGTAGAACTTGATCATGCGATCGGAGAGTTTGTTGCCCATGCCGGTTTCGATCAGCACGGTTTGCTTGCCGGTGCGCGGGCCGTCCATGCGGATGAGCAGCGAGTTGAGGCCCGAGGTGACGTAGTTGCGCTCGTCGGCGGTGACTTTTTTGGACCACATGACTTTTGGAATGACTCCGAAGTATGCGCCGCCGTCGAGCGGGTAAGTGCCGTCGGAAAAAATGGTGAGTTCGAAATCGCCGAGGGTGAGCCGGTGCATGCAGCTAGTGTGCCACAGGTATTTCGTGTCGTTGGAGCGGTGGAGAGGCCAAGTACAGAAATCCTGAAACCCGCGAAAAACGCGGGCCTCAGGATGACAACAGCTATTACTCCGAATCTTTCAATTCGCGAATCCAGAGGTTGCGGTAGCGTACTTTATTGCCGTGATCCTGCAAGCCCAGGGGTAATTTCTCGGGCGTCGGTTTGTACGGAGGACGCTCGCCGTGCGCCGTGGGTCCGGTGAGTTCTACGTTGTCCTGCACGAGCACCCCGTTATGCAACACGGTGACGCGCGCGGGACGCAGCAACTTGTCGCCCTTGAAGCGTGGGCCGTGAAAGATGATGGTGTAGGTTTGCCACTGTCCCGGAGGACGTGACGCGTTCGCGAGCGGGGGGTACTGACCGTAGACGGCCGAGGCCTGGCCGTCGGCGTAGGTTTTGTTCTGGTAGGAGTCGAGCACCTGAATTTCGTAGAGGCCCTGCAGGAAGACGCCGCTGTTGCCGCGCTCCTGGCTCTCGCCGGAGGGTGGCGTGGGCTCGGAAAACTCGATGTGAAGCTGGCAATCGCCGAACGCCTGCTTGGTGAAAATGAAGCCGGTCTCGGGCGCGACCTCCATGTAACCGTTCTCGACTTTCCAGCGCGCGGGCTTGCCGTCTTTGTCGACCCATAGGGAAAGATCTTTGCCGTCGAAGAGCACGACCGCGTCTGACGGCGGACGGCCGGCAGTGTCTTGCGTGCTGGACGTTCCGGGATCGATGACTGGCGGCACGGGACGGTTGAGGTCGTGGATCTTCCACTTCATGGGCGCCTGCGCGGAACAGAGTTGAGCGAAGAACAAGAGAGTAAGAGTGAGCAGGGGGACTGCGCTACGTTTCATGGAATTGCCTCGCGACACATAATACATAAATTCGGGGCGCTGGGCGGAACTCGCGATCGAGGGGGTGATGGACTGGATCGTGTAGCCCCGGACGCCTCGTCCGGGGTTGCGCGCAGCGCAATGGGCTGTCACTGGATAGGACCGGTTGACTTCACTGGGGATCGATACGAGGGCGTCCGCCCCTACACGAGCTGTTCTGCTTAATGGCGGGTTTTCGCGGGCTCTTTCTCGCCTACGCGTTTGCTGACTTCGAATTTCAGCTTGCCGGATTTCTTGTCGGCGTCGACTACTACGTGGTCGCCGTGGAGGACTTCGCCGTCGAGAATCTTCATGGCGAGCGGATCCTGGACAAGTTTCTGAATCGCGCGCTTCAACGGGCGCGCGCCGAAGTTCGGGTCGTAGCCCTGCGTGAACAGTGCGTCTTTCGCGGGGTCGGTGAGTTCGAGTGAAATCTTGCGATCGGCCAGCAGGCGGCGCACGTCTTCTAGGCGCAGTTCGATGATCTTCACCAACTGCGCCTTGCCGAGCGGGCGGAAGACGATGATGTCGTCGACGCGGTTCAGGAACTCGGGGCGGAAGTGGCTGTGCAGTTCGTTCACGACCTGCTCGCTCGCTTTTTCAAACCACGCATCTCCGGCGACGTTTTCTTCGCTTCCATCCTCGGACTTCGTCCTCCGAGGGCGGACGGGAGCCTGCCCTGAGCCTGCCGAAGGGGCGTCCGCCCCTACAGGGTTCGTTAAGAATTGCGAGCCGATGTTCGACGTCATGATCAGTATCGTGTTTTTGAAATCGACTACGCGGCCTTTGCCGTCGGTTAAGCGGCCGTCGTCCATCATCTGCAAGAGCACGTTGAAGACGTCGGGATGCGCTTTTTCGATTTCGTCGAAGAGCACGACCGCATAGGGACGCCGCCGCACCTGCTCGGTGAGCTGGCCGCCCTCTTCGTAGCCGACATAGCCGGGAGGTGCGCCGATCAAACGGGCGACGGAGTGCTTCTCCATGTACTCGGACATGTCGATGCGGAGCAATGCGTGCTCGTCGTCGAAAAGAAATTCGGCGAGAGCTCGGGCGAGTTCAGTTTTGCCGACACCCGTGGGACCGAGAAAAATAAAACTGCCGATCGGGCGCTTGGGATCGCTCAAGCCGGCGCGGGAGCGGCGGATGGCGTTCGCGACTCGCTCGAGAGCTGCGTCCTGACCGACGACGCGCTGGCGCAGGCGTTCTTCCATGGTGACGAGTTTTTTGACTTCGCCTTCGAGCATTTTTGAGATCGGGATGCCGGTCCACTTGGAGACGATGCGGGCGACGTCTTCTTCGTCGACTTCTTCTTTGAGCATGCGCTTGCCGGCCTGGCTCTCCATCTGCTTGCTGAGCTTGGCGAGATCCTCTTCGGCCTGGCGAATCAGGCTGTAGCGAATTTCGGCGACGCGCTGCAGATTACCTTTGCGCTCTTCGGTCTGCTCCTCGGCCTTGAGTTTTTCGATCTGCTCTTTCAGGGCGCGCACCCGGGCGATGAGGTCTTTTTCTTTTTTCCAGTTCGCTTTGAGCGTGTTGGACTTCTCGCGAATCTCGGCGAGATCCTTCTCGATTACACCTAAACGCTCCCTCGAATTCGCGTCGTCCTCTTTTTTCAGCGCCTGCTTTTCGATTTCCAGCTGCGTGGCGCGGCGTTCGAGCTGGTCGATGTCGGTAGGTAGAGAATCGATCTGGATGCGGAGTGAAGATGCGGCTTCGTCGATCAGGTCGATCGCTTTGTCGGGCAGGAAACGGTCGGAAATATAACGGTGCGAAAGCGTGGCGGCCGCGACGATCGCGGAGTCTTTGATCCGGACTCCGTGATGCACTTCGTATTTTTCTTTCAGGCCGCGGAGAATCGCGATGGTGTCTTCGACATTGGGCTCGCCGACGAAAACAATCTGGAAGCGGCGTTCGAGGGCGGCGTCTTTTTCAATGTACTTGCGATATTCGTTCAGTGTGGTGGCGCCGATGGCGCGCAGCTCTCCACGGGCGAGCGCGGGCTTCAACATGTTGGAAGCGTCGATGGCGCCTTCGGACGCGCCGGCTCCAACCAGCGTGTGCAGTTCGTCGATGAAGAGGACGATCTGTCCCTGAGAATCTTCGATTTCTTTCAGAACTGCCTTGAGGCGGTCTTCGAATTCACCGCGATATTTTGCTCCCGCGAGCATGGCTCCGAGATCGAGAGAGATTACGCGCTTGTTCTTCAAAACTTCGGGAACATCGCCGGAGATGATGCGCTGGGCAAGGCCTTCGACGATGGCGGTCTTGCCGACGCCGGGCTCACCGATGAGCACAGGATTATTTTTCGTGCGGCGGGAGAGAACCTGAACGACGCGGCGAATTTCTTCGTCGCGTCCGATGACGGGATCGAGCTTGCCGCGGCGCGCCTGCTCGGTCAGGTCGCGGGCGTATTTTTCCAGGGCCTGGAATTTTGCTTCGGGATTCTGATCGGTGACTTTCTGCGAGCCGCGGACGACGGTCAGAGCTTTCAGGATCGCGTCGTAAGTTGCGCCGTGGCGGGCGAGAATCTGCTGAGCCACGTCCCGCTTGAGGTGTGTGATGGCGAGCAGAAGGTGTTCGGTCGAAACGTATTCGTCCTTGAAATTGGAGGCTTCTTTAAAGGCCTGTTCGAGCAATTTGTTGACTTCGCTCGAAAGCGTGGCCTGGGCGGCTTCTCCGCTGACCTTGGGCAGTTTTTCGATTTCTTTATAAACGTCGCTCAGAACGGCTTGCGGGCCGATGCCGATTTTTTCCAGCACGGGAGGAACGATGCCCTCTTTGTCCTCGAGCAGAGCGGCGAGCAGGTGGATCGGCTGCAGCTCGGGGTTACCGTGCTCGGAGGCGAGCTGGTTCGCGCGCTGGACGGCTTCCTGCGCTTTGACGGTGAATTTGTCCCAACGAATGGGCATGGAGTTTCCTCACTTTGTTTCTTTTGCTGCAGCAGACGGAGTATCTAAGTGTCGCCGCGCATACCAACCCCGACTCCTTGCTTGCTCGACTTGATCCTCACTTAATTCCAGGCAACACCATGCGCAGTGATCTGGCGGCCGGTGAGCACATCCGCACGGTTCCCAGTCTGTGCAACTGCAGGATGTCTTATCCGGCTCTGCGGTTTTTCTTACCCGTTCCTCGTGGCGCGGTCCAGCCGCGGCGAGCGCGAGGCTGCGATCCCGAAGCCTCTCCAGAATCGCGATCTTTTCCGAAAAACTAAGCGACGCGAGCCGCTTGCGCATCTCCCGGCTACTCATGGGATATCATCCAGATACTTGCTCTCGAACTGCCGCCATTTCGAATTCAATCCATGGCGTTCGAGGACACTCTCCAATCGTTCACGGTCGACCGCGCTGTGCTCGATAAACTGCAGGATGCGGATATAGTCCTTCGACCGGCCCGTGTTTAGCGCAATGCCCACCAAGTGCTCAGGTGACATCACGCGCGTGGGGACGCCTTCAACTTCTTTCGCGAGTGATTCGGCTACCGCTTCTCGCTCCAGGTCATCGCTTGGGGAGATGAACTGCACCGGCCAGCCGCCAATGACGATATGTTCGTCCCTCACCACGCCACCGCGGGCCTTCAGATACTCATAAATCGGCGCAAGAGTGAGCGGTAAGCTATCGGGAGCGGCGGGCAGCGTTACAAAAATATCGACATCGAGCGTGGCTGCAGGTTCGAGATAGAGCGTCGCGCCTACGGCACCGCCAATGGCGTACTTTTCTATCACGCCGTCGGCCTGCATTCGGTTGATCGCTTCGAGCGTGGCTTTCATTCTTTCTTGGCCCTGCAACCATTGTGAACTAACTCGATTGATGGGCCAAGCGCCGAGTCAACTGCGGGGAGGCGGCCACCTCTGCCGCCCCCCGGAAGAGCATCGAGCTGCGCTCGATGACCGGGTCAGAGACCCGGTCCACACGAGCGGCATCTTACGCGGCTTTACTGGGCCCCTTCGCTTCGATAGTCTTTTCGCTACCGACGCTGACCTTGATCTGCTTGGGCTTGGCTTCGGCCTTTTTGGGCAGATTGATCTTCAGCACGCCCTTGTCGTAGTTCGCCGAGACGTTCTCGGTGTCCACGGTGGTGGGCAGGGTGAAGGTACGGGTGAAGCTGCCGTACTGGCGCTCCACGCGGCGATAGTTCTCTTCTTTCTCTTCCTTTTCGATCTTGCGCTCGCCGTGCACGGTGAGGGTGTTGTTCTCCACGCGGACGTCGATGTCTTTCTCGTCAATTCCGGGCACTTCGATCTTCAGACTAACCTTGTGCTCGTCTTCGTAGACGTCAACGGCGGGGGCAAAGCTCGAGGTGGTCAGGGAATCGTCCTGGCCGGCGCTGTAGGAATCGCGGAAGACGCGATTGATGCGGTCCTGCAGGGTGGAAAACTCACGGAACGGCTCCCAACGGGTTAAAACGGTCATAGCTACATCCTCCTTCGAATTTGTGATGGTCTGATTTCGAAAGCGGCCTGGGAAATTGTGCTCACGGCCGCGATCTATTGCATTAGACGCGTCGTTAGCATAAAAGAAGCATAAAATATGAGCGTATTACAGTCAATAATAATTAACGTAAGATTTTCATCAGTTTACGGCTGCAATCACGCACTTCAGGTAGGACGTCTCGGGCACATTTAGCAGGATGGGGTGGTCTTTCGCCTGCCCGCGGACCTCGATCAGGCGGAGCGTGCGATGAGCGTCGAGGGCGGCGCTGCGGAGCATTTCCTGGAAGTCGGCCTGGCCGACATGGTAGGAGCAGGAGCAGGTGACGAGGATGCCGCCGGGGCGCAGCATCTTCAGGGCGCGGAGGTTGAGTTCCTTGTAGCCGCGCAGCGCAGCCTCGAGGTCACGCTTCGATTTGGCGAACGGTGGGGGGTCGAGGACGATCGTGTCGTAATGGTGGTTCGAGGTGGCATAGTCCTTAAGCAGGTCGAAGGCGTTGGCTTCGATCCACTCGATCTCGGGCTGGCTGTCGCGCCGATTCAGGGCAGCATTCTGGTCGGCGACTTCGAGCGCCGGGCGGGAGCTGTCTACTCCGGCGACTTGAGCACAGCGCGGCGCGAGGTGCAGGGCGAAGCCTCCCTGATAGCAGAAGACGTCGAGGGCCTCGCCATGAGCGTATTGCGCGGCGGCCGCGTAATTTTCGCGCTGGTCGAGGAAGGCCCCGGTCTTCTGGCCTTCGAGCGCTTCATAGCGGAACTGAATGCCGTTCATGGTGAACGTCGTCGCCGTCTTTGAACCGTGCAGAAGGCTGGACGAACGAGGCGGCAGACTCTCCAGCTCACG
>Ga0070765_100002369_pt1 | contig 11807 bp, 15 predicted proteins | sample HubBroMetageWFT5_FD_71516 | JGI IMG/M metagenome (GOLD analysis project Ga0070765, IMG submission 71516) | Warmed and freeze-thawed soil microbial communities from the Hubbard Brook experimental Forest, New Hampshire - Hubbard Brook CCASE Soil... | ecosystem: Environmental > Terrestrial > Soil... | reverse complement strand
GATCGATTTCCGAAATTCGCTCCAAGACCCGAACTGCCTCAGCGACGTTGTCAACCAGAAAACCGGTCTCCCCATCCTTGATCACCTCGCGGCAAGAGCCAAGGTCCATTGCGATGACGGGCACACCGGCGGCATTCGCTTCGACCAGGACAAGTCCGAATCGTTCTGGAATGGTATTCAGGTGCAGGAGTGCTCGAGCTCGAGCAAACAGTTCGTTCTTGCCCTTCACGTCCACCGGTCCGATATAGAGGATGTTTTGATCGTCGAGATGGGGTTCGATCTGCTCCCGGAAATAGGCCTCATCCTGAACGATACCTGCGATGATCAAACGCATTCCGCTCAGACGAGCAACCTCGATAGCTAAATGAACACCCTTATCCGGGTGGATCCGGCCCAGGAAAATCAAATCTTCGCCGCCCCGGTCCTGCAGGGGATACAACGAGAGATCGATGCCGTTGTAGACGGTCGCCAGGTAATTCAGCCCTGTGGCTCGGTCGGAGTCGCTGACCGAAACGAAGTATCCGTCACGGTACTTATGATAAATGGGCATGATTTTGGGTGACGAGAATCCGTGGATGGTAGTCAGCACCGGCGTTCTAATCAGCCGACTGTAGGTCAAAGCCATGAAGTCGTAGTGGCTGTGGAGGAGATCAAACTCAGCAGCGTGCTCGAACGCTTCCGAGATGTGAAGGTATTCGGCTACTTTGGGATCGACGGTGGCATCCTCTTCATATCCCTTGTCCACGACGGCATGCAGGTGAGCGCGGGTTACAGAATCCCTGCTGGCGAACAACGTCACATCCCAGCCACGAGCGACGAGCCCTTCGGCGATGTTGCTCGCCACTGTCTCCCATGCGCCGTATTGCCGTGGAGGTGTTCGCCAGGCGATCGGCGACAGGACAGCCACTCGTTTGTTGGGCTCCATCATGCCTGTTCGACGACACTTTTTACTGCATGGCCGACAGCACTTCATCGAGGGGAACGGTGGCAAAACCGGTCGCATGATCGGCCATGCCATAGGGAATGATCAGTTCGCCGTTGTGGACGAGTGCGCCACAGGTGTAGACGACGTTCGGCACGTAGCCTTTACGCTCCTTTTGGTCCGGTTTGAGCAACGGCTCGCGGAGGCGGCCGATCACTTTGCCAGGATTGTCGTGATCGAGGAGGAATGCACCGATGCAGTACGTTCGCAGGGGGCCGACACCGTGGCTTAGGACCAGCCAGCCTGCTTCCGTCTCGATAGGCGACCCACAGTTTCCAAGCTGGATCAGTTCCCAGGGGAACATCGGCTTGAGGAGCGCTTTGCTTTCATACCAGAAGTGGACATTGTCAGAAAGCATGAGGTAGATGTTTTCATTGTCCTGGCGGGAAAGCATCGCGTAGAGGCCATTGATTTTCCGCGGGAAGAGAGCCATACCTTTGTTTTTGGCTGCCGGACCGTTCAGAGTGATGAACCGAAACAGCAGGAAGTCAGAAGTCTCCACCAGCTCTGGAAAGATCACTTTGCCATCGAAGGCTGTGAAGGTGGCGTAATAAACGTAGCTGCCGTCATCGTTCTGAAAACGGGCGAACCGGGCGTCTTCGATGCCGTTGCGTTGCGACGGCGTGGCGGGGAAAAGAATACGCTCAGACAACGGCTGTTGGGGTTGAAACTGAACCTCGTAATTGGACTGGGCCAGCATCAAAATTCCTCGGATCGCTTCCTGATCCGACAAGCGCGACTGCGTCATTTCGACTTCGAGGTGGGCGCGCAGTTCTTCCAATGAAAACCGTTCCCCATACTTGTCCATAATCCGGCGGGTGAATCCGCTGGTCAATCCCAGCTCAAAGAGCTTCCGCTCGAAGAGCGCCTTCTCGTAATGAGGATTCGGGATTTGACGCGGCTCGGTGAGGAAGCCGGTTGGGGCTTGGACCTCGATCCGGTTGTCAGACTGGATCATACCCGTCCGAAAAGTGATGGAGGAAATGTGTCCCTCCCCGGTGGCGCGCAAGCTGAGGATGAAACGCAATGCGCCGGGAGTAACGTCCGATTGGTCAGGGTGCGGGACGATCGACGGATTGAACAGGGCTGCAGATTCCAGGGAGAATTCGCAAACGAAATAGGCCCCGATCAATAACTGTCTCTGTTCGGAAATCTCCTCATCGGTCAACAAGAGGTCTCGGACCTGTTCGAACCGTTCCTGAAAGGATCTGTGGATTTGCTGGTGTCGCTGCGAAAATTCGGCGGATACCTCGTCCAGCAGTGGCCCGACTTGGCTTTCCGGGAGTGACACGATCCGGGCGATTATCCTGCTGGCTCGCTCGGGAGTCTCCGGCCTGAACGGGCGCAGAAGAACGCGGGACTGGTCAGGCCGAAGGATCGTGGGCGTGCGTTGGACCCGCGTTGAAGTCGTAATCATGGAGAAGTGTTTCCTGAAATTCCGAGCATGCCGCAGCCAGTTCATGCCGGAGATAGGCTCGTTACTGGGCGGGAAGCTCTAGCCCCTCAGGTTCCCATGCTCGTTGCTTCATCTTGGTTCAGCATGGCAAGGGCAGGTGCAACCTGGCAGACTGCAATCACAATGTCTCGTTGCTTCCGTCGCATTCTCTTTGCAGAAGGAGGAGATGATCGGAGGCCAGACCCCAAGCGGGTATCCGGGGAAAGAACTCTCGATTGGTTCTGCTGACATTTCCGGGTAATGGCGCACTATTGTCATGCCATCAAGCCTACCGATCTCGGGTCAGCCTGACTGTTCGATATTGATCACGAATGGAGAGTCGAGCTTAATACCAAAGTTTGTCGGATCACCCCTTCAAGGGATATTCCAAAACTGAGCAATACTGAGCAGACGCAAAAGCACGACAGACCGTACTCTGTCTTGTAACGAGACGGGAACGGGCGCGACTCATTTCATATGGGTCGGCTCATTTCTCCATGTGGCGCAGCCTCGGTGAGCAAGATCCAAACTTGCAGCCCCAATCGCACCCCGCTGCGCCGCATCTTTCTTCAAGGGACATCACCCCTGGGGCTGGGCGCGAGTTTGCCGTCCACGCGTTTTCTCGTCGGTGTCTACCACCCAATCCAGAACAAAGAGCGATCGCGTAGTCAAGTGCACACTCACGAGCATTGGGTTTCCTGTTGCCAGTCAGTCCCGATGCTCGTGGTGTGAACTTCAGTAGCACCACTGAGAAACAACACGACCAGGGAACGGACGGTCGCATGGTTCCTCGCCATCAAGATGCCGGCTGTGACAGCGGTATCCCCGCCGCCGCCCCGGCCGGTAGCTTTGATCGCAATTAGCCTACAACGGTGGCAAATCCGTAACTGTGCACAATTGAACAGAATCGGAGTAAACGCTGTGAAATCAAGATTCCCCTTTAACTTCAAAACCCCATAATTCGAGCAGATTTGATGGCACGTATTTGTGATCTTTGTTCTTTTGGGCCCAGTCCCTGAGCTGAACTGAACTGCCGTACTGCTGAGGGGATAGGCACAGTTTCTTGGCGATCTCTTCGAATGAGGTGGCGCCCGTGTACGGAATGGTATTCAAGTCCGGCTTGCCCCAATTCGGATTGCCCCTTTTCTTTGCCATTCACATTCCTTCGGCGCCCCCTAATATTGTGTGTTGACTGTCTCGCTTTTGGGTGCGCAGACGCACACGCCCCGGTGCTCTTCCAATTCGCTCCTCGCGCGCTCCATTTCGACATTCTTATAGGCCGCGAGTTCCGTACTGACCTGGTAATACGCTGCCGAACGGGCCTTGACGTATTCGCTAATCCTGGACTCACAAACTTCTTCAAGACCCTTGCAGATTGGGCAATTCATGGCTATCCCTCCACCTGGCAGACCCGCGAATGGAGGAATGTGCTCCTGTTTATCACCGCTGATTGAGGATCTCCTGCTCGGCGCGCAACCAGTCCTGTTCGTGTTGGCCGGCCTCGCGACCACGGCCCTCATACAGTTCATACGCTCGCGCTCTTATCATCTCTTGTGAGTGGATAGTATCTGGCATAATCGCCATCTTGCCCGAGGATCTTTTCGGGTCGACAAAAGTATTGGGCTTTGCCTGTTGGCTAGCCTTGAAATCAATCATTAGGACATCCTTTTGGTGTTACGGCTAAGAGAAGCGTACTTCAGATGAGCTGACTTAGTTCAGAGAATCTGAAAGAGGAAAGGAGGACTCACTCACCCTCAACCATACGCCCGAACCTCAAGCGTGTCCATCCCGACTCTCAGGCTTCAATGCGGCCTCTCCATACATCAGCTCAATCGTGTGACGAAGCGCGATCAATCCTAACGCAGCAGGTAGTTTGACAATCGTAGGGGATGCGCCTATCATTGTTATTGAGTAAGCCACTTCTTCTTACCCTTTCAGATCTCCTGAACTAAGTCAGCCCATCTGAAGTTTCCCCCCTTAGCTTTCCCTTTGAAGGAGAAGTCCGTAATGACACTATTGACTCGTTGGGAACCCTTGCGTGAATTTTCTATCATGCAAGAGCGAATGAACCGTATGAATCGTCTTTTCCGGGAATCGTATAGCCCAGAGAGTCCAGAAGAGGCGTTGACGACCACCAGCTTCGCGCCGCCGGTGGACATCTACGAAGACGAGCACACCATTGCGCTGAAGATGGAGGTCCCGGGCATCGACGAAAATGACATTGATGTCCGCATCGAGGACAACACCCTAACCGTCCACGGCGAGCGCAAGATCGAGAAGGAAGAGAAGGAGGAGAACTTCCGTCGCATTGAACGGCAGTACGGAAGCTTCACCCGTTGCTTCACGCTGCCCAGTTCCCTGGATCCGGCGCAAGTGAGCGCGAATTATGAAAAGGGCGTGCTGAAGATCACCCTCGCCAAAAAGGCTGAAGCCAAACCCAAGCAGATCAAGGTGAACGTTGGCAGCGAGAAGACCCTCGATGCCAAGGTTCACGGTAAGGCCGCGTAATCGCCAGCACGCTTGTCTGTGGTGAATGGCGAGTGAGAGAAGTGGGAGGCGGCTAAATGTCGCCTCCTTTTCCGAAAAGGACTTCCCCTATGTTTGTTCGAGTTGTCGATTTTGTCAGTAGGCCGGGCAAAACAAGATCCCTCAACGAGATCATCCAGAGCCGGCTGTTTCCCATTTTCCGAGTGCAACCCGGCTTCGTTGACGAGATCGTACTAGAGTCCGATGTTGAGCCAAATCGAGTTGTGGCTTTGAGCTTTTGGAACACTCGGGAACAAGCGGAACGCTATAACCAGGAAACATACCCGACGGTCAAAGAGGTGCTGGCTGCCTCACTTGAAGCTGATCCCGTCGTCCGAACCTTCAATGTAGTGAACTCCACCACTCTCACATAGCCGCGGGCAGCAGCGCATAGGTCGACCAGCAAGGCCCCTCGGCGAGCGATGACAACCGAGGCAATCCGAAGGCCCTGCGTGTACCCTGCATTTATCTTCGAAACTTAAAGTATGACTCTTTCTATGAAAACCGTTCTTCTGGCTTGTCTCTCTCTGTGCTTGGCTTCCAGCATCGTCGCTGTTGCACAATCCACTCTTAATCACACGCCCCAAGAGTATCAAGCAACAGGCAGCCGGCTCTCAACTATCATGGGCACCGTCCGGGCAGACGGACAAACACTAACCTTTGTGACCGATCAAAGAGCCTGGAACGTAGACAATCCAGAGGTCCTTAAGGGCCACGAGGGACACTATGTGCGGGTGAACGCTCACGTCTACCCGGACAAGGACTCGATTCACATCACAGAAGTCAAGCTGCCCACTGTAAATGAAAGCAGGAGAAATGACCTACGGTGAGCACGACCGCCGGCCATCGGCCGTCACGAAACATCCCTCACCAGCCTAAACTGGCCACCACATCCTGGCCGCGTCAAAATCCCACGCCTGGAACACACGGGAACCCGCAGATATGGGTAGGGCTTTAGTGACACGGGGGCCTCAACACCTTATCGTTTGCTGCGCTTCGTTTCAACGATTTCGGCGGCGTCGAGTTTGCGATCTCGGTGTGGCTCGCTGCGCGGAGCACCGGTATGCAGTTCGCAAGCTTCCCCGGGCGCTGCTCCACAAGTAGGACAGGGCACGGACCCTATTTGTGTCGGGGTGAGTTCCTTGGTTTTCACCAGAACAGCATGCAACGTTCCAAACGGGAAAAATGCTCAATAATGCTCATTTTCAGCGCGGTCGTCGCGCGGCAGGTCCCATACGGCTCCGCCAGCTTTTCAACAAATGTGAGCAAAAGTGAACATCTTGGGTGAATCCGTTTCTGACATAATCCTTGGAAGGTGTAGCTCCCCTCTATGGCGAAGCCCCTGATGGCCCAAACTACGTTGGGTAAGAAAAAACGCACCTTCGACCCGAAGAAATTCCTTGCCACGATCGGAGACGGTAGGAAAGCCGTGGCCTTTCCACGGAAGCAAACAATCTTCGCGCAGGGCGATTCGGCGGACGCAATTTTCTACATCCAGGAAGGCAAAGTCAGGCTCACTGTCGTATCCAAAATTGGCAAAGAAGCGACCCTGGGCATATTGGGGGCTGGAGAGTTTTTTGGGGAAGGGGGCCTTGCTGGACAGCGTCTGCGCATGGGGTCTGCAATCGCACTGACGGACTGCGACCTTCTGCGCATTGACAAGAAGGCCATGATGCTTGCGCTGCACCGGGAACATACGTTCTCCGATCTATTCGTCGCTTATCTGTTGGCGCGGAACATTCGGTACGAAGAGGATTTGGTTGATCAGCTCTTCAATTCCAGCGAAAAGAGGCTGGCTCGGATGCTCCTCTTGCTTGCACATTTCGGCAAGGAAGGCGTGCCCGAGACTGTCATCCCCAAGCTGAGTCAGGAAACTCTCGCGGAGATGATCGGGACAACTCGGTCGCGCGTCAGCTTCTTCATGAACAGGTTCAGACAGTTGGGCTTCGTTAATTACGGCGAAAGCGGGCTTCAAGTTCACAGTTCACTTCTGAATGTCCTCCTTCACGACTAGCTTTCGCGTTTCCCCTGAAATTGCTTTGCCAGGCGGAATCCGCGTGGCTGGTCGTTTCGCGTCGGCTTTCTGAAGATCTTCAAACCCAATGGGCGTACCGTTCGCCTTCGCAGCAGAGCCCATCGCTCACACCCGTGACTCATTTCAGTTCCTTGATTCGGCGCCCTAGCGGCTCACCCTCTACGAGCGCAAGAACTAGCCATCGGCCCCTTGGTCAAAAGAAGACAGTTAATTATCCCCGTGGCGCTTAGGCTGGTGTCGAGGCAACACTCATGAAACGCATTGGAGTCATCAGCACAGCAGTTCTGTTTGTGCTTCTCGGAACCGCTGCCCTTGCTCACCGACAGCAGGATCAGCAAGACGAAAAACAGAACAAGCCTGACAAGCAAGCACAGCCGGAGAAACAGAAACCCGAGCAACCACAACGCCCTCAGCAACAGCAGCAGGACCAGAACAAGGAGCAGCAGCAGCACGCTCAGCAACAGCAGCAGGATCAGAACAAGCAGCAGCAGCAACGCGCTCAGCAACAGCAGCAGGACCAGAACAAGCAGCAGCACGCTCAGCAGCAGCAGCAGGACCAGAACAAGCAGCAACAGCAGCGCGCCCAGCAACAGCAGCAGGACCAGAACAAGCAGCAACAGCAGCGCGCCCAGCAACAGCAGCAGGATCAGAACAAGCAGCAGCAGCAGCAACGCGCCCAGCAACAGCAGCAGGACCAGAACAAGCAGCAGCAGCAGCGCGCCCAGCAACAGCAACAGGATCAGAACAAGCAGCAACAGCAGCACGCCCAGCAACAGCAACAGGATCAGAACAAGCAGCAGCAGCAGCACGCCCAGCAACAGCAACAGGACCAGAACAAGCAGCAGCAGCGCGCCCAGCAACAGCAACAAGACCAGAACAACCAGCAACAGCAGCGCGCCCAGCAGCAGGATCAGAATAACCAGCAGCACGCCCAGCAACAGCAGCAGGATCAGAACAAACAGCAGCAGCAGCACGCCCAACAACAGGTAGAGCAGCAACAGCGAGCGCAGCAACAACAGCAGCAGGACCAGCACATGCAGCAGCAGCAGCAAGCGCGTCTATCACAACAGCAGCAGCAGCAGCTCATTCAGCAGCAGCAACAGCGCGTGACTCAATATCGTCAACACGTAGATCAGGAACAGGGTCGAGCGCAGCAGCAAACCGCGGAATTACAACAACAAAATCGCAAGTCACAGTACCGCTTTCAGGAAGACTATTTAGAACGTGAACGTCAGCAGCAAATAACGTTTCGGAACGACCGCGGGCATGACTACGAGCGTGATCCGTATTACTACACTGCCCCGAGCTATCGTTACTACCGTGGCGGCAGTTACTACGAGACGAATGAGTATGGCGCAGACTTGCTCCGGCAGGCCATGAACCACGGTTACGAGGAAGGCTTCCGCACCGGTGAAGCTGACCTGCAGGATCACTGGCATTCCGATTACCAGGGCTCGTATGCCTATCGGGATGCGAACTACGGCTATAGTGGCTACTACCTGGCCCAGGACGACTACAACTACTATTTTCGGGAGGGCTTCCGTCGCGGCTACGAAGACGGCTACAGCAGCCGCTACCAGTATGGCCGCTACTCGAATGGCTCGTATAGCATGCTTGACGCCATCGTCTCACAAGTCCTCAACCTGCAGTCACTTCGATAGAGACTAGACGACAACATCCAAACGGCCCCCTCCTATTTGCCGAGACCCGGCGTGGGGTGGGGCTGCGGGGTGAGTCTCGGGAATGGAAGTGTCCAATTTTGACCAGACCCACGGTGCGACTAAATGAGACAGTACTTTGACGTGGGATAGTCTCACTCACGGGGGGAGCAGGGACCATGTCCAGCCCTTCAAAGCATTCAATCCTCGTCGTTGACGACCTGCCGGGTATTCGAGAGAGCCTCGGCCTGCTATTGGTCTCCTCCGGATACGACAAAACAACTTTCCGAGATTCACAGCACCAAGAGCTTGACGGGGCGCTGCCAGAAACGAAGTGGCTCACCGTGGGCACCGAAGAATACGCCGTGAGGAACGGCCGACGGGGGTGGCAAACGTGACTGCAAGGCTTGCGACAGCAGACGACCGCATTTTGGCTTACGAATACGGAGAGGCTGGCACCATCCGCGATCAGGGTATGACGCTGCCCAGCGGCCGCGACAAACTACAAGTGGGGGGCGCCATACAATTCGACTCCGGATACCTCTCCCCTTTCTTCGTGACTCACCCCGAGCGCATGGAGGTTGCTTTCGAGAACGTCTACATTCTGATTCACAAAAATAAGATCAATTCCAGAAACGATTTGCTCCCGCTACTTGAGCAGATCGCAAAGACTGGCAAACCGCTGCTCATTATCGCCGAGGACGTCGGCGGCGAGGCGCTGGCTGCGCTTGTCGTCAATAAGCTGTGTGGCCCACTGCAAGTGGCGGCCGTCAGGGCCCCTGGCTTCGGAGACCGAAGCAAGAACATGTTAGAGGATATTGCGCTGCTCACCGGCGCCAAGGCGATCGGGGAAGGCCTTGACGTCCAACTGAAGAACATACAGATCTCTGACCTCGGTCAGGCGAGGAAGATCTTCATCGACAAGAACAACACCATGCTCGAAGCTAGATCGAGGGACGACCAACTTTCTTTTCAGGCTTGAGTCTTCACTTGCGACTTTCGCACCGCTGGTCGCGCAGGACGACATTCAGCTGCAAACTGTGGACTTGAAGTCCGGCTAGCAAATGGTGGGACTGCGCTTAACGGCATGCACGCCACCAAATAGCTCAGCGAACAGATGCAACACCCATCGACCGACTCTGAGCAATTGTGACCATTCTTCTCGTAGCCCCAACATTGATAATGCTAACGAGTGGGATTGGGACCCAGGATCCATTTGCGCTGTGGAGCAATTGGAACCCATGAGGAAACAATTTTTAAGACGAGACAAACTTACACTTCCTCGGTTTTGGAAACATACATTCCCCGGAGTCACTCGTCTTTAAGAACGTCGTTCCACACCGAGAGAGTCACCTAAACACTGAACCTGGCCGAAGGAGCACAAAATGAGAAAGTTGATCTTCGTTTCCCTGGCGGTTGCCCTTTTCGTGTCTGTGACCGCCTTCGCCCAAGACACTGCAAAACCGGCCGACACCAAGCCGGACACCACAACAGCTGTCGCGCAAGAGCCGCAGCAGCCCGCCGGCGCAGAGACGACTGTGACCGGATGCCTGCAGAAAGGTGATGAGCCGGGCGCAGTCTCGATTATCGGCGAAGATGGCAGGAACTGGGAACTGCACAGCACCTCGGTTAAGCTCGACGAGCACATCGGTCACAAAGTGACCGTCACTGGCACAGTCACTCGCGAATCGAAGGCGCAAGAAAAGAAAGAGGGCCAGGTGGAAAAAGCAGCTGGCAAAGACGAGTACGGGGATCTACGCATCAGCAGCCTGAAGATGCTCAGCAAGACTTGCAGCAAGTGACGTTGCTTTGGGCCAGCATGGTGCTGGCCCACTTCTTTTTCTTAAGTGAGTCGGACTCGGCGCTCTACCTTCGTTTCATCGTCCAGCCGATTAACGTTCCTGCGGTGAAGCCCACCGCAAACGTCGTAGCAACAGTCAGCACAAGGTGCCGCTGCATGCGCTGAGTGGTGTCATTGAGGAGTTCTTCGGCAGCGTCGCCGCCGCGCTTCGCCACACGCCTCGCTACGCCGACGCCATCCTGTATGGCATCGGCGACTGCGCTGGTTGCGCGAGAGGCCTGCCCGGCTGACTCGGCAATGTATTCCGCTGTTCTTCCTACTACGGTTTCTGACATGGTGCCCTCCTTCGTGGGTTTGCGAGCTTTAGCGTACGATGCATTCACTCTCCTTGTCGTTGAAGACTGGGCAGGGGTGGCCTTTTGGCACGATCTTTGTCAGGCGGCTCACCGGGTTCTGAAGGTGGTTCGAGCCCTTTGTTGACGCGCTCAGTTGGGGTCTTCGCGTCACTGTTCACTGCTGCTCCGTCATCATCATGCAGGACAACGTTCAGAAGCGAACTGTGAACGTGCAAATTGTCTCCAACGTCATAGTTGATAAAGCCAAGCTTCCTGAATCGGTTCATGAAGAAGCTGACTCGCGAACGAGTCGTTCCCACCATCTCGGCCAGAGTCTCCTGACTCAGTCTGGGGACCGACATTTCTGACACGCCTTCTTTACCGAACTGCGCCATCAGCAACAGAACGCGTGCCAGCCGTTTCTCGCTAGAGTTGAAGAGTTGATCGACCAAATCATCCTGATATCGGATGTTTCGCTTCAGTAAATACTTAAGGAACATGGCCGACAGTTTTGGTTCCAGGCTCATTGCCTGCATCATCGCCTTCCTCTCGATGTGCAGGAGGACGCAGTCGGTCAAAGCAACTGCCGATGACATGCGCTGCAGTTGACCGGCCAAACCACCTTCTCCAAAGAAATCGCCTTCGCTCAAAATGCCAAGAGTTGCTTCTTTCCCGGCTTCCGAGACCACGCTGAGCCTCACCTTGCCTGTTTGGATAAAGAACAGCCCGTCCGTAGGGTCGCCTTGCGCGAAGATCGAATTCTTCTTTTGAAAAGGCAGCAGTTCCCTGCCCTTCCCGATGGTTGAGAGGAAGGCATGGGGATTAAACTCGGATTTTTTCTTCGCGCTTGAGATTCTCTTTGCCACTGGAGCCGTCCTGACAGGTGGGACCTTCACCCGAACCAAGTATGCGCGGACGAGATGCGTCTTCGCTGATCAGTAGTGCTCACAATACAGGAAATCCAGGCGCTCCACCGTCGGGCGTAAACCACTTTCAAGCCAGCCGTTTGCGCCGGACATAGGATCGAGTGAACTT
>Ga0070765_100002368_pt1 | contig 11812 bp, 10 predicted proteins | sample HubBroMetageWFT5_FD_71516 | JGI IMG/M metagenome (GOLD analysis project Ga0070765, IMG submission 71516) | Warmed and freeze-thawed soil microbial communities from the Hubbard Brook experimental Forest, New Hampshire - Hubbard Brook CCASE Soil... | ecosystem: Environmental > Terrestrial > Soil... | reverse complement strand
TCACGGGGCCGAGCATAAAACCGTGTTTGCTTTCGAGAACGGCGATCCGCTGGACACGCCCTCGGTGCAGAAGTATTCGACTTATCATCCACGCTGCGGGACCAGCTTTTTGATGACCGTGATGATCATTTCGATCTTCGTCTACATGCTGGTGCCGGTGACCACGTTCTGGGCGCGGTTTGCGGTTCGCATTGCGCTGCTGCCGGTGATTACCGGGTTGTCTTACGAGATCATTCGTTTTGCGGCCAAGCATCGCGGATCGCTGTTTGCACTTATGACTGCTCCGGGTCTCTGGATGCAGCGCATCACCACCAAGCCTCCGTCAGACGAGCAAGCGGAATGCGCCATCGTGGCGCTGGATCAGGCTATGTCTCTGGAGAAGCAGCGTGGTGGCGAGTTGGTAATTGCATAGCGGCAGAACCCGTCGTTGGTCGTTCGTCTTTGGTCGTTCGCAGAAAATCCGAGTGGACGATCCGTCTTGGTTGCCTATCACATACAACCTGCCAGAAGAAGCACTAGAAAGTTCATGTGGAGGTTTGTATGTCGACATCGTCATTTCGGGATTTACGGGTGTGGCAGGAAGCAATGAAGCTTACCGCTGAAATCTATAGAGGCACGGTTGGTTTTCCACGGCACGAGCTTTATGGGTTGAGTTCACAAATGCGCCGGGCCGCGGTCTCGGTACCAAGTAATATTGCTGAGGGCAAGGGGCACCGCTCCGATAAGGAGTTCTCACATTTTCTATTTCATGCGCGAGGGTCGCTCTTGGAATTGCAGACTCAGCTTCTGATTGCGGAGGAATTACAATACTTATCTGGGGAAGATGTTCGGCGATTGTCAGCGATGTGTGAAGGGGTTGGTCGCGCCTTGAGCGGCTTGATTAACTCTCTCCACGGGAAAGTCGCCTGATCCCGATTGGCGAAAGACGAACGACCAAGGACCAACGACTAAGAACTTTATGTTTGAACGGCTTGATCAAATCGAGGCGCGGTACGACGAATTGACGCAGACGCTGGCTTCGCCGGAGATCATGAACGACTCCGCGAAATTCCAGAAAACTGCCAAGGCGCACAGCGAAATCAGCCTTATCGTGGAGCGATATCGCGAATTTAAGGATTTGAAGCGGGGGATTGCGGAGAGCCGCGCCGTGCTGGTCGACGAGAAAGACCCTGAGATGCGGGCTTATGCGCAGGAGGAGTTGGACAAGTTGGAAGGGCGTGTCGGTGCGGTAGAAGACGAGCTTAAGGTTCTGCTGTTGCCCAAAGATCCTAATGACGAAAAGGATGTGATCCTCGAAATCCGCGCTGGAACTGGCGGTGACGAGGCTACTTTGTTTGCGGCGGAAATGTTCCGCATGTATACGCGATACGCGGAAACCCAGGGATGGAAAGTGGAGGTGCTTTCCACTTCCGAATCATCGGCTGGGGGATTGAAAGAAGTCATTGCGCTAATCGAAGGGCAGCGGGTGTTTTCACGCTTGAAGTATGAGAGTGGAGTGCATCGGGTGCAGCGGGTTCCGGCGACTGAGCAACAGGGCCGGATTCACACCTCGGCGGTCACTGTGGCCGTTTTGCCGGAGGCTGAGGACGTGGATGTCAAGATTGAGGCTAAGGACCTCCGCATCGATACGTTCTGCTCTTCGGGGCCGGGCGGGCAATCGGTGAACACGACTTATTCCGCGGTGCGGATTACGCACATCCCGACAAACACGGTGGTGAGTTGCCAGGATGAGAAGTCGCAGATCAAGAACCGCGAAAAAGGCATGCGGGTGTTACGCTCGCGGCTTTACGAGATGGAGATGCAGAAGCAGCAAGACGCGCTAGCCAAGGAACGCAAGGCGATGGTGGGCTCGGGCGATCGCAGCGAGAAGATTCGGACCTACAACTTCCCACAGAACCGGGTGACCGATCACCGGATTGGCTTGACTATCCACCAGCTTCAGGAAGTCATGGATGGGAAACTGCAGCCCCTGATCGAAGCGCTGACTACGCACTTTCAGGCGGAAAAAATGAAGCAGGAAACCACTAGCGTGGGTTGAGCGGTTGCGGGAGCAACTCCAGAATAAGAGGACCGAGCGGCTGAGGCCCGGCACATCCTTTGACAAAACCGGGCACAAAGCATCAGTCGTGGGGATCACCGCGCCGGATCTTTTTAATGACCGTACGTTTTCTTTTTTTTTCCGTGATGACTGTGTCGTCCGAATCTTCGTCCACATCGTAAGTCAAACCAACGGTCTCAAGATGTTGCCGTATCTTGCGTGGTATCTCGTCAAGATGATCGAATTGAAGCTCTCGATTTTGGTTGGAAGGCTCTCTCATGTTGAGGACACCGTCTTGGTGAGCCCTCGGACAGCGGCGGTAAAGATACACAGAGAATATGATAGTCTTGCGCGGTTTTTTGGTTTTCTTGGACATGTTTTCTCGACACCTCTGCTGTTGATGGGCAGTGTATAGACCTAGCCAAATTAGGACAGCAACAAAAGCCCCCTGCTTGCGCAGGAGGCTTTTTCTGGGGGAGGACGTTCGGGCGTTGCCCTTCGTCCTAAAAACTACTTTGCCGCAGGCTGATCCGGCGCGGTTGAATTTGCACTCAACTGTTCCAGATCATTCTTCAGCAGGCTGATTTCTACACGGCCGCCGCTGGTGCGCTTGGTCTTGGGTTGTTCCTCGGTAGTGTTGGCGCTGGGAACGGGAGCGTTACCCATACCTACCACGTAAATCCGATATACCGGAATGTCGTGGTTCAGCACCAGATACCTGACCACGGAATCCGCCATTTTCTGTGAGGTGGCAATCGCGGTCTGGCCATGGCCGGAAGAGAACCCCTGGACTTCGATGATGTAGCCGCGCTGACTCTTCAGCGGCGTGGCCATGTCATCGAGGGCGGTCTTGGCGTTCTGGCTGAGGACGCTCTGGCCGGGACGGAAGCGGATCTCGGTCTGAGTGGTGGCCTTGTATTGATCGATGTTGCCGACTACCTGTTCAACCGTGGAGAGACGGGTGTTGGCCTGAGTTGCAGTCTGCTGGGCCGCCTGGGCTTTGTTGCCGGCGTCGATGGCATGCTGGTCGGCTTCGTTGGCTTTGGCGGATGCTAGCTGGATGCCTTGCTGGGCGCGGGAATCCACGTCCTTGATCTGCCTGCCATTGCTGGCGGTGAGCTCGTCGAGTTCATTCAGACGGTCGCGGATGGGTTGGGTCTGGCGCTGCACATACTTCTTGCGCGCGAAAGGATTCACTCTGCCCCAGAAACCTTCGTGGGTCTCAGCCTGCAAAGGCTGCTTGCCGGTGGCGCCGACACTCTGCGAAGACGACATCGACGAAGAAGAGCTCTGGTCGGTGCTGGGCGGAGGCGTAGGCTGAGCCGCCGGGGCGGTTTGCATGGGTTGGCTGGCGGCGGGTTGATCCTGCGTGGTCGAGCCGGTCTGCTGCGCAAGCGCAGGCAAAGCGAACGCGACGGAGACGATTAGCGCTACAAGTACATGGTTCTTCATATTTTTAACTTCCTCCGAGGGAGGGAGCGTCTGGGAGCTCCACTCTGGTGCGCCTTAGTGGGCGCGCTGTCAAAACTTGGGATAACGGTAGCCGATTAATTCTGGCACCGTAGTTCTCTATAACAGGTCGATTGCCAAACTGGGGGTCAGCTAACTCCTTGGCTTGCAATAGCATTTTAGTCCCGCAGCATCCGAAGCGGAAAATAATGATCCGCTCCGAGGGTAATTTTGGCGAAGCTGGTATAAAAACTGCTTGGCCGAGAGTCAAAGGGCACAGGGCTTTGGATGCCGAAAAGCAATGAAAGAGTTTACTTTTTAGGGGTTCCTCTTTAATAAGGGCTCATCTCTTTCAAGATCGAAATCCGCGGCGCTTTTGACCTTCTTCATTACCCGCAATACTTCTCGTATTGCTCGTAGATATAGTTATCGGTCATGCCCGCGATGTAGTCGCAGACCACACGGGGCAGCGGTTCCTGCATGGCTTTCTCCTGATAATTGGACGGCAGATTGTCCGGCTTCGTCATCCAGAACTTAAACAGTTCACTGACTACCCGCTCAGCATCGTTTTTTTCGGGGTCGAGTGTGGCGCTGAAATAAAGATTCTTGTAAAGAAACTCCTTGGCCTCGCGCCGTTCCTGTTCAACGGCTGCGCTTAGAGTGACCAGCCGATCAGGGCAGGAGCGCACATCGTTAAGACTGCTGACGCCGGCCCGCCTGATTTTTTCTTTGGTGCTGTCGATTAGATCTCCGACCCAGCGGTTGAGCATGCGTTTGAGGGTCTCGTTGAATTGCAGCTTATCGATCGCGTCCGGATAGAGGGATTCGACTTCACTGTAAAAACGTTCGAAGACAGGAGTGCTGTTGCGGATTTGCTCAAGCGTGAGCAGCCGGGATTCGAAGCCATCGTCGAGGTCGGCGGTGCTGTAGGCAATTTCATCGGCGACATCGATGAGTTGCGCTTCGAGGGGCGGACGAAGGTCGAGCAAGTATTCGGCGAGTTCCGGGAACTTATCAGCAGGATAATCGTGCGAATGCTTGATGATGCCTTCGCGAACCTCGAAGGTCAGGTTGAGCCCGCGGAAGGCGGCGTAGCGCAGCTCGAAGTCTTCCACGATGCGCAGGGCGTGCAGGTTGTGGTCAAAGAAAAAGCCGTGCGCGCGCATGGCAATGTCTAGAGCCTTTTCGCCAGCGTGGCCGAATGGTGGATGGCCGACATCGTGCACCAGGGCAAGGGCCTCGACCAGATCAACGTTCAATCCCAGTTGAGCGGCAATGGTGCGAGCGATCTGCGCAACTTCGATAGTGTGAGTCAACCGATTGCGAAAGTGGTCGGAGTAGCGGCGAGTGAAGACCTGAGTTTTGGCTTCGAGACGACGAAAGGCCCGGGAGTGAATGACGCGATCACGATCACGCTGAAAGTCGTCTCGATAAGGATGCTGCGGCTCGGGATAACGGCGTCCGCGGGATTGTTGCACCCGCACGGCGTAGTCGGCGAGCATGGAGAAAGTGTAGCAGAAGCAGCAGTTGGTAATTAGCACTTGGCATTTAGCCAAGACGGACCGTGGCTGAAATTCCCGGAGTTGAAGAACGCCGACTCTGATTTATCGGGGTGAAACCTGCGGAGTACTGCGCCATCCACTGCTGGCGATAACGACCTACGCAAATTGAAAGGATCAAAATGAAGAAATTACTGAAGACGTTACTCTGTACCAGCCTCTATTTACTTGAGCGGTCGGATGGCGCACAAAAAGGGCGCAACCGCAAATCGCAGCCACGACCGCTGCTCGTAAGACTCGCAAAGCTGTTCTCGGTCGCGCCCTCTGTCGCTCAAACCAAGGTAACTAGAACGTGACAAGGATCACACCGGGCGGGAAACGTCGGCGAGTATGCTCGGCACAATGTACACGATCAACCGGGCTCCCAAAAATCGGCGTGGCGTGACCCTCAACTGCAATCAGTGTTCGCATACCGTGAGCGTCAACGAATTCAATGAAAGGCTGGGGTGCGCTCGCACGCAAGCCGCCCAAGCCATGTTGAAGCATGTGCACAAGGAGCACGGCAAAGCGCCGTCAGGGAGACCTATGCCTCAGACCATGGAACGATGGTATTGAGAATTTGATGAAACGGAATTGACCCGGAGAGAACCTGCTCCGGGTCTTTTTGTTTTGCATCCAAGCCGGGATCTCCTAACCTGCGCCAACGAATCGCCAGGTGTTGTCGCATGCAGCTTTCTCAAAATTGTGCTCCCCGGACTCAACGCGTTCTTGGCGCGCCGAACCCCTTCGTAACTAGGGTGCTCTTCCAGGCTGCAGTAGTATCAGATTGATGTCAGCAAGTCCGATGGTAGGAATCAGGCTAACCTAAAGTAATTGCGGACTGTCCCAGAATCGACCTGAGGGCTGCACTTACCTTAGTAATGAGAACGTGACGCGGATCACACTTGCGTCTGTCAAGTACGCCCACAATGATCCGTAGCCTTCCCCCTTTTGGCTTTAACTTATGTTCAAGCAGTACCCCCCGATTCAACCGCTTCGCTGGACAGCCGTTGCATTGTTTCTCGCGGCAGGTCTTAAGCGATTTCAACGACTCTTCCTTTCAAATCTTGACCTAGCCGGGACAGCCGCTAGGAGTTCCCTGTGAAAGGTAAGCACATAGGTCTGAGACTGGGTGTGGCGTTTGCTGTCCTGATTGCCGTCTTGGTGGGCATCGGGCAGTTAGGACTACGCCGGATGCACGAAATCAATGACACCCTTAGCGGCATCACGGGTGCGCGATCAGACAAGCTACAACTGGCACGAGAGGCGTTGGCGCTCTCCAATCGCAACAGTCGAATCACGATGGAAATATTCCTCGTGCAAGATCGGGCACAGACTGGGATGTTGTCGGCTGAAAGGTCTGAGAATACCAAAAAGATTTCGGGGTTAATGGTGGAGATTGCGAGCCGCTGTGAGTCGGAGGAGGAGAAACAGCGGCTATCGGCGGTGGAAGAAACGAGAAGACCATATATCGATAGCTACCTGCGAGCTCTGCATTTGCTGGTCGATGAAGGGGAACACGACGCAGCGGTAGGGGTTATGGTCAATGAAACACTTCCGGCGCTGTTCAAATATCACGCGGCGTGGGACGAGTTCGTGGGCTTTCAGCAGAGCCGACTCGACATGGCTGCTAATCAAGCCAAGATCGACTACGCCAAGGCCCGACGCCTTGCCTCCTTACTGATTGTGCTAGCAGTAACCGTTGCTCTCGCGATTGCTCTTTTCGCGACCCGCGAGACGGCTTGCGAGATTGCTGCTCGAATTGAGGCAAAAAAAGAAGTCAGCAGGCTCAATGCGAGTCTCGAAGAAAGAGTAGTGCAACGTACCGCCGAGCTCAGCGAAGCAAACAAGGCTCTAACCCTGCAGGCTGCGGCTTTGGAAGCTGCCGTCAATGCCATTGTGATCACAGATGTCCACGGCACGATCATGTGGGTTAATCCTGCCTTCACGACTATGACTGGCTATAGCAGAGAAGAAGCACTGAGCAAGAATGCTCGTCTGCTGAAATCCGGGGGGCAGCCCGAAGGCTACTATGCCAAATTGTGGGCCACCATCTTATCAGGCGACGTCTGGCAGGGCGAGATCGTGAACCGGCGGAAAGACGGCACAACTTACACCGAAGAGATGTCGATCACGCCTGTGACCCATGGCGTCGGCAACAACGTCGAGACGCAATTCATCGCAATCAAGCAAGACATTACCGAGCGCAGGCGAGCCCAAGATGCGATGGCGGAAAGCGAAAGGCGCTATCGGTCGCTATTTGACAGCAATCCTCTCCCGACGTGGGTTTTCGCCCGGAAAAGTCTCAAGTTTCTGGCAGTGAATGAAGCGGCCATTCGCCACTATGGTTTTTCAAGGCCGGAGTTTCTGGCGATGACAATCGCGGATATTAGGCCCGAAGCAGACATTCCTGGCTTGTTGGAAGACATTGCCAAGCGAATTCCCGGCCTTCAGGAAGCGACAACTTGGAAACACCGGAAGAAGGACGGCACGATCATAGAAGTCGAAATTGTTGCTCACGAGATGGATTTCCAGGGAATCGATGCAGAGTTAGTAGCGGTGCACGACGTCACCGAGAGGAAGGACGCAGAGCGAGCAACCAATTTGCTGGCTGCTATCGTGGATTCCTCGGCGGATGCGATTATCAGCAAGAGTCTAGAGGGGGTTATCACCAGTTGGAATAAAGGTGCGGAACAAATGTTCGGCTACACCGCAAAAGAAGCCGTTGGCAGCCATATTACCCTCATCGTCCCGCCCGACCGCTTGCACGAAGAAGCAACGATTCTTGACCAGGTCAATCGAGGCGATCACATCGAACATTTCGAAACTGTCCGCTGTCGCAAGGACGGAACGCCGCTCGATGTTGCCGTTGTCGTCTCGCCGGTGAGAGACAGCGCGGGACAGGTTATCGGGGCATCGAAAATGGTGCGGGACATCGGTGAGCGAAGGCAGGCGGAAGAGGCCCTTCGGCAAGCGGAAGAAAAGTATCGGTCTATCTTCGAAGATGCTGTCGTCGCCATCTTTCAGAGCACGCCCGGCGGACGGTACACCACCGTGAATCCGGCGATGGCCCAGATGCTGGGCTACGACTCTCCCGAGGAACTGATCGCGAGCATCACCGATATTTCCCGGCAAGTTTATGTCCACCCCAAGCGTCGAGATGAGTTCAAGCGGCTGCTGAAAGAGCAAGGGACGGTCAGGAACTTTGAATGCCAGATCTACCGCAAGGACGGCAGCAAGATGTGGATCTCCGCGAGTGCGCGGGCCGTCGTCAAGGCTGGCGTGCTGGTGGGATATGATGGAATGAACGAGGACGTTACCGCCCGCAGAGTCGCAGAAGAACGAGTCCAATTCTTAGCCTACTACGATGCGCTGACGGGACTGCCCAATCGAACTCTTCTTCAGGATCGGCTGGCGAAGGCACTCGCTAGTGCTCGTCGGCAAAAGGAGAAAGTCGCGCTTCTGTTCCTCGATCTCGACCGTTTCAAGGGCATCAACGACTCGTTGGGGCACTCGGTAGGCGACCTCCTGCTGCAACACGTTGCCGAGCGACTTAAGACATGGGCGCGTGAACAGGACACCGTCGCCCGTCTAGGGGGCGACGAATTCCTGATCATGTTGACCCACCTGAAGAACATCCCAGACGCAGCGGTGGCCGCCGAGCGGCTGATGGATGCAATGACCGCTGAATTCATCGTTCAAGGTCGCTCACTCAATATAGGCTGTAGCGTCGGCATCAGCATTTTCCCCGAACACGGCGCTGACGCTGACCATTTGATCAAAAATGCGGATGCGGCGATGTACGGCGCTAAAGAGAATGGCCGTAACAACTTTCGGTTCTTCACAGAGGAGATGAACGCTCAAGTTGCGGAGCGACTGACCCTGGAGAACAGCTTGCGACTGGCGCTCGACAAGCAAGAACTATTTCTGATGTATCAACCGCAGATAGAAATTGCCACGGGTAGGATCACCGGACTGGAAGCACTCCTGCGCTGGCAGCACCCGGAATTGGGCCTCGTGCCACCTGACAAGTTCATACGAATTGCCGAGAACAGCGGCCAGATCATGGCAATCGGGGAATGGGTGCTCAGGACAGCGTGCTCGCAGTCCCGGAGATGGCAGGATGAGGGGCTTTCTGCAGTGTCCGTGGCCGTGAATGTGTCGGCAGTCCAGTTTCGTCAAGAGGGCTTTTGTGAACTCATTCGGAAAGTGCTCGGCGACACTGGTCTCGCCGCGCAATACCTTGAACTCGAACTCACTGAAGGCTTATTGCTGGCTGATGCAGCCGTAGCATCCTCAGTTCTTCAGGAATTAAAGGAGATGGGGTTGACACTCGCGATTGACGACTTCGGGACTGGCTATTCCAGCTTCGGCTACTTGAGACAGTTCCGGGTCAGCAAGCTCAAGATCGACAGGTCGTTTATTCGAGAAGTCGCCGTCAACCCTGATGATGCGGCGATCACAACCGCAATCATCAGCTTGGCAAAAAGCCTCAATCTGAAGGTGATTGCCGAAGGGGTCGAAACCGAAGAGCAAATGGCATTCCTGCGGGCGCATCATTGCGACGAAATTCAAGGCTACTACTTCAGCAGGCCTTTAACGGTTGACAAAGCCGCGGACAAACTGCGAGGCGAGACTCCAGAGCCACATGTCCGAGCACATTCAAGTGGGGGACAATCATGACAGGAAAAAATATTAAGGAGCGCGCTTCATGACGGAAATCGGTCTCGTGCTTTTAGCGTCTGATGATCCGGTGACAATTCAGCAGTTCAGCAATGCCCTGGAAGAATTGTCCATTTCGCCCGATGTATGCCGGGAAGTGCCGTCGGCCGTCGGCCTATTGAACCGCCGTAAGTTCGATGCCGTTATCGTTGATCTCCAACTGGGGGAACAGGCGGGGCTGATTTTGGACGAGGCGCGTCTCTCCCTATCCAACCGAAAAGCTGTGACCTTTGCCATCAGCGGCAGCGATGCCGAGGGCACAGCCTTGCGGAAGAAGTCAGAGTTTGTCTTTGAGAGGCCGCTGACTGCAAAGTCAATCGGCAGCACACTCAGACCTGCTTATGGACTGATACTGAGAGAGCGGCGACGCTATTTCCGCTGCCCCGTCTCTATCCCCGTTGCGATCCAAAGGCGATCCAAGCCCGAAGTTCGCTGCAGCAGCGTAAACATCAGCGAAGGAGGTATGGCCCTGAGCACTATCGCTCCGCTCAACACCGGAGAAAAGGTGCAGGTTCAGTTCACCTTGCCGGGTCACGAAGTACCATTTCTGGCAGGATCGACGATCTGCTGGTTGAAAACCGGCCATATCGGACTTCGTTTTGTGTCCCTTTCGCAGGAGCACAAATCCGAACTACAGGGCTGGCTATCACGAAAGCTCGAAGACATGCTTCCGGAAATCGTTGCCGGGAAATTCCGGAGGGCAGAAGACTGCGATGCGCCGGGCTCGGGTGACGGGAAGCAGGATTATTGATGAACTGGTCTACTTTTTCTTTGATGGTGCCTTCTACTTCATGAACGTTGCCTTGTGATCCAATCCTTGGTGCTTGGGTTCATCCCTTTTCTCCCTTATCGTTGAATCTTTGCCATCAGGCAAGCGGAACTTCCGTCCTGCCGCGAACGCTTCTATGTCCGGTGGCGATCCGGATGCATCTGCGCGTTCCGCTGTGTAGGATTAGCCGCGACGACGAGAGTATCCCCAGCTCCCGCCACTGAGCAACAACAGCACTACAAGAGCAATCCATATGGTTTCCATTTTGTACCTCCACTTGCAATGAGGAAGCTGGGGGTGGCCCTGTAACGGGCGTCTCAATTCTTCACTACGCAAGATGATAGGACTGGAGAAGACAGATGTCTGGTCACATTGGAACACTCGAACAATGCACATCTTGGCAGTTGCTACAACCGTACACCCAACGTAGTTGTCAGGACTGTGCAGTTTGGATCAGCCGAACTGTTCTTTCCAAGCCTATGCTGTGTCTATCGAGGATGGAAAATCGCAGCAAAGTGTGCTGCTCTCGCCTCTCAGAAAGAGACATCGGAATATGACCCAAATCACCGAAAAGCTGCCACCAAAACTGCGTAAGGCTGCCCAACCGCCGCTGTCGCACCCCGGCGCAACGCCCGATGCAGACCGCGCCAAGAAGTCGTCGCTTGCCGAACCGTCTGCCGCCAACGAGCAACGGAGTCCCGGAGATCGGGTCGAGGGTTTAGGAAATTTCGGAAAGCCGACTGGAGAAATCGGCACAGTTGAGCAAGCAAATGAAGACGACGCGCTCGTCAAATGGGATGACGACGGTCGTATGAGACTGCGCCAACCGTGGCTTAAGAAGATTTAGCCGGCAACAAGTCCAGGTGGATTGCACTCGTTTCCATCTTTCGCTTTCGACCATTCGACAAACCACATTGCCGGCCTCGCTCACGGAGGACCAGCTCATTGGCACGGGACCGCGTCATGATTATGTCGAAATCTTTAATTTGTATAAGCGGGTGGACAAACGCACCAGCAGTGACCTGCGAATCAGAAATTACTAAAACACCTACGCCAAGACTTTGGTGGCCAGTTTTCATTTTCTTGGTAGCGCTCGTCTTGTCATCACAGATGCCTGCGTCCACTCCAAAAATTAAATTTCCCGATCTCAGCCTCATAGTGCAACGCTTGGAAGATGTCCAGCAGCAGAACCGTGCTCAATCTCACCCCTATGAGGTAACTCGACAATACGAAGTGTTTCGCGGCAACGATAAGCAACCCACCTCGGAGATCATGACGCAGATCGATTTCGTTCCT
>Ga0070765_100002367_pt1 | contig 11812 bp, 11 predicted proteins | sample HubBroMetageWFT5_FD_71516 | JGI IMG/M metagenome (GOLD analysis project Ga0070765, IMG submission 71516) | Warmed and freeze-thawed soil microbial communities from the Hubbard Brook experimental Forest, New Hampshire - Hubbard Brook CCASE Soil... | ecosystem: Environmental > Terrestrial > Soil... | reverse complement strand
ACCGCCGTCGCGTTCAACGATTTCAATCACGCCTTGACCGCCCGTTCACCAAAAAGCGCGGTGCCGACGCGAATCTCCGTAGCTCCTTCTTCGATTGCAACATCGAAGTCGTGGCTCATGCCCATCGAAAGCACCGGCAAGGGCTGGTCCAGGCGCTGAGCTAAATCATCGCGAAGCTCGCGCAGCTTGGAAAAATATGGCCGGACTTTTTCGGGGCCGTCCAGAAAAGGCGGGATGGTCATTAGTCCCAGCAATTGTAAATGTGCAAGCTTGGCGGCGCCTTCGGCTAGGGCCGGCAAATCCGATTCCGCAATACCACTTTTGGTAACTTCATCACTCAACCTTACTTCGATTAGAACTTGCAGTCGTTTGCCACGGTTTTCCGCCTTAACCTCTTCGTTCTCGCTCGTGCGACCCGCTGCGAAAGCAGAGTCGAGCTTTTGCGCAATGGCAAGACTGTCCACGGAATCCACGCGATTGAAAAGACTCGCAGCGCGGCGTGCTTTATTTCCTTGAAGATGCCCGATCAGATGCCACGTCGCTGCAAGGTCAACGACATGCGGCTGCTTCGACTCCCACTCTTGCACGCGATTCTCGCCAAAATGGCGGAGCCCCTCATCGTAAGCTGCGCGGATCGCCTCAAACGGAAACGTTTTCGACACCGCAACTATCGTCACATCTTCCGCTCGGCGCCGCGCGCGTCCTGCCGCTAGCTTGACGCGTTCTTTGATGCGCTCAAGGTTCGCAGCAATTACAGACTTTTCCGTCGCCATCACCGCGCGATTCTACCACGCCAAAAGACGGCTTCACTTTCGGCAGTGCAAAAGCGGCCAGCCAGCGAGTAGCCCGTGCAAAATCCACACACGGCCGTGCTTGTTCACGAATTGCGGGTCTTTTTGTCCCAAGGCTAGCGGATTAGTTCTTCGATCGAAGGAAACGAGGCAGGTACAGTTAAAACTTGCTCTGGCGGAGTCTTTCCATCACGCATCGCGGAGACCAACATCTCTAAAGCAAGTTTGGTGTTTGGCGGAACGACCACGGTGGCGGTAAGTTGACCATCTCGCACATATTTTTGCCCTGTGTTCAAAAGCCCATCGCATCCCGTAAACGGGACAGCAAGCCATCTCTTGCGCAACGCCTCATTGGGTTGTTCTGTCATCGCGCGTCGCGCGCCCATCGCCATCGAATCATCTTGTGCACCCACTAAATCCACGAGCTGCACGCCGGAAGTCGATAGCCGCATCCAGGAACTAACCGCTTTATACGCGCTCTCCTCGGTCCACTGGCCTTTCAACATATTGATTTTTATATTGGCGGGCTTGGTCTCTTGCATCCCCAACGTACGCTCTTTCGCTGCGGAATTTTCCGATGGTCCTTGAATATAGAGAACTGACCCACCCTGCGGCAGAAGCGCAGCGAATTGCAGGCCTTGAATTCGTCCTATTCCCGGGTGGTCCGAGCTTACGGAAAACACAGGCGCGCGGCCCGTGCGACGAAGCTCTGCTAGGTACTCCGCATTACGGTTTAGAATCACCCAGCCGATTCCACGCCAGGAAGCAGCGCGTGCAGCCTGTGGCAACGAAGTAGATCCTAGTGGCTCAAAAAGTATAGCGTTCGGCCGCTTTTCCTGGCCCGATTGAACAGCTTGAAGAATTTGATCGCTCTGCTTGATGGCATCGTTGTCCGCATAGGTTATTTGCAACGAGACACCCTGCTGTTTTGCGGCTTCATTCGCTGCGACAGCTTGTTCCTGCTGATAATCGTTGTCGTCGGTCGGAAGTGAGAGCAAAAAGGTCAGCTTCGTCATAAAAAACCCCGATCACGCCAACGAAAAATAATTTCATCGCTGGCAGTGTTACCATCCAAGCCTATGTACCTCAAGAGGAAAGAATTCGCAAATATGTGTGGCCCACTCCACTTCCGCTAAACAAATCGTGCGCATAACCCTGTGCTAAACTGATCGACAAAACTGATGCCTGACCGTGGAACATTCATCGTTCTGGAAGGAATTGACGGCTCCGGCAAACGCACGCAGCTCGACATGCTTGCAAAGGCGCTTGCATCGCGCGGAGTACCTTTCGCGCAAATTAGCTTCCCGCGCTACGATGGATTTTTCGGCAAGCTCGTGGCTCGCTACTTAAACGGAGAGTTTGGAACGCTCGAGGCCGTAGATGCGCATTTCTCTGCCCTGCTGTACGCCGGTGATCGCCTCGAAGCGAAGCCCATCATCGAATCTTCCCTCGCTTCCGGCAAAATTCTGTTGGCGGACCGCTACATTGGATCGAATCTAGCGCATCAAGGCGCGCGAGTGCCCAGCGAAAAGCGCGCCGAGTTCCTGCAGTGGCTTCAGCAGCTTGAATATCGAGTATACGCGCTACCCGCCGAAGACCTCGTAATTTACCTGCACGTCCCACCAGTAATAGGCCATCGTTTGGTCGGCGAAAAAGCCGTGCGCGAGTACACCAAACTCCAGCGCGACATCCAGGAATCAAATATTGCGCACCTGCAGGCGGCTTCGGACGTTTACGACCAGCTCACGCGTGAACCGAACTGGCATAAAATTGAGTGTTACGATAGCGCTGCCAACGGCCTTCGCTCTCCGCAGAAGATCCAACAAGAAATTCTTGCGGCAGTGGACGCGCGCATTGCAAAATCTCAACAGGTGGAAAAATAATTCATGGGTTTTGACGAATTCCTCGGCAACGAACGCATCGTCAGCGCGCTGCGCGGAATGTTGCGCCGTGAACGCGTCCCCAGCTCACTTCTCTTCACCGGCCCACGCGGAATCGGAAAATACGCGCTGGCGCGCATGTTTGCTCAGGCCGCTAATTGCGAACGCCTGAAAGACGATTTTTGCGGCCTATGCGAGTCCTGCAAGAAAATTGCACGGCTTGCCGATCCCGCGCCCCTGATCGAACTGGGACTCGCCGAGCGCGGCGAGAACGCCGACGCTGCGGCGGTCGAACGCACGCCATTGCTTATCGAAACGCACCCGGACGTCTGGCTGATCGTACCCGATCCCGTTCGGCTGCGGACACCGGTCGCACGGCCCATGCTTCGCGTAGGGCAATTGCGTGCCGTGCAGCGCGCCGCCTATTTCAGACCACAAGGCCGTAGGCGCGTTTTCATCATGGACGGCGCGGACACCATGCGCTGGACCGACGCCGACGTGTTCCTGAAAATCCTCGAAGAGCCTCCGGAATGCGCCACTCTGATTCTTCTGGCACCCACGCCGGACTCTTTGTTGCCCACGATTCGTTCGCGCTGCCTGCAATTCCATTTCGCACCGGTTCGCGAGGGGCAGATGGAAACGTTCTTGAAGCAGCACACCGACGCGAAACCGTCCGAGCGCAAATTGCTCGCGCAACTCTCCTGCGGCAGCCCTGGAATGGCTCTTTCGCTTGATCTGGAAGAATCGAAGCGACTGCGCAAAAGTGTCTTGGATTTGCTGGCGCAAGCTATCACCGGCCAACGATCCGGAGAGATTTTTGCGGCGACCGCCCAGCTCGCCAAACGCGAAAAGGAATCCTTTGAAAATATTTTGGAGCTGTTCTATAGTCTCCTCACGGACCTTCTGGAATTTTCCCAAGGTCAGAAACACAGCCCGTCTCGAAATCCAGATTTGAGGCCCGAATTAGAGGCCCTCGGTAAGAAAATAAATTTCGAATGGGTCTTGAATGCTACCCAAGGTCTCGACCGGCTGGATAGCCGCTTGCGACGCAACGTAGCCCGCCAATTGGGGCTCGATGCGCTCATTGCTTCCCTCGCGATTCGCTAGGCCGGGATCAGGGATTTTGATTATTTTACAAAATCCTGCAACCGAATCACTCCTCTTGCAGTCCAACAATTAGAATCTTCAAGAGCAGTTATCTGCAAGGAGCATTTATATGGTAAATCGCAAGCTTTTCCGTCCAACTCTTACGGATGTGAAAGACCAGTTCGCAGCCCCTCGACCGGTCCAAGCCATGCCCCAACAAGTGCCGGCGCGCAAGAAACCTGCGCCTCCCGAGCAAACCCACGCAGAGAACTTCTACTTCGTGAAGCAAATGCAATCGCGCACACCCGTGGCCGTAGTTCTCACCGATGGCGAGATTTTGCGCGGCACCGTGGAATGGTACGATCGCGACTGCATCAAGCTAACCCGTTTCGGCAGCCCAAACCTTCTTCTTTACAAGCACTGCATCAAGTATCTTTATAAGGACGGCGACGAAGCGTCTCAAGGCGGGACTAACGGCCAGTAAGGCTCAAAATAAAGGATTTGATTGGCGGGGAATTTAAACGATCGTTCGCAGCTTGCTTAGGATCGCCGTTTCTTCCGATTCTTTCTAAATGGGCCCACGAAAAAAGTCATCAATGCCTTAGCCACCAGCCTGCCTGAATCATCTCGCAAATCGCAATCAGCGACGGCGATGTGCCGCCCTAAACGCACCACCTCGGCCTCCGCAGTGACGTGGCCAGCCTCCACGGCCTCCAGAAAATTTATCTTCATCTCCACCGTAGCTACGCGCGCCCCCCGCGGGCAAGCCATGTAGGTCGCCAATCCCCCCGCGGTATCCGCCAGAGCCGCAAGCACTCCGCCATGAACCACGCCGTGAACCTGTTTGTGCCGCGCGTTCACCGGCATCCGCATGCTTACTTTTCCGCGCTCGGCATGTTGCACGACGAATCCAAATTGTCTCGCTGTATTGGTTGTGCGCACGCGTTCGCGCAGTTCTTTCTCCTTGAGGTATTCGATTGATTTGGACTTTCGCGCCATGTCAGTAGGCCGTTTGTCCTCCGTCGAGTGGAAGCAAAACGCCCGTGACCCAGGTAGATTCGTCGGAAGCAAGATATACGGCCATCATCGCCACGTCCTCTGGTTTACCCAGCCGGCCCAGAGGAATTTCCGCGATGCGCTGCTTTCGCGCCGCTTCCGGATCGGCAGCCTTGGAAAGCGATTGAGTGGCCATTTCTGTCTCGATCATCGCCGGGCATATACAGTTCACCCGAATCTTGTCTTGCGCGTGATCGAGCGCCATCGCACGAGTGAGACCCGTCACTCCGGCCTTTGCCGCGCAATAAGCAACCCGTTGCCGGCGGCCAGCGATCCCCAAATACGAACCAATGTTGACGATCGATCCCCCACCCGCCAGCCTCAGCGCCGGAATCGCCGCTCGTGACACATTGAACGTGCCGGTCAAATTCGTGGCCATCACAAGATTCCAATCTTTGTCGGACGTTTCTTCAACACTGCCCACTACAATTGCGCCGGCGTTATTCACTACAATATGAAGCCCATTAAACTGGCGGACAACCGTCGCAATCGCGTTTTGGACTGCTTTGGCATCGACGACGTCGCACTCTATCGCTAAAGCTCGCCCGCCGACTGCCTGGATCTCTCCTCCGACCCTGTCCAGAGGCTCTTTCCTGCGTCCTGCAATAGCCACTTGCGCTCCCTCCGAGACAAACGCTAACGCACAAGCCCTCCCTATGCCGGTTCCTCCGCCCGTAATAAACGCCGATTTTCCCGAAAGTCTTGGCATCGCCCGGCCTCTTTTCTCGTCTAATCACAGAACAGCCGGCTGAATCTAGCATTCGCCAACCTGCTGGCGCAAGCGGACACATGGCTTGCTCGGCGCGAGAAGGGGCTGCTACAGTCAAACGAGCGCTTATGAAAATCGGAATCACATGTTATCCAACTTACGGCGGCTCTGGAGTCGTAGCTACAGAACTGGGTATCGAACTTGCTGCACGCGGCCACGAAATCCATTTCATCAGCTACGCCATGCCGATTCGATTAAGCGAAGCGCACGAGCGGATTTACTTTCACGAAGTGGAGGTCACATCTTACCCGCTCTTCGATCACCCGCCTTACACTCTGGCCCTCGCCACCAGAATGTATGAAGTAGCTGAAGAAGCTTCGCTGGACTTGCTGCATGTTCATTACGCAATTCCACACTCAGTAAGCGCACTACTGGCTCGCATGATGTCGCAACGCAAGCGGCTGCCGTTCATCACCACGCTGCACGGGACTGACATCACTCTGGTTGGCAACGACCGCAGTTATCTTCCGATTACGCGTTTTTCCATCGAAGAGAGCGATGGTGTAACTGCCATTTCAGACTATCTTCGCGACCGTACGATTCATGATTTCGACATCAAGCGGCCCATCGAAGTCATCCCCAACTTTGTGAATTGCGATTTGTACATGCGATGTCCGGATCAATCCGCGCGCGAGCGCTGGGCAAAAAATGGCGAGCCTATCCTGATGCACCTATCGAACTTCCGCCCGGTGAAGCGCATTACAGACGTCGTCGAGATCTTCGCGCGGGTCCGCGCAAAAATCCCCGCAAAACTCGTAATGATGGGCGACGGGCCTGATCGCGGATCGGCCGAATTTCTCGTTCGCAAGAAGGGCCTCTCCAAAGACGTATTTTTCCTCGGCAAGCAGGATCGCGTGCAGGAGAAATTGGGTCTCGCGGATTTATTCTTATTACCGAGCGAGGAAGAATCGTTCGGTCTCGCCGCGCTCGAAGCCATGGCCTGCGAGGTCCCCGTCATCGCTTCGAATGTTGGCGGCTTGCCAGAAGTCGTAACGCCCGGCGTGGATGGATATCTGATTCCACCTCACGATATTGATGCTGGCGCGAAATATGCACTGGAAATTCTTACTCGTCCGGATGGCGGCCGCGCAATGGGTAAGCAGGCCCGCATCAACGCGCGCAGTAAATATTGTTCAAATGATGTCATCCCGCAATACGAGGCTTATTACGCCAAAGTTTTGAATGCCTCCGGCAAAGTGGCAGCTTCTGTTCAGCGCTAATAAGCAGCCAGCAAATACTTGAGGGAGAATTGCAGGTGATGGGCATTCTCGGTGCACGCACTGAGGTGATTCGCGTGCAGAAAATAGACGAAACTACCTAGCTAGCGTTCGATGATGGGCACAGGCTGAAGGGACTGCATAGCCAAGTTGATGTCTTCCTGCTTAATTTTTCCGCTGGAGCCGTCGGCCGCCGTGAAGATAAAGCGGAATTGATGGTCGCTGTCATCGAAAACTCGCACTGCAACAGGATGTCCTTTCGCCGGGTCGCCGAATTGAAAACCTCGATTTTTGCCCCAGTCGAAGGAGTAGAATTCTGGTGTGGTTCCCGAATATAAATCGCGGCCAAAAGATAATTTCCAAAACATCAGCAGATTGTCGCGCAGTGCATCTTGCTCTTTCATCATTGGCGAGATTTCTGCCGGAGACGCGCCATAGGCGCCTTGGTACAACGCGTAATTCGATTCAATCGGATGCGGCGCCAGGATGTTCGCCAGTCGCTGCGCTTCCGGCGTAGTCGGAGTTCTTAGGGCGTGCGCTGTATCAATTTGCAGCTCGGGATCGTAAAACACCACAACCTGGCCGGAATCGTATCGAAGCTGAACACCTATCGGTAATGGGGATATTTTCCATTGCCCGCCCCAGGGAAGCTTGAATTCGTAGTTGAAAGCCTTCGGCTGATCGCCTGATGCCTTCGCGCCGGTTTTTCCGGGCCGGCTCTTTGTTGAACCGGAGGACGTTTGTTGCGCTTCCGTGGGAGTACTAGTAGACGTATTCGTCAAAGGCCGCGGCGTGTTTCCAACCCAGGAGTCTGCCGACACCCATTGCCTCGCTTCAATCCAAATGAGCGTCTGCAGTCCAAACGCCAGGCAATACGCCCCGACCGCAATTACAAGAATCGCGAGAATAATGGCGTTGCGCGCGCCACCCTTAACCTCTTCTTCCTCGTTCATCCTAGCGAGTTCGTCCATATCGAGAACGGCTATTCTACGCGACTTGGCCATACAACGCCGAGGATTTCGAGGTGAATGATTCTCACGGGCGCGGCAAATAACTCACGTACCGCACGCGCAAGACGCGAAGGCGCATGCCTGTCACAAGAAATGTCACACACTCGCCAAGATCGTCCTTCGAGTCCATTGCGGAAAATAGCGGAAAATAGACCTTTGACCCGACCAATCTGCGAGCAGTACGATACACGGAGAAATCTCAAGAGGAGCGAAAAATGAAAACGATTGCACCAGGCGTTACCAAAGTTGGATTCATCGGACTCGGCCTCATGGGTAGCCGCATCGCGCAACACTTGCTCACTGCCGGATTTCAGGTTATGGCCTACGATCGGGATCGAACGCGGGTAGAAAAATTGATCGAGCACGGGGCTTCGCCCGCTGCGGATATTTCCGAAATTGGCAGTACTGCCGACGTCATTCTTTCATCGCTGCCAGATGATGAAGTGGTCTCGCACACCTACGCCGGCGCGGACGGCTTACTCTCGCACGTACGTGAAGGTTGCATAATCGTCGAGATGAGTACGGTCAGCCCTGAGACTCCTCGCGAACTCAATCGCATAGCCGGGCAGCATAAGGCTTATTTCCTGGACGTGACCATCTCGGGCAGCACGCCTGCCGTTGAACAAGGAACGGTAACTCTTTTTGCCGGCGGCGAAGAGGAAGCCTTCCACGCCTGCGAGCCCCTGTTTCAAACGTTCGCCCGGCAATATTTCTACCTCGGCCCAACAGGTTCCGGAGCCACGATGAAGCTCGCGGTAAATTTGTTACTTGGCGTCGGCATGCAAGCCATCGCCGAGGCTGTCGCTTTTGGCCGCAAGGCTGGTCTGGAACGCGACAGGCTGCTCGATGTCCTCTCGCAAACCGCGGTGATTCCTCCAGCTTTAGTCGGCAAATTCAAACGAGCGATGCTCAACGATTACAGCCCTCAATTTCCATTGCGCTTAATGAACAAGGATTTTCGGCTGATACTCGAAACTGCCGCGACCGCCTGGGTGCCTCTGCCCGCCACCGCCGCTGCATTTCAGATCAACACCGCCGAATGCACGAACGAAATTGATGAAGATTTTTCCGCAGTGATTCGGCAAATGGAAAAACTAGCTCGCTCGGATGCCCCCATCGAAGGATGGCGAAGCGCAGCCGCATCGGGAAGCTAAGCTCAAACTGAGCTGCGATAAGCTGCCCGGTTTATTCCGCGCGCAACGCGTCCACTGGGTCTACCGCGGCGGCGCGACGCGACGGTAGATAGCAAGCTAGATAAGCCGTCACAACGACGCCCACCGTTACGGCAGCGTACGTGACCGGATCGACCGGGCTCACGTTGAACAGCAGTGACGACATCAGACGCATCACCGCGAACGCGCCGGCCAGTCCGCAAGCAATGCCAATGACGGTAAGCAGTAATCCGTGGCGGACGAACATCGAGATCAGCCTTGGTTGTTGCGCTCCAAGCGCCATGCGAATGCCGATTTCGCGGGTGCGTTGCGAAACAGAATATGCGATCACACCGTAAATCCCCACGATCCCGAGCAAGAGCGCCATGCCTCCCGCCACGCTCAGCATTACCAGCGTAAAAGAAGTACGCGCCATCGATTGGGTATAGAAATATCCAAGCGTGTGAACTTCTGCGAGCGGCACATTAGAATCCACTGACCACACTGTTTGCCGCACTTCTTTTAGCAAGGATTCCGAGCCGGCACGCGGACTTCGAATGGCGAAGGAAATACCGCGCCGAAGCATTTCTTTTTGACCTTCAAAGTTGTTCATCATAATTGGCCAATATACAGTCGTGCTCGCTTTCTCATTCACGCCGTTGTCGTGCACATCGCCTACTACGCCGATAATTCCGCGCCACTCATCCGTGCTCGCCACGCGGATTCGTTTGCCCAGGGCGCTGTTAGCATCGTGCCAATATTCACGCGCAAAATTCTCGGAAACGATCGCCACTGGAAGTTTCTGGTAGGTGTCGGACCAGCTAAGGTCGCGTCCTGCGATCAGCGGAGTGCCCAACGTTCCAAAGAATCCCGGTGATATCCATTTGAAACGGCGCAATGGCGGCAACTCGCCTTCTGCATACGCCCGGTCCTGCGCAAAGATTGGGTCGTTCGAATCGTATCCATCCATGGGAATGGCAGACGAGAAACTCGCGGACGAGACCCCTGGAATCGCTCGTAGTTTATCCAGGATTCCTTCTTCCATTCTCACCAGGCGCTCGCGATCGGTATCGGGAATTTCAGTCTCCGGCACATAGAACCGGAAAGTTTGCACCTGATCCGGCCCGCTGAATCCAGGCGGCACGTGCATCAAAGCCCGGAACGTGCGAATCATTAGCCCTGAGCAGATCAACAACACCAGTGCCAGCGCCACCTGCACAACCACCAGAATATTTCGCGCGCGATGTTGCTCGCGGCTCGCGCTAAGGGCGCGTCCTCCCTCGCGCAACCCAGTGTTCAAACGCGTTCCGGCATATTTGAATATTGGGATGGAGCCGAACAGCACGCTGGAAAATAGCGCGATGGCCAGCGTGAACAGCAAGACCGAAGCGTCGATGCCGATTTCGTGTATTCGCGGAATACCTGTCGGGGCAATTGCAACCAAAATTCGCAATGCTCCATAGGCAAACGCTAATCCAAGCAAGCTCCCCAGCAGGCCGAGTATCACGCTCTCAAACAGCAACTCACCAGCGATCCGACGCCATCCCGCACCCAGTGCTCCGCGAATGGCCAATTCTTGACGCCGCCCTTCGACGCGCACGAGCATCAAGTTTGCCACGTTCGCGCACGCAATTAGGAGCACTCCCGCGATAGATCCCATCAGAACCCACAACACGTTTCCGACGTCGCCAACCACATCCTGCTTCAGCGGCCGCAGGTTCGGTCCAATTTGCGCTTGCTCAAATAGCTTTACGCTAAATCCTTCCGGCGCCGGAAAGCTTCGAACTGCGATCGGAAGCATGCGCGCCACATCAGCGTTGGCCTGCTCCATCGTGACGCCCGGTTTCAACCGAGCGAGGGCGCGGTAGCTGAAGTTGCCGAGCTTCATTTTGCTGCGGTCCCATTTAAACGGCGCAATCACTGCTGCGTCTTTCTCGTCGAGAAAATCGAATCCTTTGGGCAAAACGCCAATAATTTGCCGCGGCTTTCCGTCCGCGGTGATCGAACGGCCGATTACTCCCGGATCGCCTCCAAATTTCTGATGCCAGTATCCGTAAGAAATAAGCACGGTTTCCGGTGTGCCCGGCGAATCGTCTTCTTTTGTGAACAAACGTCCTGCGGCAGGAACTACGCCCAGCAGTGGAAGCGTGCCGTCTGTGACATCAAGACCATAGACTTGCTCAGGCTCGCCCGCCCCAGTGATGCTGAAGGAATCGGTCGTATACGCGCCAATATCCTGGAAAGTTGTGTTCTGTTCGCGGTCGATAAAATACATCGACGGCGCCATATTCAGGTTCGGAATATTAATTCCGGGCGCTTTGTGCCAAACACCGATCAGACTCTCCGGATGCGGATATGGAAGCGGTTTCAACAGCACACCTTCCAGCACGCTGAAGATCACTGTGTTCGCGCCCACTCCGGCAGCCAACGTGATCAGAGTTATCGCCGTAAACAGTGGCGCGCGTCCCAGCCTTCGCAGAACTTGCCTGAGTTGATCGCCAAACGTTCCCATCTTTCGCACCTCGCCAAAAGAACGCGCATTAGGGCCAGTTACCGATGCCCTTCCACGCGCGATGCAGGACTGCCATTTGATACGTTGGCTCTTCAGGAAAAGTTCAGCAGGTTGGACCGATCACAGAATTTAAACGGAAACATTTTCCTTCAAATTTTAGAATCATGGCTGTCCGTATGCGAACTGCAATCCCAAAATTGGGAATCAGAGATCCACCACACCATATTTCTTAAGTTGCCTCTCAAAAGGGACATGACTTACATCGCGTTACATCACTTCGCGCGGTCCTTGCGCGTGTGCCGTGCGCAGGGAGTCGGGCACGAAAAGGTGTACTGCTGGT
>Ga0070765_100002366_pt1 | contig 11815 bp, 7 predicted proteins | sample HubBroMetageWFT5_FD_71516 | JGI IMG/M metagenome (GOLD analysis project Ga0070765, IMG submission 71516) | Warmed and freeze-thawed soil microbial communities from the Hubbard Brook experimental Forest, New Hampshire - Hubbard Brook CCASE Soil... | ecosystem: Environmental > Terrestrial > Soil... | reverse complement strand
ACGAATCGACGCGGAGATCGCTCGCGCAGGCGGGAAACGCGATTCGGTCTATCCGCTGGCCGGACAGGTGCTCATCGACGGTCTTCCCGCCAAGACGGCCAAGGCCGGTCAAAAAATCATCGTGATGCTCAATGACCTTTCCCAGCCGGACGCGCCGGTGGGAGCACGGCACTTCGTCGAATGCAATCGTGACGGCCACTTCGCCTTCAACACGTACTTCGACGACGACGGCGTGCCTCCCGGCCATTATGTCGTGACCATCGCCCAGCTCACTTATCGGAAGAAGCGCGGGTACATCGGACCCGACTTGCTCAAAAACCTCTACAACGATCCGGAAAAGAACGCGAAAGTTGAACAGTTCACTATTGAGCACAAGGCGCCCGGCAGGCGGGACTATTCATTCGAATTGCGGATCGAGGGTGAAGAGCCGATTGCCACTCCCGGCCCGAGGTCGTTGACGGCCATCGGCAATTGAGGGACTTTCTTTCGCGATAGTTTCGAGCTCCGAGAAGGTGAAAAATTGGACGCGTCGCGAGGCACCGCATTGCGGAGCACCGCGTGACGGAGCACCGCATTACAGAACACAGGCCGACGAATTGACGCCCGATCCCTTCGGGACGGTTGCCGCCGGCCGCTCGGGTACCCGCCGGGCGGGTGCGGAGCGGTCGGCACCAGCGAACTCGCCGACGCCCGTCGCTCGGGAACCGGTGTGCGGGCGCAAAGCGGTCGGCACAAGGCCGACCGGCGAGTTGGAAGTCACCGGATGGCCCGGAACTCCTTCCTCTCTCCAGTCTACCATGGTGCGTTTAATTCACCAATATCTCTTTGCAGATTTTTGGCAGTTGCTGGAAAAATTCTTCCGTCGGCGTCAAACGCAGACAGGACGGCCGGTGATTCTTTTGGGGGACTCAGCTGGGACTTCCGTGGGGGATCTAGAGGGTGCCGAGGGGGACCTAAGGAGTGCCGGCGGGGTGCCACACCCCACGGCTCGGGGATCGAGCGGACTTTTTTGGCGTCGACCCCAAAAAAGTCTCCTTTTTTTAGCACCCCAAAAAAGCCAAAAAAGTCCGCAGTCGACGGACTCACTTTCGCAAATTTCTGTCGGCGAACTGGCGCGGAAGGCCGTTGAGCCAGTCGCCGTTCAGCTCGGCCGCTATCGCCGTACTGCCCGTCAATGTGTGCGACGAACGCTGTCCGGTCCAATGATTGGCGGGCCCCTCGATTTCGACCTGGATCCTTTTCTGCAGCCCCGCGGCTTCAGCAAGCGCGAGCGCGATGCCGAGACGAAAGCGGTTCTGCGGATAAAGAGGCGCTTGCGTGGCGTCCAGCGACCAGCGGTCGATTCGTACGAGGCAGCGGCCATCGACATATCTTGGCACGTCGACGTAGGGGCCTACCGCGGCGGCCACACGAGCGATATCGGTCGAGTCGATGTAAACGCGGAGCCTTTCCGGCCCCGTCGCATAAACCGCCCAGGCGGGCCAGACGTCGCAGATGCCAAACGGTTCGCTCAGAGGAAAAAGCACGGCCAAGACGATAAGGCCGCGGACCGCCAGTCGCCAGGGCCGGCCGGCTGATAGAGCGGGAGCCGAGGCGAGCGGCACGTCGGCTGCGGTGGCCCCGCCTTTGTTTCCGGCAATGCCGAACAGGACGAAATTCTGCACGATGAAATAAACGTTCCACAGGAGGACGGCTGGCTTTTGCCGAGCGCCCCACGGGCCCAACGCGGCCAAGAGAAGTGCGTGCATGGCCAGCGACGCAATAAGGGCGACTCGTCGTGTTCTTCTCCAGCAAAGTCCGGCGGCAACGAGCAGCTCGCCGCAGGCCAGGGCGCCGGCCAGAATTCGCTCCGGCAGCGACGATCGGCCGAGATTCATCTGCAGGCACTGCGACAGTCCTGCGACGATTTGTCCGCCGCCGGACTCGATGAAGGTCCAATCGAACTTCGACAGGGCCGAGCAAAAATAGATGCTGACGATCAACAGCCGCGACCAGACGATCGCTTCCGACGCGGGTAGCACGGCGAGAATCAGGGCCAAGAGCGACAACTCGTAAGCCCACGGCTGCAGGCGATGCTGGTCCGCAAGAACGAGGAAGGCAATGGCGGCAACGAACGTGAGCAGCGACCAGCGGCCGAGGCGCCAACGGCTTCCGGCGATGAGTGCTGTCATGAGGGAGACGCAGGCGACAACCAGCGCAGGCCAGTCCAGCCAGGCCGGAACTCTGCGAAATGCGCCAAAAAACGGGATCTGCGGAAAGGCTGTCTGCGGCGTCCACAACGGCCAAGTAGCGGCGATAAGTGCCAGCCCGCCAGCCGCGACGGCGCGGCTCAGGAGGGATGCGGCGCGTTCGACTTGGCTTGGATCGCCTTCAAACGTCCGCAGGAACCGAATCCCCACAGGCTCTCCCTGGCTCAGCGTCCTCAGCAATATGGTGGGCCGGAGCTTGCTAAGCCTCGCTTGTCCCACCGTACGTCTGTCGCAAAATCGCGCACGGTCATTTCGTTCATTTGTGGTTGACGAGAAGAAACAACGCCAGGGCCAACAGCGCCGCCATGACGATTGCCGTCGCGATCTTCCACGCACTATAGGGCCGCTCGCCGTCGACCTCCCCGGTGCTCGCATTGACCAAGACCTGGAAGGTTCGCTCTCGGTAACGATAGACCATCAGCCAAACCGGAAGCAGCAGATGTTTGAACGTGATGGCTCCGTACGCAGTCTTGATGTCCTCGACAACTTGTTCGTCGCCGCCGATTTTCGAGCGGGCCTCGCTTTGGATCGCCGTGTTGATGTGCTCGCGCGCCTGATCAAAACCGTCTTGCAGCTCGACGTCGTACGTGCGGGACAGAAAGCCGGCCAGCACGTCTTGCGTGAAGGGCAGGCACCGCTCGAGCGGCCAGGGGCTGAGGCCGTCCACGAGGTCGCGACGAACGCCGCGGGTTGCGGCGATCAGGATGTCGTCGAACACGAGGCGAAAGTGGCCGGACGCGGGCCACCAGCGCGTTTTCATTTCTTGCCGGCGTTCGTTGCCGCTGCCGACCGTTTCCCAATAGTGCTCGCCTCGCTGGCCGCGGTAGTCGGACTCGGTGACGGCGTCGAACGTCCAGAACGGCAGGTAGACGCCGTTGAACTTGCCCGATTCGGCCCGCTTGGAAAACTCATTCGGCGCGAACCAGCGGGAGCGGACCCAGCCGACAAAGTTGTCGGCGGCCCGCTCGCGAACGATCTGGAACGGCAAAACACCGTCGACCGGGATGCGCCAGCCTCCGGTGTGGATATGCTCGCGTTGCATGGGGGAGCCGCAATAAGGGCATTCGAGACTGGTCAGCGTGCCGACGAACACGACGGTCGCGCCGCAGCTCTCGCAACGGACGTGGTTTTGCAGCTCTTCGGTTTTCTCGTCCTTGTCGCGAGTCTCGCGCTGCTGTTTGAGCCGGTCGAGCATCGCGCGGAAGTCCCGCTCGGCGACGGCGGCGTCTTTCGGAACGGCGATCTCTTTCTCGAACCCGCAGTTCGGGCACTTGAGGTGCTGATCGCCGATGTTGAAGACGAGTTCGCTGCCGCACTTCTCGCAAGGAAAAATGCGTGCCCGCCCGTCATCGATTGAGCGGCCGGAAACTTCTGCCGGCGGCGCGGGACGATCGGCCGCCGGTTCGGCTTTTTTGGGGGACATCTCACTCACGGCGGAGAGTGGCTTCTCGCTGGGCCTGAGGAAGGTGCTGTCGAATCGAATACGCAGACGGGGTGCCTATTTTGGCGGAGGCGGCGGTGGCGGCGGCGGGGACGCTGAGGTCGCAAACGCGGCTGCCAGTTGCGGAACTTGTCCGGCCGGAGTCCAGGCGGCCATGCCTTGGCTCCACACGAGCGATTCGCGGTTCAACTGTCCGCCCGAGACGCCTTGTGCGATTTGTTGCAGGGTAAACGGACCCTGAGTTTGCCCGCCAACGGCGACGTGCCATGCGGCGTCCGTAGCGCCGGGGAGTGGCGGCGGAGCCTGTGCCGCGCCCGGCTGCATGCCAACCATACGGTTGGCCATGGCGAGGCCCATGCCCAGTCCCAAGCCTTCGGCGGCGCCACCGCCGGCCGGATTGTTCGCGGCGGCGGTCATGGCGTTGCCCATTTGGAATTGCTGGAAGCGGTTCATGTCGCCGATGACGCCCATGCTCGAACGGGTGTCGACGGCTTTTTCGACTTCTTCCGGCAATGAGACGTTGACGATCATCAGCTGGGGAATGTCGAGTCCATATTCGTCATCGACGCGCTCGTTGACCGTCTTCCGCAGTCCGTCGGACAAATCACGATAGTGGGCGGCCAGGTCGAGCACGGCGACTTTGGAGCTGCCGATGAGATCAGCGAAGGCTGTTACGATGATTGACCGCAGGAGTTCCGTCAGTTCGTCCGCATCGAATTCGGCATCCGTGCCGACAAGCTCTTTTAGCAGAGCCTTGGGATCGACGGCCTTAACCGTGTAAGTACCAAACGCCCGCACACGAACCGGGCCGAAATCGGCGTCGCGGAGAATAATCGGATTTGGCGTCCCCCATTTGAGGTCCGTGATTTGCCGCGTGGAGACGAAATAGACTTCGGATTTGAACGGGCTGTTGAAGCCGTACTTCCAACCTTGCAGCGTGCTGAGGATGGGCAGGTTTTCGGACCGCAGTTCGTAGTTGCCCGGTTCAAACACGTCGCCCAATTGGCCGCGGTAGACGAAGACGGCCTTCTGGCCCGGCCGCACGATGAGCTGGGCGCCGTTTTTGATTTCGTTCTGGTAGCGGGGGAACCGCCAGACCAAAGTGCGGTTGGTGTTGTCGACCCATTCGATAATGTCGACGAGTTCGTTGCGGAGCTTGTCGAAGATTCCCATCGTGCGCTCTCCCAGATTGAGCTGATTTATTCCCCTTGAACGCATCCCGGGGGATCGCTTCGTTTTGACGACCGCGCCCGATACACTGCACGATGATGTCGCAGCAACCAGAAACCCGCAAGCCGGCGTTCCGGCGCGTGCTGTTAAAACTGAGTGGTCAAAGCTTTTGCCGGCGGGGAGAGTCCGGCATCAGCATGACCGAAGTAGCGGCTATTTCCCGCGAGATTGGGCGGGTCGTGCAGATGGGCGTGCAGCTGGCGATCGTCTGCGGCGGCGGTAACATCCTCCGTGGCCGGGAGTTCGCGGCGGTCAGCGCGGCCATCAATCCGCCCACCGCCCACTACATGGGCATGCTGGCCACCGTAATTAACGGTCTGGCCTTGCAGGATGCCCTGGAGAAAGTCGGCGTGGCGACGCGCCTGCAAACCGCGATTCGCATGGAAGGCGTGGCCGAGCCATTTATCCGGCGGCGCTGCGTCCGGCATCTCGAAAAAGGACGCACGGTCATCCTCGCCGCCGGAACGGGAAGCCCGTTCGTAACGACCGACACGGCCGCCGCCCTGCGCGCCCGCGAAATCGAGGCCGACGTCGTGCTCAAGGGCACCAAAGTCGACGGCGTTTACTCGGCGGATCCGGAGAAGAATCCGCACGCGGTCCGCTATACGGAGATCTCCTTCCAGGACGTTTTACGGCAGAACCTGCAGGTGATGGATGCACAAGCCATTCACCATTGCATGGAGCACGGCATCCCGATCATCGTGTTTAACTTTCAGCAAGAAGGGAACATCGAGCGGGTCATCATGGGCGAGCGGATCGGCACGCGCGTCGGTCCGGCGACGCAGCTGAAAACCAACGGGAAGGAAGAGTAACATGGACCAGGATGAAATCCTCCTCGACGCCGAAGAACGCATGGAAAAGGCCGTCGAGGTTTTGCACGGCCAGCTTCAGGGGTTGCGCACGGGGCGGGCGACGGCCGGGCTCGTCGATTCGATCCGCGTCGACTATTACGGCTCGCCTACGCCGCTCAAGCAGATTGCCAACATCGGCATTCCCGAGCCGCAGCAGATCTTGATCCGCCCGTTCGATGTCAGCACGCTAACCAGTATCGCCAAGGCGATTCAGTCGAGTGACACGGGCCTCTCACCGAACTCGGATGGCCGCGTGATCCGGCTGAATGTTCCCCCTCTCTCCAACGAGCGTCGCCGCCAGCTCAGCGGGCGCGTCAAGGAACTGGCCGAAGAGGCGCGGATCGCCATCCGCAACGTCCGCCGTGACGCCAACAAACATGCCGATCAGGGCGAGAAAGACAAAACGCTGACCGAGGACGTGTGCAAGCAGACAAAGGATCAAATCCAGGAGCTGACCAAGAAGAACGAGGGTAAGGTCAACGACATGGCGGCCGCCAAAGAGAAGGAAGTCATGAACGACTGAAGGCGGGAGATTGGAAGAGGATTGACGCGTTGGCTGCTGGTCCATTTTCATCCTTTCCCTTTCAAACTTCGGCGTTTCGTTGCCGTTAAACTCTGCCCAAATCGCCTGCTTCGTTTGACGGTCTTTTCGCTTTTTCCCGCAGTCTCGACTTGGCCCCTCAGGTCGATGCTTGTTGGCGCGATGCTAAAGTTCCGCGCACCTGAACGACGCGCATAAATGGACGCGGCGTCGAAGGCCGAATCGGCTTTCGCTCCAATCGGATCAATCGCTTCTTTCATTTCGACCGATCTAGTTTCGTGCGCCGGTAGGGATTTTGGCGACGGCCACGGCGCATGAACGGCCAGACGGTCGAACGCGAAGGATGCGCGGATATGCCTGTTTCGAAGCAGTTGGCGCGGCTGGGACCGCTCGGACTCTTCGCGCTGTTCGGGCTCTCCGCTTGTGCCACATGGTCCGGCTATCGCACCCCTCAGGGGACGTGCGGAGCTTCAACCGAAGCGGTCGTTACCTCGTCGCCGCCCGTGAGTAACATTGCCGCAAACCCGCCCGCCGCCGCTCCCGCACCTCCCGCCGAGACGTCCGCTGGGTCGACGCTCTCAGTTCCAGGTCCAGTCGGGGGCGTGCCACCAGCACAGTCCGGCACGGATTCCGGCGTGACTGGTCCGGCAGAAGGTTCAGCAGCGTCCGGTGCGCCACCAGCAGTTCCGCCGGCGCCACCAGCCGCGCCCGAGGCTCCGCCTCGCAGCGCTGAGTCTATTCCGGCCGGACCGGCAACGCCGGCCGCGGGATCCAATCAAGATGAACTTCATCCTCAAAAGCCACTCGACGCGACTGCGTCCGCTGCGGGCGCGCCGGTCTCGGGACAGCAAGCCGCGACAGACAGCGCGCCGCTCCAGACAATTCCGTCCGTCGCTTCGGCCACGGTTCAGGTGAATGCCGCACCGCCCGCCAATCACCCAGCCGGTGCGCTGGCGAAACTGCGGGCTCGTTTCCATAGCCTCATTCAGCCGTCATCGAAGCCGGCTCCCACGGCGTCGAAGAACGCCAAGTCACCCGGTCCCGTGGTGACGTCTCACAATCCGCCGCCTCAGGTGGTCGCGAGCGTCCAAATCCCGCTGCCAATGTCGGATCAGAACCGCGTGGCTCAGGAAGATTCCCGGGCCGCGCAGGGTCCCTCTCCGATCGCCGAAGGTCGAAGCCCGGTGGCGACCGCTGGCGCGAGAGATTCGCAAGCGGGGCCGCAGTCGGCCAATGCCGCCGACTTCCAAACGAGACGCATCCCTCTGGATGAAACGCACGAAAAATCGGCATCGACGGAACAAATCGAACAGTGGCCGTTCGGTCGACAGGCGGCGACCGGCGCGGCAAACGTGTCTAGCAGCCCTCTGACCGCGAATGAATTCGATCCGATTCCGGTCGACGAATACAAAGCGGCGGTCGCCAAAGCGAACGGCGATGGGAGTTCGCTCCCCGCATTCCAACAGCCGTCGCCGACCCAGACCGACGGCATTCACGCCACCGCTCCGCAAACGGTTGCCACGGTGCCTGCCGACGATGAACTTCGCGTCGTGCCGACGGCCGACGTCCCCGTGGCTGGAAATCGACAGGTGCCAATGACACTTGACGCCCAAGATCGAACGGAGCCAACGCAGACGATGCCGACCCCAGCACAGTCCGACTCGGCAACGGCACCGCGATTGACTGGCTTGGTGACACCGGCTGGTCAAGTTTCGGCCGCCGGCGGCACTCAGCCTGCGACAGCTTCTGCTCCAGCGCGCGTTGTCAGACCTCCGCAATGGATTGGCGGACGCTACGGCCAACCGGCGTGGATGGTCCCCTACGTGGCCCCGACAGGCTCAGTCAGCCAATAGTGTCATGGAGGATCATAGCCGCCCGGATTGAACGGGTGACAGCGGCAGATTCGCCAAATCCCGCGTAGCGATCCTGAAACTGCGCCGTATTTGCGAACCGCGCCGATGAAATACTCGCTGCACGACGGGTAGAACCGGCAGCGGCGGCCGAGCAGGGGGCTGATGAGCCACTGATAGAGCCGCACCAGAGTCACCAACATGAATGCAGGCGCGGCCCCAATCCAACGGATTGTATTCGTTATCTGCTTCGTCGTCATTTAGGCGGGGCCGCGATCAGGTCGGACTTGGTGCAAAGCGGCGCGAAAGGCGTCGCGTCAGCTCGACGAGAGACTTTTGGTAATCGGCAAGAGCGGCCGCTCCGGCTGCCTCGCGTTGCGGGATCAGGATGAGGTCAAGTCCGCTGGGAAGATCGTGCTGCGAAAGTCGAAACGCCTCGCGCAAACGACGCTTGACGACCGACCGAACGACCGCCTTTCCAACTTTCCGCGAAACGCTCACTCCGAAACGGGTTCGACCCAGGTTGTTCTCGGCCGCGTAAACAAGCAGAAAACCGTCGCTCGCTCGCGCCCTTTTCTCGAAGACGCGGGCAAAATCGCGAGACGATTTCATCCGACGACATCGCGCAAGGGCGTACTGCTTCACGGTGTCGACCGTTCATCCGAATCCTGTCCGGTCTCGTTTTGGTTCAATCGTTCGACCGGGTTGCCATGGGCAACTGTCGAGGGGCTTTTTTTCAAGTACCAAAAAGGATCAGGCACGCTCGAAGTCGGAAGCTCCCGCCGCGCCGCTTGACGCAATCGGCGTCCCCAAACCATCACCATCACGACGAGTCCCAACCCAACCATTAAGATCGCGAACCACAAGACCATGGCGGAGACAAACTCCACCCTCCGGGCCGCCGTCACGGGGGACCGTTTTGCCTCGGTCGGCTTTGTCGTCGGGGCCGCCGCTGCAGGGATCTCTATCACAGTTGTCGGCCGAGGTTCGGCACAAAGGCAGCGCTCAATTGGCCAAACAATTAACAGGACGAAAAGGACGCCGGGTGCGAAAGTCGGCTTTGACCGGCGTACCGACAGTTGCGTCGAAGCGTGCATGGTGCGGTCGCCGCAAATTCCTGGTTTTGTAGCCCGGCCACAATTCATCCTAAGGCGCGGCCGACGGCGAGACAATCCCGTCTCTGCGTGCGTTACCACAGCTCGGAGCGCGGAGCAGCCGGTTCGATCTCGGCCAGCTCCTGGTATAGCTTTTTCGCTGCGTCGCTCGTCTCTCGCGGTAGGACAATTTTGACGACGACAAACTGGTCGCCTCGCTCCTTTGTCTTCGGATTCACGACGCCCTTGCCCCGCAGCCGTAGTTTTGTGCCGCTTGACGTCCCAGGGGGCACCGTGACGGTGACACGACCTTCCGACAGCGTGGGAACTTCCACCTTCGTCCCTAACGCACCCTCGGAAGGCGTGATGGGAACATCGATCAGCAGGTTGTTGCCTTCGCGATGGAAATACGGATGGGGAGAAACATGAACCGTGAGCAGGAGGTCACCCGCCTGGCCACCGGAGGCTCCGGGATGCCCCTGTCCGGCGAGCCGAATGACTCCCTCGTCATCGAGACCCGCTGGAATCTTGACGGTTATCCGCTCGGTCTGATCTCCGCGACGGATCTGCAAACCGTGGCTGCCTCCCTCAGCGGCGACCTGGAACGGAACCGTCACTTCGAATGCGATGTCGTCGCCTTTTTGGGCACCGCCGAACGGCTCGCCATGGCCGAACGTTTCCGCCCGTGGCCCACGCGCGCCGCCGCCCCCGCCATGAAATGGACCTCTTTCGAAGCCAGCACCCGGCCCTCCGCGCATGCCTTCGCCGAAAACTTGATTGAACAGGTCGCTCAGGTCGACCGCGTGAGTCCCGTCCGGTCCGCTCGCCCAAGCCGTGCGATAGGGGCCGGAGTGGCCTCCATTGGAGGCGTGACCGAATCGGTCAAATTGCACGCGCTTCTCGGCGTCGCCCAGGACCGAGTAGGCCTGCTGCACCTTCTTGAACTGGTCGGCGGCGTCTTTGTCCCCTGGACGAACATCGGGGTGATATTTGCGCGCGAGCTTCTTGTAAGCCTTGCGGATCTCTTCGGCGGAGGCGTTTCGGCCGACGCCCAGCGTCTTGTAAAAATCGATTTCGGGCATGAAAAAACCACCGCGCGTGGCGCGGTGAGTCATTGTAGGGACGGCCCATACGTCGTTTCAAGACTGGCCATCGCGGTCGACGCCCGGTGCGCGGCTTGTTGGATCGACAACCCGAATGATAACTTGGAACGCCGGAGCGGCGCCGCAAAAACGCGTTTTCCCGACGGCCAGGCGAGGACATGCTGAAGTTCGCCATTCGCAACTTGATGAGCCGGCCCATGCGCTCGCTCTTGTCGCTGGTGGGTCTCACCGTGGCGATTATGGGCATGATCGGGCTGTTTTCGGTCGCCGGGGGCTTGAATGAAATGGTGGCCGACACGTTCGGCCGCATCAAAGGGCTCGTGGCGATGCAACCGGGGGCGCCGGTGCCCCTCTTTTCCCGGCTACCCGCCAGTTGGGGGACGGACATCGCCCGCGTTGCCGGTGTCGGCATTGTCAGCCCGGAGATTTGGACACGGGCCAACGTGATCGAAGGCAAAACGATCATCAGTCCGCCTCGGTTCCTGTTCGGCGCAGACCTTCCCACCCGGCTGGCATTGAAACACGGAATCTATAGCGAGGACATCGTCGCTGGCCGATTTCTTACCGAAAGCGATCACGGCACTTTGAACGCCGTCGTCAGTCGGCCAATCGCCGAAGAGTTCCACAAGGGAGTCGGCGATAAGCTCAACGTGGGTGGCTACGACCTTAAAATCGTCGGTGTCTATTACTCCGGATCGTTGCTCTTGGATGTCGCCATCATCCTCGACATCGACGAGGCCCGGCGGATCAGCCGGTTCGGAAGCGATGAGGTTTCCGCCTATTACATCGAGCAGACGGGCGAGGTGAGCGATGCTGAGCTGACCCGCCGGGTTCAGAATGCCTTCAAAGGCCGGGAGATCCGGCCGTGGCAGCCCGCTTCGAGTCGCGAATCGCTCACCACGGGCAATATCCTTTTCGATCTCCTCACCCGATTCCTTAGCCTGTTGCCCGTTCCCACTGGTGCGGCGGGGGGTTCGTTGGCGGACGCGAACGGTCTGGCAAAAGCTGGGAAGCCGGCAGCCATGCCAATCGAAGTCCGCAGCGCCACGGATTGGGCCGCCCGCTTTCAGGAATTTAGTGCCGATTTGGACTTGTTCTTGACCATCATGAGCGCGATTGGGGTGACAATTGCCGTCTTGAGCATCGTCAATACCATGTTGATGAGCGTGACGGAGCGGATTATTGAATTCGGAATCCTCAAAGCGAACGGATGGTCGCGCTACGATGTGATGCGGCTCATTACGTCGGAAAGCGCCGTTCTGGGGCTGTGCGGCGGAATTTCCGGGAGCGTGGTCGGTCGCGTCGGCACCGCGATGATCAATTCAATCTGGCCCGATCGGATCCACCTCGTCGCCGGGCCGGGGCTGTTGCTTTTCGGAGCAGTTTTCAGCACAGGCCTCGGCGTGCTCGGCGGTTTATATCCTGCGATTTGGGCGATGCGAATGATGCCGATGGA
>Ga0070765_100002360_pt1 | contig 11824 bp, 9 predicted proteins | sample HubBroMetageWFT5_FD_71516 | JGI IMG/M metagenome (GOLD analysis project Ga0070765, IMG submission 71516) | Warmed and freeze-thawed soil microbial communities from the Hubbard Brook experimental Forest, New Hampshire - Hubbard Brook CCASE Soil... | ecosystem: Environmental > Terrestrial > Soil... | reverse complement strand
TCGGATTCCATCCCGGTCAGTTGGAACAACTGCTTGCGCACGAATTCCGCCTGCCAGTTCGCCAGCAAACTGCCTCGCGTCCCAATGCGCAGCGGCCTCAAGGTTTCTCCCGGTCAGACAAATACAAATCTCTGAGGGCTTCCAGATTCTGTATCTTTCTGCGCAATTGCTTTTCGCTGCGCATGCGCTCGGCAGGTTCGATCATGATTCTTTCTATCAACTCGTCCATCATGCTGGCAATTTTTTCGTGGTCGTCTGTTCCAAGATGATTCATGCTCGTGAGCTTTTCCGCAAGGAACGTGCTGCGCCGCTGCCGCAGCCGTTCGCGCAGCGAATCCAGGACGGCAATCAATTCCACGCTGGACTGCCAGGAAATAAACTTGGCCAGGTGCTCTTCCACCAACGCTTCGGCCTTCGGCACTTCACTCTGCCGCGCGCTCCGGTTCTGCTGCACGATTTCGGTTAAATCGTCGACGGTGTACAGATAAGTGTTGTAAATCTCTGCCGCCGCGGGATCGATGTTGCGCGGCACGCCCAGGTCCATCAGGAACAGCGCTCTGTTCCCTCGCGCAGCCATCGCTTTCTCAAGCATCGGTTTGGACAGCACCATCTCCTGCGTGCCCACCGCCGAAACAACCACATCCGGCAGCTTCAGCGCGGCATCCCAGTTGCCCCACTCAATCACTTTACCGTCGCACTGAAGCGCAAGCTCCTCGGCTTTTTCCCGCGATCGGTTCATCAGATACAGCGTGCGAATCTTGCGGTCGCGCAATTGTGAAACTACCTGTTCGCTAATCGTTCCCGCGCCCAGCACCAGCGCCGACCGCTCCGTCAGCTTCCCAAAAATGCGTTCCGCAAGTTTCATTCCTGCGGAAGCCACGCCCATGGGCCGCGCGCCAAGTTCTGTCTCCGAGCGCACGCGCTTTCCAATTTCGAGCGCCGCCTGAAACAACCGGTTCAACACCGGTCCCGTAGCGTGTTGCTGTTGGGCCTGCAGATACGCCTCGCGCACCTGTCCCAGAATTTCCGCTTCTCCAAGCAACATTGATTCCAGTCCCGCAGAAACACGAAACAAATGCCGCACTGCATCGTGATCGTAGTGGTGATATAGCGACGGGTTCAGCATATCCGGCCGCACCGCATGAAAATCGCTCAGAAAAGTAGAAAGCGCGCCAGCCGATTCGCGATGTGCCAGGGCATGAACGCCGTAAACCTCGCTGCGATTGCATGTGGAGAGAACCAGCGTCTCTTCCAGAATGCCGTTGGTGCGCAGCACCTCTGCGGCGCGCTGCGCTTGTTCCAACGAAAAAGCAACTCGCTCCCGCACCTCCAGCGGTGCAGTGCGAAAGTTCAGACCAACGAGAACAATTTCCATATCGCGGGTCGCGCGCCCCTGAAACATCCCTCTCAAGACAAATCGAACAATGCCGGCCTAAAAATGTCCCTTAAAAATATCGGTGGTGCGGCGAGAAATAGATATTCACCACCGTAAAGCTGAGCACCACCAGCACAAAATTGAATACGCACAGTCGCGAGGCCCTGGCCCCGCGCCAGGCGGTACTCCGAGCCAGCTGGAAATAAACCAGGTAAAGCACCAAGACCAAGAGCGTCCAGACGTACTTTGGATCGTAATACCAATACTGGCCGGTCATCCGGTCCACCGCCACGAATCCCAGGGCGGTCCCGACGGTGATCGTCAGCAGCCCAACCAGCACGCTGGTATGGCTCATGCGCTCCAGCAGCTCGAGAGGAGGCAATCGCCACACCACATCGCCAAGCTTCCGGCTCCGCAATAGGCTCGCTTCGGCAAGATACATCAGGCTGAGCACACAGGAGAGCGCAAACGCGGCGTACGCCAGAATGCTGAGCGTAACGTGCAGGGCGAACACGACTCCGTGTGCTTGAGCGGGCGTTCCAGAATGGTCCGGCACAAAATAGGAAATCGAGAAGAACGCCAGGATCAACGGCACGACGAACGCGCCGACCGTGCGCTGCCTGTGGTAAATCTCCAGGCATAAATAGGTTACGGCCAACAACCAGCCGAAAAGGGACATGGAGCCCTGCAGGTCATGGTACGGGACCGTATGATTAGCCCGCGCGCGGTACAGCAGAGCCAGGTAATGCGCCGCTAACCCAAGGAATAGCAACAGAGTAGCCAGCCGGCCGGGCAGCACCTTACCCGTGTAGAGAAATTGCAGGTAGCAGCCCAAGCTTAGCAGGTAAGCCAGTACAGTCAGGAGTACGAACGTTTGATGCATCGGCTGTGTCCTCGCCGACTGGGCATGCAGCGGGAGGCGCGCCTCTATCCGACAACCCTATACGCGCTATCCTCAAAGTATAGCTCAATCCCGATAGCCAACACCCTACTGTGACGCGGTTTTCCATGCCTGAAGCACAGAAAGCTCTAGGCTAACAACTCCTCACTTGGATCCGAACATCCTCGGCGCCGAGCCTGTTTTCCGACCCGTCTTCCTTTCAAGGTGTTGACCGACTGTTTGGAGGGTGGCGACACTTTGGACCACTTCTGGAAGAGTATCCCAGTGTAGGCCGTGAACTCGCCATTGCCGCCATCCAAGAGGCGCGGCAAAGCCTCGTTTCCCAGCTTTGAACTGATGGTATAGCTAACTCGGCCCCTTTTCCGTACCCAGTACCCGTCGCAGAGTTTTCCTCAGATTTAAAACTAGCATTCATCTAATTTGGAATTTGCGTTGGACTACCCCTAAACGCAAGCATAACTTCAGGCATCGGCGAAAATCCCAGTGGGCTCGTTCATCTTCAACGAGCGAACCCCCGTCGCAGGAGCCGGCCCTTTCTGGGTCAGAACGGACGATGACAGCCACCGCACTCTCCATCCGGGGTATCATTCCCTCGTCCTTCGTGAACTACCAGGTAGACACCGCTTACGATGAAATGTTCGCCTCCGCCGGCGTTCCGCGGGAGCATTACCGCGCTCTTCACCAGACCTTGTTAGGCCTTCCTCCTGAAGAGTTGCGCCGCAGCCAACAAGCCGCCGATTTGGCGTTCCTTCACGAAGGCATCACCTTTACGGTTTACGGCAGCAAAGAAGGCACCGAGCGTATTTTCCCGAACGACCTGCTGCCACGCATCATCGCCGCGCGCGAATGGATGACCATCGAAAAAGGTCTCACGCAGCGGCTAACCGCGCTCAATCTCTTTCTTCGCGACATTTATCACGAGGGCCGCATCCTCGCGGACAAGGTCGTTCCCCGCGAACTCATTTATAGTTGCCGCCACTTCCGTCGCGAGATGCGCGGACTGAATGTTCCTCGCGATATCTACGTCAGCATCTGCGGTACCGATCTCATTCGTCTCCCCGACGGCGTCTTCGCTGTGCTGGAGGACAATCTCCGCGTGCCCAGCGGTGTGTCCTACATGCTGGCGAACCGCAAAGTTCTCAAGCGCGTGTTCCCCAGCCTGTTTCGCGATTATGGCGTCTGGCCTGTGGATCACTATCCGCGCGCGCTCCTTGCCACACTGAAAAGTCTTGCGCCAGACAACGCTCCCTTCCGCCAGGATCCCACCACGGTGCTGCTGACGCCGGGCGTTTCGAATTCCGCTTATTTCGAGCACACCTTTCTCGCTCAGCAAATGGGCATCGAACTCGTCGAGGGCCGCGACCTTCTGGCACACGACAATGTCGTTTACATGCGCACCACGGCCGGATTGCAGCGCGTCGATGTGGTTTACCGCCGCGTCGACGATGACTTCCTCGATCCGCTTTGCTTCCGCCCGGATTCGATTCTCGGCGTGCCCGGTCTCTTTAACGCATATCGCGCGGGCAATGTGGCCTTGGCCAACGCCATTGGGACCGGGGTTGCCGACGACAAAGCCGTCTACGCCTACGTCCCCAAAATCATTCGCTACTACCTGGACCAGGATCCCATCTTGCCGAACGTCGAAACGTTCCTGATGTCCGACGGTTCGCAGCGCCAGCACACCCTGGAAAATCTGGACAAAATGGTCGTGAAGGCCGTTGGCGAGTCCGGCGGGTATGGCATGCTGATCGGTCCGCACAGTAGCGCACAACAGCGCGAGGAATTTCGCGCGCGAATCCTGGCCGATCCGCGGAATTACATCGCGCAGCCAACCCTGTCTCTCTCCTGTGCGCCTTGCCTGATCGATGGCTCGGTCGAATCGCGGCACATCGATCTCCGCCCCTACATTTTGATGGGCGAAAAAGTGACGCTCGTGCCCGGGGGCCTGACGCGTGTCGCCCTGCGCAAGGGCTCCTTGGTTGTGAACTCCTCGCAAGGCGGCGGCAGCAAAGACACCTGGGTGCTCCGTGAAGGTGAATTCGGCGAAGAGTTGATGGAGGAAGTTCGCAAGGAATTGTCGGTCATCACGCCGCAGGGAAAGCTTCGGGTTGGTCGCGAAGAAAGGACCGTCTAGGTTATGCGGTCGTCGCGTAGCTATTTCACACAGTCATTCCAGCACGATGCGGGAATGCTCTCCCGAGTGGCGAATAGTCTCTATTGGATGGGACGCTACCTGGAGCGCGCCGAACACACCACCCGTCTGCTCGACGTAGAACTTCAGTTGTGGCTGGACCAATCCCCGGAAATGGGCGCCGGCCGTTGGCGATTCTTGCTGGAGGCGCTGCACGCGCCGGGCGTTGAAGGGCCGGTGAACCCGACGCAATTGGTGAACACGTTAGTGTTCAGCCGCTCGAACGCCTCTTCCATTGTTTCCTGTATCTCCACCGCGCGTGAAAATCTACGCCACGTACGCGAGCAGTGCAGCACCCGCATGTGGGAACAGTTGAACCGCCTGTATCTGGATGTGTTGGACGTTCAACCGGAAGAAGAATGGATTCTCAAATCCCACAATTTTTTCCTGCTGGTTACCGAAGGAGCTTACCTGTTCCACGGCATCACCGATGCCACCATGAGCCATGGCGAAGGCTGGCAATTCATCCAACTCGGCCGCTATGTCGAGCGCGCAGACACGCTGACCACGCTACTGGAAACGCATTTTCATCGCATGACGGTCCCAATCGAAAAACCCATTGAAGGAGCGGAATACCTGGAATGGGTTGGACTGCTGCGCGATTGCGTCGCTCTGGAAGCGTATTGCAAAGCGCACACGGCGGAGATTCGACCGTTGCGCGTTGCGGAATTCTTGCTGCTCAACCCGGAGTTTCCGCACTCGATTCGCTTTTCCGTGGATCGCGTCAATGCGGCTTTGCATCTTATCGGCGACCTTACCCAGCGCAGCGCCAAGCTCCCTACCCGTATCGCCGGCCGTCTGCGCGCGCATCTTAGTTACAGTCAGATCGAAGAGATCATGGCCGACGGCGTCACGCCGTACCTGCAAAATGTACGCAGCGAATGCTCCGAGATTCACGCCGCCATCAATGAAATTTACTTCGATTACCCCGTGGAGACCGAACTTGCCTCGTAGAACCTATCCCCTCAAGCGCGCTTCGAAACGGCCCAACTCGACGTGCTCTTCGCGAGGGCACGAAGGGCATGACTTGCGGCGCTTCTCTTCGGGAGGGCACGCCTTCAGTCGTGCCGAAAAGCTTGCACTCACGAGGGCTTTAGCCCCTGAGGTATCGGGCAACCGGTCGCCTCGTTCATGATCTATCTCATTCGCCATATAACAGGTTTCCGCTACGAACCCGAGGTCGGCGAAAGCGTCATGGAAGTGCGCCTGCAACCTCGCAGCAACACGCAGCAGCGATGTCTTACCTTTTCGTTGGATGTAAACCCGCGTGCCACTGTCAGCGTGCACCGCGATTTTTACGGCAACGCCGTGCATCACTTCGATATTCCCGGCCGCCACAGCGCCATCGATGTCATCGCCGAAGCCACGGTGGAAACGCTTCCTGCCCGCGACCTGGAAAACATTCAACACAGCGGTTGGGAAGAGCTCGACGAAAACGTCGCTGCCGGCGATTACTGGGAGATGCTACTGCCCAGCCATTTTGCGCAGCCCACGGAGCTTCTCGAGCAACTCCGTCAAGAACTGCACCTCAAACGCGAAGGCAGTCCCTTCGAGCTGCTGAAAACTCTGAATACGTCGCTGTACAACTTGTTCGACTACGCCCCCAACAGCACACGCGTGGATTCGCCCATCGATGAAGCACTACGCTCCCGCTGCGGCGTTTGCCAGGATTTTGCCCACATCATGATCGCGCTGGTCCGGCAATTACAAATTCCCTGCCGCTACGTCAGCGGCTATCTGTACCATGGCGCGAAATCACACGACCGCTCAACCGCTGGTGCCACGCATGCCTGGGTCGAAGCCTATCTTGGCGAAGCTGGCTGGGTGGAATTTGATCCCACGAACGACTTGCTGTCCTGCGAGCGGCACATCCGCGTCGCAGAAGGCCGCGATTACTCCGACGTGCCTCCCACTCGCGGAGTTCACAAGGGCAAACCAGAAACCGAGCTGCTCGTTAGCGTCACGGTCTCTCCGATAGACGCCCCCCGGCCCGAAGAGCTAGGCCCGGTCACCGTGATGCGCTCCACACGCTCCAGCCCACCCGCCCCCGACTCCACCGTCCAGCAACAGCAGCATCAACAGCAACAATAGGTTCCACCTTTCCACTCGTCCGGAGTCGTCATCAATTTCATCTTTTTGGCTATGTAGTGATGCCCGAACACGTTCACCTGCTGATGAGCGACGCCCACGGTTAGTCCCTCCACCGTTCTGCAGGTCTTGAAACAAAAAGTATCACGCGAAATAGGTTCAACTCGGCCCACGCTGACAACAACTCAGCGAGTCGGTGGCCTTCATCCTCCAAAACGACCGAAGGCTCCTTCTGGCAAAGGCGCTTCTACGACTTCAACGTCTGGAATCCCGTCAGGATCAAAGAGAAACTCTGCTACATGCACGCAAATCCCGTAAGACGGAATTTAGTGGCTGACCCGGACGACTAGCCTTGGAGCAGTTGGTCCCATTACGCGTCCGGCAAACCGGGGTTACTCCGAATCGACTCGCTAGGAAACGAACCGTCACCCAGCCGCAATCAAGCCGCACAAAGTCAAAACCCGCACCCTTAACACCGAAGGGTGCGGCACCCAAATCTAGCCACCGTCACAAGCGCGCCATTCCTGCGAATTTGCTATCCTGCTTGCAGCACTCATGACCAACCAGGCCGCCCCGCTAACCCGTAAGGAACTTTTCCTATGCGCTTGCCGTTGCGAAGCTGTGCCGCGCGTTCCAGTGTGGCTGATGCGCCAGGCAGGCCGCTATCTGCCGGAATACCGCGAAATCCGCGCCAATCATTCCTTCCTGCAAGTTTGCAAAACGCCCGACCTAGCCGTCGAAGTATCCCTGCAGCCCTTTCGTCGCCTCGGCGTCGACGCCATCATCATCTTTTCCGACATTCTCATTCCTGCCGAAGCCATGGGTCTTAAGCTCGAACTCGGCGATGCCGGGCCGAATCTCCCGCAGCCGGTCCGCAACGAAGCCGACGTGAAAAAACTCCGCCTCTTCGATCCAAATATGGACACAGGCTTCTTGATGGAAGCCCTGCGTCGAACCATAAAACACGTCGGACCCGATGTTCCAGTGTTGGGTTTTGCCGCTTCGCCCTGGACGCTTGCCTGCTACATGGTCGAAGGCGGCACCAAAGAAGGGTTTACCACCGTCAAGAGTTTTCTCAGCAACGAGCCGAGGATTTTTCGCGATCTCCTTCGCAAAATTGCCAAAGCGACCATCCTCTATCTCAACGGCCAGATCGAAGCCGGCGTCACCGCCGTCCAACTTTTCGATACTTGGTGCGGCGAACTCGATCTCGCCGACTACACTGAATTCGTCCTGCCAGTCGTTCAGGAAGTCATCGCAGGCCTGAAGACCAAAGTGCCGGTAATCTACTACACCAAGGCCTCGCATCACTTGCTGTCCTCGGTGATTCGCACGGGAGCCAATGTTCTGAGCGTCGACTGGCGCATCTCTCTTCCGGAATTGCGCGAACTGGCGGGACCCAGGATCGCGCTGCAAGGCAATCTCGATCCCGCCCTGCTTTTCGCGCCCGCGGAAACCATCCGCACGCGCACGCTGGAGCTCGTTGGCGAACTCGGCGGCAAAGGCCATCTCCTGAATTTGGGCCACGGCATTCTCCAACACACTCCCGTGGAAAATGCGCAACTCTTCGTTCAAACTGGTCAGTGGGCGAAATTGCCCGAGGCACGCGCCCCGGTCCCTGCGCGTGTTTAAGCGGGAGCGCTTCAGGAGGCACGTCGCGTGACGCTCGCAAATCCAAGCCGTCGGCAGATGCGCGAGGAGCTCTCCGTCCGCGAGGAATTCGTCACTCGCTACAATCGCCCCGGACCACGCTATACCAGTTATCCCACTGCGCCTGTCTGGACCGATTCCTTCGGCGCGAAAGATTTCGAAGCCGCAATGGAACAGGCTAATGCGAATCGCTCACCCGTTTCTCTGTACATGCATCTGCCATTTTGCGAAAGCCTGTGCCTTTTTTGCGCGTGCAACGTGATCATTCAGAAAGACAAAAACGTCACGCCGCCGTATCTCGGAATCTTGAAAGCGGAAATTGATCACGTCAGCCAGCGCGTTTCCCGCGAGCGCCAGGTCGCGCAATTCCACTGGGGCGGCGGTACGCCCACCTATCTAAAGCCAGCGCAGATCGAAGATCTGTTCGCCTACACTCGCGAACGATTCTCTTTCGCTCCCGACGCGGAAATCGGCGTCGAAATCGATCCCCGTGTCACTACTCCGGCGCATCTGCGCTCACTGCGCAAAGTGGGTTTCAATCGAGTAAGCATGGGTGTGCAGGACTTCAAGCCGGAAGTGCAGAAAGCCATCAATCGCATCCAGCCGTACGAACAGACGCGCGACCTCATCGCGTTGTCTCGCGAACTGGGATTCGAAAGCATAAACGTGGACCTGATCTACGGCCTGCCCCATCAGACCCCCGAAAGTTTCGCGCACACCGTCGATCAAATCGTCGGTCTATCTCCCGATCGCATCGCGATGTTCAGCTACGCCCACGTGCCCTGGCTGAAGAAGCAGCAAGGCTCCTTCGTCGGCTTTCTTCCGGAAGGCATGGCCAAGTTCGACATTTTCCGAAACGGTCTTCTCAACTTCCTCGAGGCCGGCTATTCGTACATCGGCATGGACCACTTCGCCAAAGAGAATGACGAACTCGCGGTGTCACAGCGCAATCGCACTTTGCACCGAAATTTTCAGGGTTACACCACAAAAGCTGGCGCGGACCTCTACGGGATGGGCATTACCGGCATCAGCGCCGTCCAAAACACGTACGCGCAAAATTCCCGCGATATTCCTTCCTGGGAAAAAGCCGTCAAGCAACGCGGCATCGCCACCATGCGCGGTTACCAGCTTTCGCACGACGACATCCTGCGTCGCGAGGTGATCAGCCGCCTGCTTTGCCACACCGTCGTCATCAAGGATGAAATCTCCAAACAATTTGGCATCGACTTCGACGAGTACTTCGCTCCAGAACTCGAACGCCTGAAGCTTCCGCAAGAAGATGGACTCGTCCTCTCAAGCGGTCGCGAAATTCGTGCCAACTGGCTGGGCCGCATCTTCATCCGCAATCTGGCCATGATTTTCGACCCATACCTCGAAAAGCAGCAGCTCGATTCCAAGCCGTTGTTTTCGAAAACACTCTAAGACCGCGGAGGAGCCTCGCATGTCCAGCCTGGTCCAGGCCCTCGTTGTGGGCGCGGGAATCAGTGGACTCGCAACCGCATACGCCCTGCAGAAATCCGGAATTGAAACGCTGGTCATCGAATCCGCGGCGCGTCCCGGTGGAGTAATCCAATCCGTAAGACGTGATGACTTCCTGCTCGAATACGGCCCGCAAAGCTTCAGCGGAAACGCTACCATCTCTACCATCTGCAGGGACCTGGGTATCGATGGTGAACTTCTCGTCGCCGATCCGAAAGCGCCGCGCTATATCCTGATTGACGGCGGGCTTCGCGCGGTTCCCATGGGTCCCGGACTGATTACCTCCCCATTCCTAAGTGGCGGCACGCGCTTCGCGATGCTGCGCGACCTTCTGGGGAAAAGCGCTCCGCCCACTGACGACGAATCCGTTGCCAGCTTCGTTCGCAGGAAGTTTTCACCCACGCTGCTCGATCGGCTGGTAGGTCCGTTCGTTTCGGGTATCTACGCCGGCGATGCTGAAAAACTGAGCGCTCGCGCGGCATTTCCCATCTTGCACGAAGCCGAAGTTGCTTCCGGCAGCGTCCTTCGCGGCGCGTTTAAGGCAGGGAGGGCGCGCAAAGCGAAACGCGGGGGCGCACCGCGGGAAAAATCCACGCTGCAAGCCTTTCGCGAAGGCAACGAAACTCTCATCCTCGCGATTTCCGGCTGGCTGAATGAACGTTTGCGAACGGGCGTCGAAGCCGTCGGTATCGAGTCGCTCGATTGCGGCCATGAAGCCAAGGCACCTCGCTTTCGCGTTGCGGTCCGGAGTCTCACCGGTAGTCAAACCATCGAAGTGGAGCGTTTGGTACTCGCAGCGCCTACGGACGTCTCCGCTCGCTTGCTCTCGTCGTTAGATGCGGGATTTTCGCCGCCGCTGGAGGCAATCGAGTATGCAGCTGTAGCCGTCGTGTCACTCGGCTATTCCATCTTTGACATCGGCGACCCGCTGAAGGGCTTTGGATTCCTCGTGCCACGTTCTTCCGGCCTGAGAATCCTCGGCACCGTCTGGAACTCTTCGTTGTTCCCCGGCCGTGCGCCCGAAAATCACGCGTTGCTTACTAGTTTCGTCGGTGGCGCCACCGATCCCGCCGCAATTCAACGTTCCTCTGCACAGCTAGTGGAGATGGTTCACAAAGAACTCACGCCGATCCTTTCCATTCGCAAAGAACCGGTTTTCTCCAACGTAAAGGTCTGGTCGAAAGCCATACCGCAATACAACTTGGGACATCTCGCGCGCCTCGCAGCCGTTGAAAAACTCCGCCTGCGCTTCCCCGGCCTGCACCTGGCGGGCAACTACCTCACTGGCCCCGCCATCGGCACCTGCATAGAACAAGCCTTCAAAATCGCCGACGAGGTTCGCGTAAGCTTCGCCAACTAAGATTCAGGAAAAATCGCTCGCCTCAGAAGGCGGCCGCTACAAATGCTCGTGGCACAGCCATTCCTCGCTGTGTTCTTGGGTTCATTCTGACAAGCACCCTCGAGCGCCTCACCCGCGGCTACTCCCGCTTCCCTTCCCGGTGCGCCAAGCGGATCTTCCTTCGTGCCGCGGCTTCTCGCCATCTCCTGCGCTCTTCCGGCGTACGCACAATGAGCGGCGTCACTTTTTTCGGCAATCGCGTCTGGCTATCAATCGCCACGAACGTCACGTAGGCACTCGTCGTGTGCTTGCGTTCCCCGGTCAACAGGTTTTCCGAAAACACTTCCACGCCAATTTCCAGCGAAGTAGTAAAAACGCGATTGACCTGTGACTTCAGCATCACCAACTCGCCCAGATTTACCGGGTTGCGAAAATCGATGTAGTCCACCGAAGCGGTCACCACGTAGCTGTTGGAATGCCGGCTGGCGGCCATCGCCGCAACGATATCCACCATGTGCATCACGTGCCCGCCAAGGAGTTTTCCCAGCACGTTGGTCTGCGCAGGGAGCACCACCTCCGCCATCTCCGACGCGGAGGCGCTCACTGGCTTCCCTTGCAGCCGGCTTTGCTCCGCCTCTTGCTCCGTAAATCTGGGTCGCTGCTTCATCGCTCTCCTCGTTTTCCTTCGCTCCGCAAACGCCGCGCCCCACACCTGCCACCGATTTCGCGCAAACTTTGCTGCACGTATAATACGAGAGGTGACTATGACCGACCAAAAGAAAACCCGCCGTCAGAAGCTTG
>Ga0070765_100002358_pt1 | contig 11825 bp, 10 predicted proteins | sample HubBroMetageWFT5_FD_71516 | JGI IMG/M metagenome (GOLD analysis project Ga0070765, IMG submission 71516) | Warmed and freeze-thawed soil microbial communities from the Hubbard Brook experimental Forest, New Hampshire - Hubbard Brook CCASE Soil... | ecosystem: Environmental > Terrestrial > Soil... | reverse complement strand
CCCCATCTTGCCGCTACTCATCTTGGGCGTGGTCGGAGTTGCATTGTTCGCGTCGTTTATCCTGAAGGCTTCGGACGACATCGTGTTTGCATACTGTTTATCGGCTTCCTTACGGCGTTCCTCGAAATCAAGATGCGCAACGACTATCGGGAATAGGCGAACGCCGCCCTGCTGCGCTGGACAGGATTGCACATCGCAGCCACGATGGAGGATGGTGGAAATGTTCCTTTATTGATCCAGGCCGCTCGGCGTCGAGGCTGCCCGACGAGCGTAGAAACCGCGCCGAATCGTGGGCGTTTGCCGTGCTCGTTCTGTGATCATCTGAGCCACTGCGGTGATATTCAACGGCAGATACGATCGGCCCGCGATTTCTGAGCGAGCAAAAACGCTCAATGCCTCGAAGGGCGATAGGGCCTTCGGCGGTCCGAACTGAATTGCCTGTTTAGCCGAGTAGCGAATATTCAAGTCAAGGAATAAGCCTTGCACCGTGAGTCGCTCCCCATCTGACGTCGAAACGCGAGCCGCAGGATAGATCCTTTTCTGCGAGTCGCGATACGCCTGACGATATATCGGCCGGAGATCCGCGCGGAAGCTCCGCAACCCATCCGTCACGACGTCTGGCAAAGTTCCGTAAACACGCAAGAGAAGCGCGAGCGTTAACTCCATAAGATCTTCAAAATTATAGGTGACGCCCGGCCCACGTTCGGACGTGTCTTTTCTTCTTGCAAAAGGAATTCCCAGTCGACGCAATGATTTGACGTAGTGATTGAACGTCGATTGGCTCACCCCTCCTCGAAGGCCAAGTTCGGTCAGCAGCCATATCACTTGACCATGAGTAAGCGCGAGCTGCGGAACCTGGTGTTCCTCGCTGGCTCTTCGGATCGGGCGATGAGGTCTCGGCATTGCTAGCCTCGTACGACGCGCTAACTTCGCTTCAACGCGGCGTCGGCGCCCCGGAACGCGTAGCGAGCCAGGAAACGATGTGCGCTTTAGGAACGAGATCGTCGAGCAGGCCAATGGCCGCTTCCGCTACCTTGGGCTCATCGAAGAACTCGATGACCAAAGGGAGATCGACGCTGAGCCGCAAAAGGTCGTCGGCGTGGACCTCGCCGCTCGCACCGAAGCCTGCGATACCGCGGAAGACCGTGACTCCTTGCACGGCGTGCCTGTCATGCAGAAGGGTGAGGATTTCCTGCATCAGCGCCCTTCGCTTTCCATGGTCAGCTTCGCTGAGATAGATGCGCACCATCAGCATGTCGTTGCTCATCCGATCCTCCCGTTACAGATTTCTTGCTATGTAGGCTCCCCCGAATGCTGCGATGAAGCCGAGGCCCACCGAGAGGACCACGTAGAGCGTGGCTTTCAACAATTCGCCCCCCTCCGCGAGCAGGAGCGTTTCCATCTCGAATGTCGAAAACGTCGTGTATCCGCCGATGAACCCGGTCAGAATGCCTGTCCGCAGCGCTGGCGCGAGCGTCAAACGCTCGAGGGTCTCGACGAAGAGGAAGCCCATGATGAAGCTCCCCATGATGTTGATACTCATCGTGGCGTAGGGAAAGTCGCGGCCATACACGGCCTGTACGAGGGTCGTTTGTCCAAATCTCGCCCAGCAGCCAAGAACGCCGAAAAGAGCGATTGCGCCATAGGTCCACATCGTACGTCTCGTCCTTACCTCTTCAGAACAGCGTCAGCCCAAGGATGAGCACGAGCAGAAGTCCGATCAGGCCGAGGTAGAAATTCAGATGCCCGGATTGCAACAGCCTTAGCTTGCCGGCGAGGTCGTTTACGATTCTGACGGCAGGCTGAAACAGCCAAGGCCCGAAGAGCGGCGCGACGTCGTGCTCGAACACCAGCCTCTTCACAAAGTATCCACCAGCGTCGGCGTCGCGCTCGGTGTCGGCTGTCGGGCGATAGACGAAACTGTAGAACGTCCGCATCGCGTTCGAGAACGTCAGCGCGGTCGTGGAGGCAAGCGCCGGATCCGGAGAGAGGCCGCCGTACCATACGGCTGTCCGGCGGATCGCGCGGCGAGAGCTTACGACGATCAGGATGATCGGAAGCAGCGCCAAGAGCGGCATGACGACGATGAGCAGGCTCGGCGAGATGAAGGCGAACTTTGCAGTGAGAGGAACCAGTAGCAGGCCGTCGCGCATATGTGACGCCGTCGCGACCCCAAACTGCGCCGAGGCCGCGCGATCGAGAGCCTGAAGCCACCACGGCATGCCGACGCCGAGCGCCAGAACGAAAAGCCCCAACAGACCGACTGAGCCGGAATACGCGGGTTGGATCCGCAATGGCTCGTTGGGGCTACGCGACAGCACGCCGAGGCCCATGAGCTTGACGAATGTCGCAAAAGCGACAGCGGCCGTGAGCGCGAGGCCCGCGCCCGTGAGCGCCAGCACGAGACGGCCGCCGAGGGTAGGAAGGTGAAAGCCCTGGAAGACCGTTTGGAACATAAACCACTCGCTCACGAAACCGGCCGTCGGCGGCATGGCGGCAAGGCTCATAGCCGCGAGCAGTGCGCCGATCCCGAGCGGCCAATGGTTCCCCGCTCCGGCATAGGCGATATGATAGCTGCCACTCGCCATTTTAACGGCGTCCGCAGTGAGGAAGAGCGTCCCTTTGGCGAGCGCGTGGCCTGCGAGGTGCAGGAGCGCGACGATCCAGGCGAGGCCAGCCAGATCGATGAGATGATATGTCCGAAAGATCAGGGCGGCGCCGAGCGCGACGACGGCGATCGATGCGTTCTCCGCAGACGAGAAGCTCAGCAGAGCTCGCCAGTCGTCCTGCTGGAACGCGTAGAGAATGGTGAGAATTGCACTAAGCGCCGCCACGACGATAACGATCATAGCAAGCGTGGGGAAAGCACCGTCCGGCGGGGCCGGCAGCCAATTGAACAGAGCGCGCGACAGGCCGAAGAACGCAGCGTTGAGGACGACGCCCGACATGATAGCGCCCGACGCGCCGCTGCCTGAGCCATAGGCTCCAGGAAACCACTCGTAGAACGGCAGGAGACCGAGCTTGGCCCCGAATCCGATGAGGAAGAGGAGCCCAATACCGATCTGTGCGGGCTGGGAAAGGCCGACCGGTGCGCCATTGAAATCCGACAGCTGCAGAGATGCCATCCGCGTTCCCAGAATCGCGATCCCAAGGACGAGGGCGACAGCGCCGACTTCGAGCAGCGCCAACATGAAGAGGACGGTTCGACCGCGCGACGGCGCGAGGTTCTCGCCAAGAATCATCACCGCGCCGCCCAGGCTCATCATTTCCCAGGCGATCAGCAGTGCGGCGCCGTTCTGGAGTCCGAACACGCCGAGAGCTCCGAGAAGGCTCATTGCGGCGCCGAATAGCCAGCCAGGCGCGCCACGCATCGAGGGCGAGGCGAGCGCGCAAGCGAACCCAGCGGGCACGAGGCCGAAACCCATAAGCCACAGGCCTTCCGGATCGACGCGGAAGGAGACCTGCTCGCCGATCAGCTGGATCGGAAGGATGATCGTCGGGCTTCCGGCGCGCAGGCTGGCGATCACTGCCAATAGGCTCGCCACGACTCCCGCAACGAGGAGAACGCGGCTCAGCATTGATGCGCCTACGAGGGCCAGAATGGCGCTGGCGGCCCAAAGCAGCACGGCGATCGGGGGAAGCTCGCTAACCACTGAGCCGGCCTCCTCTGACGCGCTGAGGGGCGCGCTCGAGAAACATAAGCAGCGCCTCCATGATGGCGGCCGGGTTAGGCGGGCAGCCGGGAAGATAGACGTCAACTGGAAGAACGCCGTCGAGGCCGGTCCCGCATGCGTAATTGCCGCCCGCGATTCCGCCCGATACGGCGCAAGTTCCGACCGCCATCACCCACCTGGGCTCCGGCATGGCGTCGTAAGCCGCCTTCAGCGGGTCATGCATGGTGTTGGTGACCGGCCCCGTGACGAGGAGCAGGTCGGCGAAACGCGGCGAGGGGGTGAAGAAGATTCCGAGCCGGTGCAGGTTGTAGAAGGGATTGTTGAGCGCCTGAAGCTCGGATTCGCAGCCGTTGCAGGAGCCGGCGTCGACATGGCGGATGTGCAGGCTGCGCCGGAAGGCGATGCGCTCGGGCGTCGCTGGAGGGGACCGCTCCCTCCCGGTCTCCGACCAGAAAAGATCGCCGCGCTCGCGCACGCCGAACGCCCAGTCGTTAGACGGCAGCATTGCGCCGGTCGGGCATGCTTCCGTGCACAGATTGCAAACGATGCAGCGTCCATAATCGACTGCGAGCCCGCGATCGTGCGCTTCAATCGCGTGCGTCGGGCACACGTTGGCGCATTCCTCGCACCCTTCGCTGCAGGCGTCGGCATGATAGCGAGGCATGCCGAACACGCCCTCTTGTCCGTCGTTATGGCCTTGCCTCGGCCAATCGGTCGTCGCCTTTCCGCTGGCTAATCCAAACAGGGTCCAGAGCGCCATGGGCGGTCCTATCGGTCGCAGCCGGCCATGGTCAGACCGAAGCTTGCTTCATTGATCGCGTAATCCATCATGTTGGTGTCATGCACGGTGAAGGGGAAAGCCCGCCAATTGGAGAAAGACGGAGACTTGATCTTGACGCGCGCGAGTCTGCCGTCAGCGCCGATATGGACCGCGTAAAACAGCGACCCGCGCGCTCCCTCGGTCCAGCCAAGGCCTTCCGACAAGGGCGCAGGCTCAAAGGCGGCGCGAATCGGTCCAGGCTCGAGCAGCAGCAAAACCCGCTGGCAGAGGACGAATGAAGCTTCGACTTCTGCGATGCGAACGCGCTCGCGCGCGTAGGCGTCGCCTTCGTTCAGCGTCGTTACAGTCAGCGGCAGTTCGGGATAGTGCGCGTAGGGGTGATCTCGCCGCAAGTCCCGATTCAGCCCCGACGCGCGTTCGATCGGGCCCGTGGCGCCCTGATCGAACGCGACCTTCTCCGAAAGAAGCCCCGTCGTGATCAGGCGATCGAGGTGGCTCTCGGAAGTCTCGAGCCGACTGACATACGCGACAAACTCTTCTCGGAGGCTCTCAAGCGCGTCGCCGAGCCATTTCCCTGGGTCAAGGTCGCGCCGCAACCCTCCGGGGGTCAGCACGCCGCGAAGGAAGCGGCTGCCGGTCAGCCGTGCGTTGAGCTGCTTTGCGATTTCTTCGAGCAGCTTGCCTTGTGCCTCGCCCACTTTGAGCGTCGTCGTATGGCAGAGGTGACCAAGGTAGTGGAGGTGGTTATATAGCCGCTCGAGCTCGGCGACGAGCACCCGTAGCGCCTTTGCCCGTACTGGCGGTTCGCAATTGGCCGCGCGTTCGACCGCCTGGCAATAGGCAAGAGCATGCGCGATAGACCCGACCGCGGAGACACGCTCGGCAGTCACCACGGCGCGTTGAGGATCCGTCCCCTCGAAGCATGTCTCCATTCCGCGGTGCTTAAAAAAGAGCCGCGGCTGATAGTGGATGATGTGCTCCCCGACGTAGAGGAACGTGAATTCTGCTGACTCGACGACGTCGGCGCGGATAGGCCCGAAAGGGAGCTGTTGGACATCGCCGGCGTCCACATGCGGCAAATGCGGCCGGCCATTCGCGAAACCATTCCCGTTAATGTGCGTTCCGCCGTCTCGCAGGACGAGAGGATAGGGCTCCGGGTGACCGACAAAGGTCAGCCCCTGGAGGTCCATCATCTCGCGCTCGTACCAGCCGATCAGGGGGATGGTCTCAGCCAAACTGGGCAGCTCACGATGTCCCGCCACGACCCACATGTCGAAATCATCTTGATTAGGAATCGACGAGACGTAGCGGACCTCCGGCTCCTCCCGGGCGGGAAACCAAGCGTAGGCGAATTGAAGGCGACCTCCGGTCGCATGCAACGCCTCCGTGCGCGGCCGAAGATCGTCAGGCGACAGCTGGAATACGCGCGTCCCGATCATCGGGCGACCTCCGCCAGATGTGTTGGCTGGAGGGCCTGCGCGATGGATTGGAAATGATCCCAGAGAACCGGCGGCCACCACAGCCCCATGACCAATAGCGGAGCAAGCGCAAGCCACATCGGCAGAAGACACCATGGGCTGACGCGGGTGGGAGTCGGATCTTCGGCCTCATCGTTCTCGAAATACATTGTGCGAAAATGGTTGAGGAAGCCGACGAAGATAATGACAAGCAGAACGGCCATGAGCCCGATCAGGAAATATTTCGACGCCGATAGGCCCGCGCGGATGATCGTCAATTCGCTCAGGAACAGCGCGAACGGCGGCGCCCCGGTGATAGCTACCGCCCCGCCAAGCCACAAGATGCCAAGCGTCGGCAGCCGCTCCGTCAGATGACGGATGCCGCGGATGCGCTTGGTACCACAGGTTCGCATGACGACGCCCGCGCCGAAAAACATGGCGGATTTGTTCAGCGAGTGGTTGAGCATGTGGTAAAGCGCGCCCGCGATTCCGAGCGGCCCGCCGAAGCCGAAGCCGAGCGCGATAACCCCCATGTGCTCGACGCTCGAATAGGCCATGAGGCGCTTGATCCCCGTCTGGCGGACGATGAAAAGAGCCGCGACAAACAGCGAAAATGCACCGAGCGCGAGCAGCGTGCCACGCGCCACGGTCGAAATGCCGGCCGCGTCGGCGACCGCCAGATAACGCACGACGCCGACCATCGCCGTGTTGAGAAGCGCGCCGGAGAGCAGTGCGGACACTGGCGCCGGGCCTTCGCTATGGGCGTCGGGCAGCCACGTATGCATCGGCGCAAGACCGACCTTCGTACCGTAGCCGATCAGCACGAGAAGAAAGGAAAGCGACACCACCGCAGAATTGAGCCGGGGCGCGATCTCTTGCAGGGTCTTCCAGGTCATGTCGTAGGTTGGCCCGAGAACGAATGTGCCGCTCCAATAAAACAGCACGGTGCCGAGCAGCGCGAGGCTGATGCCGGCCGACACGACGATGATGTATTTCCACGCGGCTTCGATGCTGGCCGCCTCCCGCTCGAACGCGACCAGGAAAGTGCTGATCAGCGTCGTCAGTTCGATTGCGATCCAATAGAGGCCGGCGTTGTTCATCATCGGCCCGATCAGCGTGCTGAGCCCGAAGCCGGCGAACATCGCGTAGAATCGATAGAGGCGATCCTCTTCGTCAAGCAGCCGCATGTAGCCAACGGCATAGAGCGAAGCGAGGAAGTAGACGATCGCGGCGCAGAGGATCGTCCAGGTACCCAGGCCGTCGATGATGACGTAGGATCCCCAGAACGTCAGGCTGCTTTCATTCCGCGAGACCAGGATCGCCAGAATGGCGAGGAGGGAGATTGCGCTCGCGGCAAGGTTGAGCGCCTCGGCCGCGCGAGGGCGGCGAATGAGCAAAATGAGGACAATCGTCAAAGCCGGCGCGAGCGCTAGAGCGAGCGTCAATGTCCCAATGCCCGGCATCACCCCACCAAACGCCTGAGCTCGAGCGAGCTCGTGCTTCCAACATGGCTCAGCAGGTACTGAACGAGAACGCCAAAACAGGCGACGACGATCAAAAGGTCGAAAAGGATCACGATCTCGATCAGGAGCGGCATTCCCGGAACAAGGATCTGCGCGCCGAGAAAGACGCCGTTCTCGAGGACGAGAAGGCCGAGGATCTGGCTCAGCGCTTCATGCCTCACCGAAAGCATGAGAAAGCCGATGAGCTTCATCGACAGCATAACGGTGAGGGCCAACACCACGATCGTCCCGGCCAAATCGAGCGCGACGCCGATGCGATAGGAGACAGCGAGGGCGAAGACGACGGCGAAAGCGCCAATGACCAGGCTCGAACTCGCCTGGAGAATCACATGGACCTCGCGATGAACCTCCATGCGGCGGATGATCCGCAGAATGAGATAGGGCAGCAGCAGCCCGCGAAAAGCCGCGGTGAGGATCGCCACGATGTATAGCTCAGCGTAGCCGCCGTAATAGCCGACGGCGGCGGATAGGATCGCGATCAGCCAGGATTGGGCTGCGAAGGCGTACAGGTAATGGCGCAGCCACCGGGAGCCAAGCATAACGAACGACAGCAGAAGGCTGCCAATCGCGAGAAGGCTGAAGAGCGCGGCAGGGAGTGGATCAAGGTGCGCGGCAAGCATGGCGTCAGCTCAGCTGCGTGCCGACGATCGCCAGGATCGCGAGCATGAATGATGCGGCCAGCGGCTCTTGGTAGCGGTAGAACCGCAAGCGCGACTGGACAGTCTCGACGAGCACGACGACGCACGCCACCGCGAGGAACTTCAGCGCGAGCGCGCCGATCGAGCCAAGAACCCCAAGCGCCTCCCCGCGGCGCGAGAGAGCCCAGGGAAAAAGCAGGACATTGCAGAAAATTGTGTAGAGAATGAACTGCTTCATCATCGACGCCCAGCGAAGGATAGCGAGCATCGGCCCCGAATATTCGAGGATGCGCGCCTCATCGATCATGTAGACCTCGATATGCGTGCTCGAATGGATCGGCAGGCGATCGGTCTCAACCAGGATCAGAACGAAAAAGGCGGCAACCAGGAAAAGATGCGTCGGCCCCCAGTAGATCGAGGGCTCCGCCACCAACAGGTGGTTGACGACGAAGGGCAGCATCGCCTTGGCCAGGAGCGTGATTCCGACGAAGACGAGGATCAGCGTCGGCTCCGCCAGAATGGTCACCATGACGGCACGGCTCGACCCGATCCCGCCATAGGCGCTGCGCGTGTCCAAACCCGCGAGCGTGATCATGAACGAGCCCAGCGTTAGAATAAGGCCGCCGCCCAGAATGTCGCCCATGTCAGAAAGGGGCAGTGGAAAATCCGTCAGCACGGGAATGAGAATTGGCACTGTCAACGTCGTCGTGAAGGCCACAATCGGAGCCGCCCAGTAGAGCCAGGAGGCGGTCTCAGGGACGACAATCTGCTTGTGGAACAGCTTCCAGAGGTCCCGATAAGGCTGGAAGATCCCGGGACCCTGGCTTCGCTGAACTCGCTCCTCGAACTGGAGAATGACGCCTTGCAACAAGGGCGCGAGCAGAAGCGTTGCAAGCACTTGCGCGATCTGCAGGAGGACGTCGCGGGCTATCACCGGCGACCTCTACAGACATCAGTCGCGGCGACGACGGCTGGTTGGGGGGATAGTCCGATCAAGGCGTGCCTCTCCGTCTGCCAATCCGGCTCGACAGGAGTCATCAGCCCCAAGGGCGGTTAGAAGGCGAACTCCATCGCCAGACGATACGGTGCGCCCCGACTTGCTGGTTGTCAAGAGGCGTGACCAACCTGGTGGAGGTGTTCGCAATCCCCAACCGGGGGCAGGCGTCCGGCCAAGGAGGGGCAGAGCCGGTAGACGAAATAAAGGAAACAAGTTCTGGCGAGGGGGTTCAAGTCACCGGTCTGGGATTGACAAAAACTCGCTCGGTCCTACGTTGCAGAGCAGGCGATGGAGTTCGCCTTCGGAACCGCCCTCAGGGCTGATGACTCCTTCTGGCGTCGATGGACGACGAAGGAGTACGTATGGTGGGCGACCCCGACAAACTGGTTTGCGCCTCGCCTCGGACTCCGCGGTCTGCAGCGGGTCCTCAAGGCTTTGCCGATAGCGAAGCAACCGCCTCCGAGACGATTAGAGCCCTTTTGCTCCGACAGACTCGTTGTCCGGGGCGCTCGGTTCTCTCTTCGCGGGGAGGCTGAGATGCCGTTTCACAGCATCCTTTACGAAACGGATCTCCCGCCGCAGGTTCCCAACCAAGTTCCGGTGCCAGACTTCTTCGCGAACCTCAATCTCGATCAAGTCGTTGGCGCGATCACTGCCCGCCGGGATGAATACAATCTGCAACCGTTTTTTCACACGCCTCCGCAGGACCTGGAGACCGTTCACTATCGGCACGAGGTCATGCAGGACCTTGAGCAGGACGCGGTGATCGACTTCGTCAAGGCGTTCTCGGCGAAAATGCGGTCCATGCGCGAACAGATCGCAAGGCTCAACAAGCTCCACTATCGATATCAGAAGGAGGCCGTCTTCCTCGACGCGATCGCGTTCTACTGCGACGCGGTCGCGCAGCTCGCCAAGGATCTCGGGGCGGCGAATCTCAAATCGCGTGGGCTTGATGGTTTCCGACGTCACGTCGAGGATTACGTCCAATCGCGCGCTTTTTTGACGATCGAAAATGCGATGAAGGAAATCAAGCGCGACTTGAACGCGATTGAATACGAACTGTTCATCGGCAATTCGAGCGTCACGGTGCGCAAGTTCGAGTCGGAGCCCGACTACGGCGCCGTGGTGGCTGCAACCTTCGAGCGATTCAAGCAAGGAGCCGTGAAGGACTACGAGTTCAAGCTCACTGACTTTTTTGAGATGAATCACGTCGAGGCGCACATTCTCGATTTCGTCGCTGCGCTGCACCCCAACTTGTTCGGACGTCTCGACGGGTATTTCGGCGACAATCAGGCCTACCTGGATCCGGTGATCGGTCGCTGGGATCGGGAAATTCAGTTCTACGTCGCCTATCTCGATCACATTCGCCCGCTTCGAGGAGCCGGATTGCGTTTCTGCTATCCGGCGCTGTCGGACACGTCAAAGGCGGTGGATGCGAAGCACACGTTCGACATCGCTTTGGCCAACAAGCTCGTTGGCGAAAAATCCTCAGTGGTCTGCAACGACTTCGAGCTGAGCGGCCGCGAGCGCATCTTCGTCGTTTCCGGGCCGAACCAAGGAGGGAAGACGACCTTCGCTCGAACCTTCGGACAGTTGCACTACCTGGCCCGCTTGGGCTGTCCCGTTCCGGGCGCGGAGGCGAATTTATTCTTCTTCGACGAACTGCTGACGCATTTCGAGAAGGAAGAGGACATCCACAACCATCGGGGCAAGCTCGAGGATGACCTCGTGCGCCTCCACGAGATCCTAGCCCGGGCGACCCCAAACAGCATTGTCATTCTCAATGAGATCTTCACCTCAACGACGTTACGCGACGCGCTTTTTCTCGCGCGGCGGGTGCTCGACCAGCTGATCCAACATGATCTCCTTTGCGTCTGCGTAACCTTCATGGATGAGCTTTCGTCGCTCGGGCCGCAGACCGTCAGCCTAGTCAGCACGGTGGTCCCTGATAATCCCGCTGAGCGGACTTATCGCGTGATCCGTCGGCCCGCGGATGGGCGCTCCTATGCACTGTCCATCGCCGAAAAATATCGGGTGACCTACGAGAGCTTGAAGGAGCGCCTTGCGTCATGAAAGCTTTCCTCATGTTCAGAGATCGGGATTTCGATCTCAAACAGCCCTTGCCTTCCAACGCGGACGCTTTGGTTCAGGACCTCGAATTGGAAACCCTGTTCGGCGCCATGGCGGCGGGCGACCCGCTCATTCACGACGTCTGTAAAGCCGCAGTTTTGAGCAGCTTCCACAGCACGATCGAGGAGATCGTGTACCGCCAGCACGTCATGATGGACGCGCTCCACCGCCCGTCGGTGCTGCGCGACATCTACAAGCTTGCGGGCGAAGCGATCGACCGGGAGAAGAAGGCTTACTTCGGCTTGTTTCGAGACTCACCGGAGACGTTGCTTAATCGCTCGATCGAAGTCATGACCATGTTCGTGGAGGTGTTTCGTCGGCTACGCCAGATTGCGGAGCAGGCGGACCACGACTTTCGCTCGGAGGGCTTACGAACGCTGTTCGCGATGCTGAGGCGAGAGTTGAGCGAGGATTATCTTAAGGAAGTTTCCCGCCACCTGAAGCAATTGAAGTTTCCCGACTTTGTCTTCGTGAGCGCTCACCTCAGCGCAGGAAACAAGGGAATCGGCTACACTCTTCGCCAGCTTCCCGTCGATCATCGCTTCTGGCCCATGCGGTTCTTTCCGCGACGACTCGGCGGCTACACGCTCCATATCCATCCGCGCGATGAAGCAGGTGGCCAAGC
>Ga0070765_100002357_pt1 | contig 11826 bp, 12 predicted proteins | sample HubBroMetageWFT5_FD_71516 | JGI IMG/M metagenome (GOLD analysis project Ga0070765, IMG submission 71516) | Warmed and freeze-thawed soil microbial communities from the Hubbard Brook experimental Forest, New Hampshire - Hubbard Brook CCASE Soil... | ecosystem: Environmental > Terrestrial > Soil... | reverse complement strand
CGGTGGCAACAACTTTCTTTGATCGAGTGGTCATGTTCACCTCGCATGTTTTTTATATCGGGAAGAATATCCCGCTGGCCATCCCACACGACTGTTGGTGGCCAGTGCACAAGTCTCCGATAAATGTCAGGACTGTCAAGGTGTTCGTAATTATTTTTGGCGCTTTCGTTTTTCATTGATACCGCTGATTTCTGTTGGTGAACACAATTGAGGCGAACACAATCGCGGCAAATATTTTTGCGGCATTGGTGGGATGGAGGAGGCGGCGCTGGGTGCCCCGTTTACCTGAGTCGAGTTCCGAGAGGTGCGAGAAAGCATCGCTGGATATCTCGAGGAGTACAATCAGGGCCGCCCTCGCCGCGGTGCGTTATGGTCTTTCCGTAATCAAATCCGTACCAACCTCCAGGTATGCATTCCCCCGCTTGGCGCTTGCACGGACGACGAGTGACCACGTTATAGGTTTGTGAAGCGCAACCATTTTCTCGTATCCCTTTGTTCGGAGTAGAGCAGTCATTATGGCTGGAAGGTTCCCTGCTTCTTCTATTAAACGCTCCACCAGGACTTGTTCGAGTTTCTGAGGTGTGCGCTCGAGTTTCTCGGGCGCAACCTGCTTCTTGTCAGCTAGCGTTTTAGTTTTTCTCTTCGTAGACTTACGATCAACCGGCATGAGTCCCTCCTATGGACTTGTTCTGGCTAGAGAAGACGCTGCGCTGCGAACGCGACGTCTTCTCGCTTCACTGAAACTCTTTCTTTACTTCTTCTCCACCGGAGCACCCGGCAAAAGTGGCATCTTCTTTTCAACTTCTTTCATTTGCTGAATGTAAAGTGCCACTGCTCTGCGGATGTGCTCCGACATGCTGATGCCGGCGAACGAGCGCTGAAGGCCTTTCAACTCCTGGACCTGATGTGGATCCAGGAACAAGGCAGTCTTCACCTTCCCGCCAGCTTTCTTCTTTCCCATCCTTGCCCCCTCAGGCACCCATAGACTGCCATATCTACCTGTATCATGCAATGGATCGTCGGGACATTTGAAGTCCTGCGTAGCATCCTGCGTCTACCCACATCCAGTGTCCCGCCAAAATGCAACCAGGAGGCCGCAAGCCGCAAACTTTGTGCTTGTGTGGAGCACGGGCTCGAAGAAAATAATTCTAGCAATCCACAAATCGCGTTGGGACACCGTGGTTGTGAATGCAGAACGGCTCGAAAACCGGCGGGAAAACGCTCCGATCGCGGCGATAGCGCGGGGATTGTGTGGGTTGGGTGGGAGACAGATCCGGGTGACCCGTTTTTGTTTTTGAGCGCTAGCGGTAATTCTCAGAATGTGGTTGTAAAATCGGTCCAAAGTTCTCCCAGACATTGTCAGTCAAGACAGGAAAGGAACTAAACATGCTCCCATCAGATATGTTGTCTATCTACATCTACCTATCTGAAAGGAGAATTGGAATGAATTTTTCGCACAGTATAGATGGAATGAGTGAGCTTACGCAGAGAATTCTGGCTCGACGCCTCCGCAGGGAACTACTTCGCAGGAATCAGGGATTGCACAGGGAACTGCGAGCCATTGACGACAGGACCCTACTTCGCCAATGGTTCATCCAGTCTTTCCTAGAACGTGAGCGGATATCGCGCGAGGCTTTGTCTCTCCGCGCGCGTGCTGCTCGCTCAATCCATGTTGATGGTGAAGTGGTGGCCTTGCTCCCCGGTGACCCGTCTCGTCGAGTCTGCTAACTTTAGGTGTTCGCAGTTCCTTTCCCGCGAGTCTTTGTCCCCAGCTCGCGGGAATTTTCTTTCCTGAATCCGACAGGACGCGCGTCCGATTGACCAAACCTGTCAGCGTTGCGGGACGAAAGTTGTCAGAACGTGACTCGCGCACATCTCTGCCAGTCCGACACACTCCCGTGCTGCCCAACTATGGGAGCTTCTCCGCTTTCCTCTGTATATTTCGTGCGGAGCCTTGTCGTGTCTATAGGTTAGCTGGTGGGCGGTCGCATCCCTGCCGCGAGCCGCTAAAGTTGCGGTCAGTCTCTCACTGTCAGCGATGGAATCGGGTACGCCTTAGCCATAGACCATGTTAAGTTATTGATATAGATAGAGTTGCTGGAGACTGTTGTTGTCGAAAAGTAGTGTCTTTTAGGAGGTCATCCTTCCGTGGGGGGATTTCCAGGGGTGGGGGCAGGCTGACCGATCAACCGACCTTCTTCGTGAAAATAAAATTTCAGGGCTGAATGACACTGAATGAGGCGAAGAAAGATCCTGCCGGAATTGCTACACCCGGGGGCGGGAAGTGCGATCGAACTGGGTCCTATCTGGGCTGTGGGCCAGGAGTCGGGTTACAAATTTTTGGCCGGAACAAGGTTCCACTTACGCCCGAAAGAAGTCCATCCCATTTCTTCATCCCATCCCATCCCATCTCATTTTTGACCGGGATAGCCCATAAAATCTCCATCCCACTCCGTAGTATCTAGGATACGGAGGGTGGGATGAAGATATGGGGCCTCCGAATGGGTCATTTTGCTACATTCCTTATTCTTACCGCGCCGCGCGTCCGTCGCGATTCACGCGTCCGCGGACTGGGTCAAGCTACCAACCCCGCTGGGGCCGCGCGCCATTTCCCCAAACGCGGGACCCACCGGCGCCATGCACCTCAAATTGCCGGCGCCACGGTATGGAACCCCGCAGCGCTAAGCCGCATCTCAGGCGCGATCGAAGTGCGGAACCAGTGAACAACCCATAACAGGAGTAAGAGACAGCCCTTGGAGACTCCTAAGTTCAAACCTCTTATTACAAAGGTATTTAGTTCTAATATGAATAACCCTGGACAACTGTGAGTACCCTATGGTATGTTTCTCGAGGATTAGAATCGGAGGGAGAGAAGATGATCGAAGCGTATGTCAAGGAAGGCACCAAAAAGTGCAAAGAGAAAGTGATCGAAGTGTATGTCAAGAAGGACAAGGTAAGAGAGAAAGGGAAGATGTTCGAAGTGTATGTCAAAGCGGACGGCAATAAGAAGCAACGCGAGGTAGGAAGTGATGGCCAGGGTTAAACAGATCGGTTTGAAGCTTGACGAAGATGATCTGGAGTCGCTGCGAGAGTATGCGCTACTTGACGATCGCACCATAGCGTATGAGATCAGGGCGGCGATCCGGTTGTATGTTAAGTCACGCCGCAAGATGGCAGCTGGTCCGAATGGAATTCCAACGCTCTCTGGACTAACGCGAGAGCAGCGCGCGGAGATTCGTAAGATTTCCGATCGGGGCGAACGGATTCAAAAGATACGCGAACTGGTCGGGAAGACCACCAAAGTCGCGGCACCAGAGGGTCCATCAGACAACGACGCACAACGCGTGACAGATACCAACACACCTGATCGGAAAGGCGGTTCGGAGCCTGAATCTTGACCGCAACCGCATTCAGTACTGCTCCAGTACACGTAAAAGCACAATCCGAGTTCCGCGGAGCACGACTGCTCGAGCCGGTCATGGCGTTCATTCCAGATGACATGTCGCCTGATGTCCTGGTTGATGCATCAGCGCTCCAATCATTCCGCGGAGCGCGGATGCTCGAGCCGATTATTCGCGACGCGTCACGACCGGAGCCAACGGTGCGGATCAGCTATGCGTCTCTTCCACTTGAACCCGCGGATCCGGATGTCAGCTTCCAGACGTTTGCGTTTGACAAAGATCTGAACGGCGGTGACCGATCCGCGCTGAAATCACATTCACGCAACGGCAAGTTAGGTCTGAAGGGATCCGCGGCAAAGATCGCGCAACACGCCCGAGCACTTCGGCCGGCACGCCAGGATGAAGGTCGGATTGTGTTCCCGGCGCAGCCAGACGAAGGATTCTTCGTGGACGCAGACAAGGGAGATTTTCATCGGGATGCGCTCCGCGTAGCCGCCGCAGGCCCACCAGCAAAACTTCCGGTAAGGACCATCATTGAAGGAACTGCCGAGTACCGACAGATATTTGAAACGCGCACACCAGGATTCACCACCTTTCCAGGCTCCATGGGTGGACACGGCCGAAAGGACTCGAAAATAAAGCCGGAGGGCTTCGATCGAACATTTACACGTGGCTCCCGCAAGCCCGATACAGAGGAAACGCGTGCCACCACCAATGATGAGTGGGAAGCGACGCGGAAGAAGTGTGAAGCGCTCATCCTGGCGGATAAGGCGTGGTCACCATGGGATCCACAAGAGGATACGCGCATCTTCTCTACCCCGAAGGGAGAGGTAAAGATCAATCTGTCGAACCCTACTTTCAAGCGCATCATGGTCGAGATTGATAAGCACCGCCGGAACTATGACACGCTGGAAGAATTGCACGAACAACTCGGCTTGAGCCACGAAACCGAAAGAAAAAAGGAAATGGAGGATCTGAATATGAAAAAGGAATGCCCGACTACACCTTTTACGAAGGCGCAGATTGACGATCTGAACGCGCACGATGGTAGGCTGGTCTTCGTCCACGTCAGGATGGACAAGCCCAGGTGGTACAAGCTCGACCTGGACCGGCACCAGACATATAAGGACGCGATCAACGAGGTGTTCCAGCGAAGCTTTGGGGAGGCGTGCCGCGTAACCGGAATCCCGATCTACAAGCGGGATACGACGGATCCCAGGTCGAACGAAGAAGAGCCGGAAGCAGCTTTGGAGTTCAAGAAGATCGCGGTTCGGTACGCTGAGTATTTTAATCCCGCCAACATCTACATCTTCGACCTGCGGTCTCCCCTGGTCGCGGCGATCGCGGAATCACAGGAGGAAGATGCAGCCTAATCCAAAACAGGGTACGGTTCACCAGTTTGGCGCCAACAGTGTAAGAGGTGCCCACAGGAACGGCCGGAATCGGAAACAGGGTACGGTTCACCAGTCTCGCGCCACCAGTGTAAGGAGCAGGTAGCTCCAGGAGCGAGACATGGAAACCATATTCAACATCCCGGTGGGAAGAGAAGGCGTCGGCAAGGTCACAGCCTCGATGGGGACCATCGCGGATGGCGTCCTCCTCGGCAGGGCAATTGCCGGACTGAGCCTGCCACTGAGCCTTCTGGACTCGAGTGCCCGTGATCTCTTTGCTGGCAAAGATCCAGGATCTGCGGAACCTGTGGTGTTTCTGCCTAGGAATATCGATGGGGAGTTCGACGAGAACCGCAAGATCCGGGTTCAGTCAGCTGACTGCCCACGCGACCCGTTCGACAACGTTCCTTCGTGGTTCGTCGCAGGTGTCAAAACATTGTTCCCCAACGAAAACTGGGATGAACTTTTGCTGCCTCGGACGCGCGAACGCTTGTTGACGTTTCACTCCAAAGAGTGGATTGAAGCCCACAAAGATCTCAGCGATGAGCAGCTGAATGAAATCTCCACGGCTCCATACTGCAGCTTGCAGGAAGAATGGGCTGTGTCTTTGTTTGAATCCGCGGCGCACGGCTACCTCGATCACTGGGGCTGGATAGAGAAGCCAGACGGTCGCGACGTTCTTGTCAGCGAACCGTACGGTGTATCCGGAAAGGATTTGCGGAAGCTGATTGAAACGCTGGACACGGTTGATTGGGATTTGAATGTTCGCGGAGTCAGCGGACATTATCCAAGCGCGACCATGCGAATTGAGATCGCACCAAAGGGAGTTTGAGATGGCCATCGTCACAAAGCGTAAACCGGAATTGACACGGGAGGAGTGGGAAGCGCAGCTTGAAGCTTCGCGTTCTAAGCCACACATCGTGCCCGAGAAGAAAGTCTCTTTGGCTGAGAAGGTGAGTAGATTACCTCTGCATTCTCCGGATGCTGTGGACACCGCCATCAATCTTGTTGAGAAACTTGGGGCAAAGGAAGCGGAGGAATTTCTAGAACGCGGAATAAAAAAGGTTGTCGAAGAAAAGGCTGCAGTGGCGGAGAGTGAAGACTATCTCGATTATTTCAAATCGGTGGGGCAGCTTCCGGACGGAGGAGTTCGATTTCTTATCGAAGGATTGTTTCCGGAAGGAACGACATTCGTTGGTGCGCTTCCTGGCACCGGTAAAACTTGGTTCGGACTTAGTATTGCGAAAGCTCTGGTGACAGGAAAGAAATTTCTCGGACGCTATAATGTCCCAGAAGCTCTTCCGGTTATCTACATGATTCCGGAAACGAGCAGCCGCGCATTCAAGCGCCGCCTTGTGCAAATGGAGATCCCTGACGATCCAAAACGATTCCTTTGTCGGACAATCTCGGAAGGCAAGACGCTGATGCTGGATCATCCTGCTCTTCTCAATGCGGTTCGCGAAATGAAACCGGTCGTGTTCCTGGATACGGCGATTCGTTTCTCAACCGCAAACGATGAAAACTCAGCATCACAGAATAGGAAACTGGTCGATGATATTCGCGAATTGATCGTGGCAGGTGCTGTTGGAGTGTTTGCGTTCCATCACGCTACCAAGTCCTCAGCTGGGCAAGCTTTGACCCAAGCAAACTCGTTGCGCGGGACTGGTGATTACGCGGCGATGGCAGAGTCAGCGTATGGATTGGCAGTTGATCAAGCTCTTTACAACGACGGAAACGGGCCCTTGGAGGTCCTGGTGGTGTGTACGAAACCGCGCGACATTTCACCGGCGCCGAAACCATTCACGCTCATCTCCACGATGAAGGATGAGACAGGAAAGATGGTCGATGTTCTCGCTGAACATCACGACTTTCTTATCAAAGACGAATCAGAAGTCATGACAAACACGAAGGACGCCTTGTTCCGGATTCTCATCAAGAATCCAGAAATGATCGTGGAAGATATTACCAAGGAACTGAACCGTATTAACCAAACGAACTTTACCAAGTCTTCCATCAACCGCCACATGGTGAGTGATGGCTGGAGTAAAACAGGACCCGGTGGGCCAAATGGCAAGAAGACCTGGAAATGTGGAACGATCAGTATTCTGGACCTAGCCAGCAAGAGTGAAGCCGATCAGGACACAGCGATCAATGATCCAAACACGCAGCTGGAAGTTCCGTTCTAAGCGCAACAAACAATCTATAAAACAACGAACGGCTCCCAATCCGGAGCCATTTCCATTTTAGAGGGATAACAATGGCCAGAACGATTTACCAAGCAAGAGTCGCCGAGCTAAAGCAGCGAATTGTGAAGAGTAAGGAACCCGCATTCCAACTGCTGTATGACAACATGCTCGAGTTCTTGGGGCTCAGAATGCTCTCTCGCATAAACCGTTCCTGGGCGCAGGCACGGATCAACGAATTTCGCGATCGCTTCCCTGAAGAGAAGGAGCGTTGCGATTTTCTTGATGCGAAGGTCGAAAAGGCGAAAGAGAAGCTCGAACGTCGCCGCGAGCAGCGGGAAGAAGAGAAGCGCTTGCCTGCGAAGACAAAACGCGGGAGCAAATCGCAGACAGAACCGGTTGCACCAACGCCGGTACCAGGAGGTACAACGCCGTGGGACTTCTAGCCAATCAACCCGACAAGGACCAGATCATTGCAAAAGAAATGTTTCGAATGCTGGACGCGGCACGAAATACATCGCCGGATGCACTCTTGCCTGAGTTATTGGCTGGATATCCTTGCGACATTGAACACGTGAAAAAGATCTTTTTGTTCGCCAAGAAATACTTTTCGCCAGGAACAGTTCAGACGAACATTTTGGTTGCCTGTCTTCTGTATCTAGAAAAGAACGTTCCGTTCGACGAGTTACAAGAAATCAAGAACCCTTGGCCGACAGCAGGTGAGCCCGGGTTTCAAAGCGTTTTGGATGAGATAGCCGAGCAGGATGAAGCTCGAAGGAAACAAAATGTACAGCAAAAGTGATTACACCGCGGTGATGAGCCGCCCCGACAGCGACTGGCCCAAATATGGTAACGCGTCGAACTTCGAGAAGGTCATCAACCATCAGCTGAAGCATCAGTTCATTCCTAGCAAGATCAGCTTACTTCGCGCGGTCAAGGAATTGGGTTTGCGCCGAGTTGATGGTGGATCCGCAGCATCCGATCAGCGTGCAGCGGAACAACAGGCGCAGCAACGGATGAACGACGCGGTTGCCCAGGCCCAGAGCATTCCATTAACGAACGAAGAGATGCTGGAGTTTGGGTCGCTATCTGCTCAAGATCTGTCGAGCCGGTACGAATCGGATGTTTGGTTTCGGACGCGCTACGACATCGCGATCAAGACCTGGGGCTTTCGCCCACCGATGCGTTTTGCAGCGCAAACAGATGATGAAGACGAAGCGCCGGAACTGACCCCATCGCAATATCGAGTGATCCCGGCCCAGGTAACGACACGTCGTTACCTGACGGAACCGGCCTTCAAACGCGCAGTGGACGAGCTCGTTAAGCGAGGTCTGATTTGATGTCACACGTCAGCGCAAATACTCACATCTTCATTTGGTTCCACGACCCGCGCTACCCGACTATCCGGCAAAGTTGTGGGGTGGGATGCCCTCGCAGGGCGGCGAGCCTACCTCGTGAGCAGTGGTTCTAGGTCCGCAATCGGATACAACGGTCTTGGAAACCGTTGTTAGGATTAGCGTGCGGGTCGCCAACATCACCAAACCCTTCGGTTGAAAGCCGAAAGCGCGTAGCCTTATTCGGCTCAATCTGGATCGTTTTGTGTGGTGCTGTCACAACAATGTAACGCAGATGAGAGCTAGTCCCACTGAATGATTTGGCTAGGTCTTTCCCTACAGCGGTCTGTGCAACCGTTGCGCTCGGAGTGCAACGGTGTTTGAAACCGTTGTACCAAAGGGTAGGAGATTACTTCCGGATTGCCCGTAATCCGTCCAGGATCGATGCCAAGCGCGGAGATCACTTCCCCCATGCCGACTTCCGGGTACTCATCCGAACGTTTTCAGCTCTCGAATCGCAGGTTCAGGTTTGCGGGAGCGTAGTTCAGAATTAGAACGACTCCCCGTCACACAGGAGGCTGCGGGTTCGAGTCTCGTCGTTACCGCAATTTCTTTCAAATGCGTCCAGAATTAAGAGTTCCCACGTTGGTCCAGACAGGCTGCTCCGCTTCCGAGCTGTAGCATGACCCTCATTAGTTGACTCTGCGCTAGTCGTTGTTCTGCCATCCACACACAAGCGTACCGATCGAGCGTAACTCAGCCGGTCCGATTTTATTGACAGTAGATATCGAGAGTGGTAATAAGGCCATATTCTTTCAGCGCATTGAGGCCTCCCGTGCGGACACCCTCTTCTTCAATAAATCGAAGCACCCATGCAGTTTCATCCGCCAATGGAATCACCGGACTGAGGCGATTCCTGCTGCTGCCGCTATTCGTCCTCGCGCTCATACCGCTTATTGGTTGCGAGCAAGAGTCGTTGCGCATCCAGCCCGGCGACGTGACGCTCAGCATCCATCAGACCGTTGCATTTACCGCCGCTCTTTTCGGGCCGAAAGGTAAACCCCGGAAATCACCGAAGATCATCTGGCAAGCCAAAAACGTAGCAACAGGTCAGACCACACCTATTTCATCCGAGGGGATCTTCACTGCGCGTCTTTCGGGCGAATTCCAAATCACAGCAAGGGCGGCGCATACCGTAGGGCACGCAACAGTGCGCGTGCTGCCAGATGTCACGCAAGATGCCAAAGAACTGGCCTCGCAAACCATCAGCGTCTCGTCCCGCCCGGATCTCGGACCGCTACCACCGGGTTCACAACAAGGACCCTTCGTTGCCAGGGGGTGGGGCGACAGTACTTTCCGCCAGGCATTTGAAATCCAGAATCGCCGTGGACACGATCCGACTAGGCGCCGCCACAATTTCAAAATGACTTCAAATGAAGACGTTGGAAGTGGCAACTATTTGCTAGCCGTTCCGGTCTTAGACCTTCCCGGGCGGGGAATGGGCATCTCGCTTGGTCTTTTCTATAACTCGAAAGTGTGGACCAAGATTTCCACGCCAGGCGGGCCGGAAGAGCCTATCGCCTATATGGTGTTCGATCAGGACATCGGGTGGCCAGCCCCGGGGTGGTCGCTGGGATTTGGCAAAGTCGTTCAGATGGGATCATCTGGTGGTGCCGTAGAAGATCCGGACGGGACCCTTCATCCTTTTGCTGGATACTCGTACTACGGCAGGATGAATGCGGGTCATACGACCGACGGCACGCTGCTTGATTTCACTTACCAGTTTAACTTCGCGGGCATATTTGCGGGTAAGGTGAAATATCCAAACGGGAAAGTTGTCACTTATGGTGCCCCGAACGCGGCCTCCGGCCTTAGGGCCATCTACCCAACCACCATCACCGACGCAAACGGAAATTTTATTTCAATTTCCTATCGCAACAACCAGGGACCGGCTATTTCGTATATCGAGGATACCCTTGGTCGAGTCATCGAATTTCACTACGACTCGAACAATCTGCTCACCGCCATAACCGCTCCCGGACTAGGCAGTGGAACACGGACGCTCGTTCGGTTCCACTATGCTCAGCGGCCAGCTGATTTTGCGTTTAAACAGGGCTTCATGCCGGACCCTGGAAACCCTCGCACTCAGAACGCAATCGATGGAATCTACTTTCCGGGTTCGTCCACGGGGTACTGGTTCGGGGACACTCGTTCTTACTCGAACTACGGAATGATCTCAACCGTGAGCAGCCGTCGGGGCATGGCCCTCCAGGCGAATTCCCTCACGGAGCAAGGCACACTTACAGCAGGCACTATGACGCGAGAGCGCGCCTACAACTATCCCGGTGGGCTGGACTTCGCCCTCGCCGACGCTCCGACCTACACGAAAATGACCGAAAGGTGGGCGGGGATGGATGTCCCGCCCGCGGTGACCACCTATACGACCCAGATGGACGCAAATCCGCGAGAAGTTGATACCGTTGCTCCCAACGGCACACGCGTGACGCAATTGATGTACAACCACCCGAATCAATACGACGACGGACTGCTTTACCAGACCACCACCTTCGATGCGTCTCGCAATCAAATGCGGCAGGTTACGACGAGTTGGCAGGGGGGCGATTACGGATCGCCGCGTATAGCCAGCATCAAGGTGGCCGACCAGCTGGGACAGACCACTACCACGGCGTATAGCTACCGTTCGCCTTCGCAATATCCGGCAGAAATTCCGGCGACGAACCAAGTCACATCGGTGCAACAGCTGGACTACGATGGAAAAACAGTTCTTCGCGAAATCGATACGGACTACGAGTTAGGTACAGGCTACCCGCTTCGCTACATTTTTAATCTGCCGAAAGTTGTAATTACGCGTGGTCCAGGTAGCGCCGTTGCCGCGAGAACGGAATATTCCTATGACCAGCAGCCGCTGAAGGACACGCCCAACGTGATTGGTGCCTTCCAAGATTTCAATCCATACACAGCAGTCGGGCCGCTCCGCGGGAATGTTACCCAGGTCACGCAGTACAAAAATGCTGCTGCCGTGGCCGGGCCTATCGTTGAAACTCGCGGCTACGATATCACTGGAAACCTGGTAAGCATCTCCGGCATGTGTTGCGAACAGACCAGCATTTCGTACACTCTCGACACGCAGTATGCGTACCCGTCTACGGTGACACGAGGCGCGGCTGATCCGAACTCGCCGCTTCATGTGACTCAGTCGTTTACCTATGATTTCAACACCGGGTGGCTAACCAGCAGCACGGATCCGAATGGGCTGACGACCCGAACGAGCTATGATGCAGCGACACTTCGCACGCAGGAGGTTGTTTTTCCTACTTCTGCATTTGTGGACTACACCTATGATGACGCGGGCATGTCAGCGACACAGACCATTTACACTCCACCCGTTGTGTCGTGCGTGGTTCAGCACCCAATTCCTACGCGAACAATCGTGGCAACTGTCGGAACGGTGGCCAGTCCGTGTCAGCCAAATCTCGCGGGCCAGACGGTGACGCGT
>Ga0070765_100002355_pt1 | contig 11831 bp, 13 predicted proteins | sample HubBroMetageWFT5_FD_71516 | JGI IMG/M metagenome (GOLD analysis project Ga0070765, IMG submission 71516) | Warmed and freeze-thawed soil microbial communities from the Hubbard Brook experimental Forest, New Hampshire - Hubbard Brook CCASE Soil... | ecosystem: Environmental > Terrestrial > Soil... | reverse complement strand
GCCTTGTCCACCCGCACCAGCCGTGGCAGGGGCGCGCCCGACCGCCGGACGAGGACGCCGAGGTCCGCGCCGTCGCTGAGGCGTTGGAAGTCGATGACGTCGCGCGGCTCGTGCCCATCGATACTGAGGAGCTCGTCACCCACGGCCAGACCGGCCCGGGCCGCCGGCGACGCCGCGGTGACCGAAGTCACCGTGGGTGCTGACATGGCGACCAGATTACCGCCGATAACCTGGACTTTGTGCCCGGAGTCGACCGCGTCATGCTCGCCCAGCCCCGAGGCTTCTGCGCCGGGGTCGAAAAGGCCATCAAGGCCCTGGCCTGGATGGTGCGGGTCTTCGATCCGCCCGTGTACTGCTACCACGAGATCGTCCACAACCGGCACGTGGTCGAGCGTTTCCGGGCCCAGGGCGTGATCTTCGTCGACGACGTGGCCGACGTCCCTGAGGGCGCGCCGCTCATGCTGAGCGCCCACGGCTCGGCCCCGGCGGTCGTGGACTCGGCCCGGGCCCGCGACGGCGTAGTCGTCGATGCGGTCTGCCCGCTCGTGACCAAGGTGCACCACGAGATGAAGGTGCGCAGCCGCAAGGGCTACACGGTGCTCTACGTCGGCCACGCAGGCCACGAGGAGGCCGTGGGCACCATGGCGGTGGCCCCCGAATCCGTCCGCTTGCTCGAGCACGAGGAGGACCTCGACGCGCTGGGAGACCTCGATCCCGCCCAGACGCCCGTCGCACTCCTGGCCCAGACGACGCTCAGCCACGACGAATGGCGGGGCCTCATGGAGGCCGCCCGCATCCGGTTTCCCGACCTCTGGATGCCGAACCGCAGTGACCTCTGCTTCGCCACCACCAACCGTCAGGCTGCGCTCAAGGCAATCGCCTCCGAGGCCGACGCCGTCGTCGTGATCGGCTCGGCCAACTCGTCGAACACCGTGGCGCTCGAGAAGGTCGCCCGCGCCGGCGGCTGCCCCCGCGTCCTGCGCGTCAACGAGGCCGACGAGCTCCCCGACGACCTCTCCGGGATTGTCGGCGTCACTGCGGGCGCCTCGGCCCCCGAGGCCCTCGTCGAGGAGGTCATACAGCGCCTGGCCCCAGCCGAAGGCGTCACCGAAGTCACCGTGACGACCGAGGACGAGTACTTCCCGCCTCCACCCGAGCTCCGCGAGCTCTTGCGCGCCGTGGGGTCTACGCTGGCCTTTCTGTCCGGCCGCCCCGGTTCGGACCGAGCCGATCCGGCGGGCCAGGACCGTGCCGTGTCCGCCGCGGATGTCCTCGACCTACTCGCTTCGTGAACCTTGGGGGATAATCAGGACATGACGTTCACCCGAATGGACCAGTCGACCAAAGCGCAGTGGGACACGATCGTCGTCGAGTCGATCCAGAACCAGCCCCGCGTGGCTGACCGCGTCCTGGCCATGCTGGCCTCGCTCGAGGAGATAACCGACGGGTTCGAGGTTGATCAACTCGTCCACTCGCTGCAGACGGCGACACGCGCCGAGGAGGCCGGCGCCAGTGACGAGGTCGTCGTGGCCTCGCTGTGCCACGACATCGGCAAGGCGGTGTCGGTGATGAACCACCCCATGATCGCCGCGGAGATCCTGCGTCCCTACGTCCACGACGAGACCTACCAGATGATCCGGGCCCACCAGGACTTCCAGGGCAGGCACTACTACGAGTATCTCGGCCAAGACCCGAACGCGCGGGACAAGTACGTGGGCGAGTCCTGGTACGCGCTGGCCGAACAGTTCGCCGACGAATGGGACCAGACGAGCTTCGACCCCGACTACCCCACCAAGCCGCTCTCGCACTTCGAGCCCCTGGTCCGCCAGGTCTTCGCCACGCCCCACTCCCTTTGACCTCTCGACGCGGCGCCACCTCGGGCGCCAGCATTCACACTGACCCTCAACGCGCGCGTCGCGCCATCGAGACGTCTCGCCAAGAATTCGAGACCCGGCACCCAGACCTGAAGCTCACCCCGGTGGTCGCGCTCATCTGCGCGTACGAGGAAGAGGGCAACATCGGGCCGGTCCTGGCCGCCGTCCCTCGCGAGGCCTGCGGACTGGCGGTCACCACTCTCGTGGTCGTCGACGGCGGGAACGATCGGACGGACGAGATCGCGAAAGAATCCGGCGCGGTCACCTTTGTGCTGAGCGAGAACCTCGGCCACGGGTATGCGTTGCGCGTCGGCTACGCCCTGTGCATCGAGCTGGGAGCGCAATACGTAGTGACGCTCGACGCCGACGGTCAGAATGACCCGTCCGAGATCCCGGTCATGCTCCAGCCCCTGGTGGACGACGAGGCGGACTTCGTCGTTGCCTCCCGCGTCCTCGGGCGAGACACCACAACGGATCGCTTCCGCAAAGCCGGCGTCCGGGTCTTTTCGTGGACCATGAGCGCCATGGGGCATACCAAGCTGACCGACACCTCGAACGGCTACCGGGCCTTGCGAGTGAGCATGCTCGACGACGTCGCCCACCGTCTTGTCCAACCGCAGTACCAGACGGCCGAGCTCCTCATCATCGCCATGAAGCGCGGCTGGCGGGTCACTGAGCGCCCCACCGTCTGGCTGCCCCGTGCGTCTGGCACGACCAAGAAGGGGAAGAACTGGCTGTTCGGCGTCCGCTACGGGCGCGTCGTGCTGGACACATGGTGGAAGTACCGCCGTGCCCAGCGGCATCCGCCGTTGGCTGAGGCGGATACGGCAAGCAGGTGATGACGCACCGTTGATCCCGCGCTGACAGATCGACGGGTGCGCCACTCATGCCGGCGTTCGAGGGCATCGTCTCTTCCCGACATTCGTGTTAGACGTGGTACAGCAAGATGCCGGCCTCTTCGTAACGCTGTACAGCCCCCGTGGCCCGCAAGTGCTCTAGGTGCGCGAAGGTCTCGGCTTCGGCCATGGAGCCCCATGACCGCGGGGCGAACAGTTCATGCGAGAGCTCGACGACGTTGGCCCTGCCTGAGGCGTCACAGATCTGGAGCAGCCGTTCCAATCGTTCGTCGTGGTGGCGCTTGATCTCCTCGGTCCGGCCGGGCAGATCGTTGAAGGGTTGTCCGTGCGCCGGGAGCACGGTGGACACGTGGGGCAGGTCTGATAGGCGGTCGAGCGACTCGATGTACATGAGGAGTGGGTCGCCTGGTATCAGGCCCGAGATGTGAGGGGTGATGGTGGGCAACACCTGGTCGCCTGCCAGCAGTACCCCTTCCTCTTCGTCGTAAAGACAAAGATGATCGTCAGTGTGCCCCGGGGTGAAAAGGCCAACCCAGTCCCGGCCGCCCAACGTGATGTGGTCACTATCAGTCAGGCGGTGCGTGGGACGCGGTGGCTTGAACCACTTAAAGAGCTGCTCGCGATGAGCGAGCATCTTGGCTCGCGCTTCTGGTGGTGGTCCGATTGTTGACCCGCCCCAAGGTGCGGGGCGCTCGAGACGGACATTCAGGATCGGGCTCTCAGCCGGATCAATATCGTCGGACGCTTCGAGTTCGCGATCATCGATCTCATCGGGATCAAAGAAGGTGCGGAAGCGGTCGGAAGCCACGATGGCGCCTCCGCTCTCCTCGGCTAAAAGCCCGGCGCCGCCGAAATGGTCAGGGTGCGAATGCGTGACGACGATGGTGTGGACCCGATTCAAGGGGATCCCCGCCGCGTCCATACGACCTCGGAGCGCCTTCCACGACTCTTCGCCCGGGAGCCCTGGATCGACCAAGGTGAAACCATCGTCATCCTCGAGGGCGTACGTGTTGACGTGGCCCAAACCGGTGAAATCGATCGGCAGCTGAAGACGCAGAATGCCAGGCACCACCTCGACGATGTCCGGCGATGCATCCATCTGCTCCTGTTTGGGCGGACGGGCACGCGTCTCAATCGATTCGGGCATTGTCACGAGGAGAACTTACCTGGGCGTGACTCAACGCTCGATCACGGCGAATTGGGGCACGCACCGACGACAGGCATGAAGATGTGGCAGTGGTCTCCACCGAGGCTCTAAGGACGCAGCTAGGCCGCCGACCTGGGAGAGGTTCGTGATCGGCGACCGTTGGGGCGTGACCGAGGCCGAGATCACGCGCAGCTATCCCTGTGATGACGTCGTGCCACACCCGGGAATGCAGGTATGGCGTGGTGTCACGGTGCAAGTCCCGCCCCCGCGAGTCTGGCCTTGGGTGGCCCAAATACGCCTCGGGCCGTACTCGTATGACTGGATCGACAACCTCGGGCGCAGCTCGCCACGACGGCTTCACAACCTCCCAGAGCCTGTCCCCGGGGAGCCCTTCACCACAGCATTCGGAGGGAGGCGATTGGGACGGATCATTGCGGTGAGCCCTGGTGTGGATCTGACTGCCAAGATCATGGGAGCAGTCATGTCATATGTCCTTGTCCCCCAAGGCGTGACGACTCGGCTTCTCCTCAAGGTTGTGATGGCGCGAGGTGGAATCGTCGCTCCGCTGCTCTCGGTAGGCGATCTGGTCATGGCCCGTCGTCAGTTACTGAACCTGGCTCGTCTCGCTGAGCGCATGCCGCCGAGCGGCGTGGGATGACGACTACTTCGGTCAAAGGAGGGACATGCCAGACTTCATCTCTGACAATCCGCTGGCTCACGATCTGATTCGCATCGGCAACGAAGCAATAGCCAAAGAGGACGATGCGAAGCTCAGGGCCTACTTCGCCGAGGATTACATCTTCCACGGACCAGGCGGTGAACTTGGCTACGAAGAACTCCGTGCTTACTTCGCCTCATTGCGGTCAGCTTTCACCGGTCTCCGCATCGTGCGAGAGCAGATCATTGTTGATGGCACCTTTCTTGCGGCCAGGACCATCTTCTCTGGGGATTTCACAGACGTGTTTACTCACTCACCCATCGGCCCGGTCAACGCCACGGGTGAGCACATCGAGTGGGAAGTAATCGGCACTTTCCGATATGACGAAGCTGGTCGATTGGCAGAAGAGTGGGTCGAAACTGACTACCGGAGCTTGTTAACCAAGCTGGGCGTGACCGTGATGGAGTTTGCCCCAACCGCTTAGTTGATCAGGCAGGCGCACTTGCATCCGGCGGTATGTGGCAGGCGGCTATCGAACCCCCCATTCACGGGCCAACGCGAATTACCGAGCATGCAACGGGGGGTCGGTGTAGACAGTGATGATCTACTACAGGCTTACAGGGAGTGATCATGGCAATACTCGCAAGGATGTCCGCGGCCGGAATGGATTTGTCGAACTATGACCAGGCTGGGGAAGGTCTCACGGAACTGGTAAAGAAGCAGCCGGGATTCATCATCCACGTTGCGTACAAGACTCCAGACGGCGTCGGTGTAGGTGAGGTGTGGGAGAGCCGCGAGCAGTCTGAGAAGTTCTTCAACGAGAATGTCAAGCCGAATGTCCCCTTCGAGATCAAACGAGAAGTCATCGAACTCCACAACCTCGTACAGCCCTAGCTCATACGCCGGTGCGGCGGGCCTCCGCAGAAGGTCCGAAGCATGCAACGCGTCTGGGCCGCTCCGCTCCTACTCTTTGAATCTGACGCTCAGATGTGCTCTTCGGACCATCCCCGCACAAGTGCCTGAGTAGGACATGCTGCCGGTCTTCAGTACCGCCCGGTGCGCGCCCGCGCTTCGTCGTAGACGGCCTGCAACTTCGGAACCAGCGCCTCAGTAGCGGCACGCACGGAGGAACGCGACACGCGCCCTCCGCCGGTCCGAGGCGGCGGCGGAATGGCAGGGCCTATCACCACTTGGATGGTCCGCGGTTTGGGGATGGCCGACCCCTTCGGCATGGCCAAGTCGGAACCGCCGATGCCGATCGGAACGATCGGCGCTCCGGTGCGCGCCGAGAGGAACGCGGCACCTTCCATTAGGTCCTTGATCACTGGGCCCTCGCGCCGCGTCCCTTCGGGGAAGAGCACGAGTGGGCTGTCCTTGCGTAGGACCTCTTCGGCCCGTTGCAACGCCTCGCGGTCGGCCGACTCGCGGTGCACGGGGAAGGCGCCGACCGAGAGCAGCAGTTTGCCGAGGTACTTGTTGTTCCACATCTCGTCCTTCGTCATGAAGAAGAGCTTGCGGTCGGTGCAGAAGGCTGCGAACCCGAAGTCGGCGAACGAGCGGTGCACCGGGGCCAGGATCACCGGTCCCGTCTCCGGCACGTGTTCCCTGCCGGTGACCTTGGGGCGGAACCACGTCCACAACGCGGTCACGAAGATCGTCCGCTCGACGCGGTAGAGCGGTGTGTAGTTCGGATTGATCTCGAAGACCTGGTGGCGGCCGGGCGCGATGGCCGTCCCGGACGCGTCCTCGATTTCCGGTTCGGGTCCGGCGCCCGGCTCGGGCGCGTTGATGTTCACAGCCACGACAACACCTCCTCGACTACATCCTGCACCGTGCGGCCGGTCGTATCGAGGTGGTGGGCGTCGTCGGCCTGCCGCAACGGGGATGCGTCACGGGTGGAGTCGATCCGATCCCGCCGGGCCACGCCCTCGGGGGCTTCGTCGTGGCGTCGTCGCGCCCGTTCCTCGGGCGACGCGGTGAGGTACACCTTGACCTCGGCTTCGGGGAACACGACCGAGCCGATGTCGCGGCCCTCCACCACCCCACCGCCGTGAGTCGCCGCCCACGCCCGCTGTCGCTTCACGAGCTGTGCGCGGACCTCGGGATTCGCGGCCACGACGGAGACGGCGCGCCCGACCTCGGGCGAGCGGATCTTATGGGTCACGTCAATCCCGTCGATGGTCACTTGGGGTCCGACGACGATCTCGGCCCCAGTGGCCAGCGCGGCCACGGCGGGGGCATCGTCGGGTGCGACGCCGCGCTCGAGGGCGAGGGCGGCGACGGCGCGGTACATCGCTCCGGTATCGAGCCGTTCGAGGCCCAGATGACGGGCCACTGCGGTCGAAACGGTCGACTTGCCGGCACCCGCGGGGCCGTCGATGGCGACGAGCAGCGCTCGTGGGGCCCGGTCTTGTCCTTCCTCTCGTCCCGACCCGGTCAGGTCCCGGAGGTCGTCCGCGAAGCCGGGGTAGCTGGTAGCCGCCGCGTCGAAGCCCGTGATGAGGCTCCGCTCACCGGGTGCGGCGGCGAGTGCCGCGACCGCTGCTGCCATGGCCATCCGGTGATCGCCACGGCTGTCGAAGCGGGCCCCGCGCAGCGTTCCGCCGACTCCCGTGACCGAAAGAGTGTCGCCCTCCACGCGTGCAGACGCGCCGAACGCCTCGACCATTTCGACCGCGGCGGTCAGACGATCGATCTCCTTGACCCGGAGCTCACCCACGTCGGAGAAGACCGTGGTGCCCACGGCGACGGCAGCCGCGACCGCCAGGGCCGGGACCTCGTCGAGCGAGGGGATCTCCGCCGCTGGAACGTCGGTCGCCTGCAGGGGGTGGGTCGTCGCCCGGACGCGGATGGTCGCGGTGCGGGTGCCGGCCGCATTGCCCTCGGCGCTCGTCAGGGTGATGTCCGCGCCCATGCGCTGGAGCACGCTCACGAAGCCGAGCCGGGCCGGGCCGGCGTAGACGTCCGCTACGTCGACCGCGCTCCCGGGCACCGCTGCGCCCGCGACCGCAAAGAACGCGGCGGCTGAGGGATCCCCCGGAACGGTGCGCTCGACCGGCTTGAGTGCGGACGGACGGACGGTGACGACGCGGCCCTCGCCCCACGGCTCGACCGTGATGTCCGCTCCCGCCTCGGCCAGCATCTCCTCGGTGTGTGTCCGCGTCGTCACCCGCTCGCGGACGACCGTCTCGCCCGTCGCCGAGAGGCCCGCCAGCAGGATGGCGGACTTGACCTGCGCGCTGGCCATCTTCGACGTCCAGTCGATGCCGTGCAGCGCGCCACCTTCGACACGCAGTGGCGGCAGGCAGCGTTCACCTCGTCCGCTGACAGACGCCCCCATGAGTGCGAGCGGTTCCGCCACCCGGTCCATCGGCCGAAGGGAGAGCGATTCGTCGCCGACCAGTTCGGTCACCCATTGGAAGCCGGCGACGAAGCCGCACAACAACCGCATCGATGTGCCGGAGTTCCCGCAGTCGAGCGGGTGTGCCGCGCTGTGCAGACGAGCGCGTCCTCCGTGCAGCATGACCGTGCCCTCGGCCGGCCGTTCGACCTCGACGCCCATCGCCTCGACGGCGGCAAGCGAGGCGGCAACGTCGGCGCCGTCGCTGAGCCCGTGGACGACCGAGGTGCCCTCGGCGAGCGCGGCCAGGAGGACGGACCGGTGCGAGATCGACTTCTCACCCGGCGTGCGGACGACACCCCGGCATGGCACGCCGCCCTCGACGACGAGGATGCGCGCCGTCATGAGAGGTGGGCTACCTGGGAGCGGTAACCCTTGGCCTCGACTGCCGCGGCGAGAGTCTCGGCGTCGGCGCCGTCAACGATGAGGATCAGGACGCCACTCGGACCCTCGGCCGAGTGCGCGATCTCGATGTCGTAGATACCGATTCCCTCCTCGGCCGCGACCGAGGTGATGACAGCGAGCTCCCCGGGACGGTCCGGCACTCGGATCCGCAATTCGGCTAGGCGCTCGGGCCGGGCGATCCGAAGGGGCAAATTGCGCCGCGCGGCAGAGGCCTTCTCCAAGACGCTGAGCAGGCCGTCGCGGTCCTGGGCCGCGACCCGCTTCCGCATTGCGGAGAGGTCTCCGACCAGCGCGTCGAGCGCGTCGACGATGGCGGAGGCGTTCTCGGCGCAGATATCCGGCCAGATCCCGGGATGGCCCGCAGCGACGCGGGTCATGTCGCGGAATCCGCCTGCAGCTAACCGAAGCAGTGCGCCGTCCTGTTCGGCCCCAGCGCTGGCCGCGTTCATGAGCGTCGCAGCGACCAGGTGCGGGACGTGCGACACAACAGCGACCAGGCGGTCATGGTCTTCTGGCGAGAGGACGAGGACGTCCGCACCCAAGCTCATGACGACGCCCTTGAGGCGGTCGAACGATTCGAGGTCCGTCGCGGCCGTCGGCGTCAGCACCCACACCGCGCCCTCGAAGAGGTCAGGATCGGCGCCATGCAATCCGACCTGCTCGGAGCCGGCCATGGGGTGACCGCCTATAAAGCGGGGATGATCAGCCTGCGCGACGATCGCTGCCTTCACGCCGCTGACGTCGGTGATGACGACGTCCTTGCGCCGATCGGAGTCCTCCAAGAGACGATGGACAACCTCGGGGACCGAGGTCGCGGGGACGGCGACGAAGATGACCTCCGCCTGGAGGTCGTCCTGCACGGCATCAATGACGCCTCTCTTCTTGGCTTCGAACGGCCGGCCCTCGTCGTTGTCGAGCCCGGATACGTGCCAGCCCCGGCGCCGGAGCCCGAGGGCGATGGACCCCCCGATCAGCCCGGTCCCGACGACGAGCGCCCGGCGACGCGTCCCGCCCTCAGTCGGGGAGGTCATCGCGGAGCCCTTGGGCGCCGTGGAGATAGACGTGGTGCATCTCGTCGCGGGACCTTGGCGTGTTGACGTGGAGCAGCACCCGGATACACCTGGGCATCGAGCCGGGCACGGCGATCTCGGCGGCACAAAGCAGCGGAACGGCGCCAAAGCCGATTTCGCGGATGGCGGTGGCCGGGAACGTACTCGTCACATCGGCCGTTGCGGTGAAGAGGACGCTGATGATGTCGTCCTCGGCCAGCTCGTTGCGGGCCATGAGCTCGCGCATCAGCTCCTGCGAGCGCTCCGTGACCTGGGCCACGGTGTCGGCGTCGACCGTCGTGGCCCCGCGCAGACCCCTGACCGTGAGAGCGGGTGCCATGGCCGGCCACTCTACCGGTCGCCGCAGCATCTCCCCTGCTGACAAGGTCTTCTTTGGGTGTCCCACCCACACGGATCCCCCGCCGGGTTAACGAGACGAGGCGGCGAGGGCCTGCACCTCCCCGGGACTCAGCGCGCGCCAACGCCCCGGGGCCAGCGTGGTGTCGCGCACCGGGCCTATCCGCGTCCGCACCAGTCGTTGGACCGGATGCCCGATGGCCTCGCACATCCGGCGGACCTGGCGGTTGCGACCCTCGTGGATCACGAGGCGGAGCACACCCTCCGCGAGCACACCGACCTCGGCGGGTGCCGTCGGGCCGTCGTCGAGCTCTACACCTTGGCGCAGGGCGCGCAGCGCCCCCGGGGCCGGTGTCCCGCCTGCGACCTCGGCGACGTACTCCTTGGCCACGCCGTGGGAGGGATGGGTCAGCAGCTGGGCCAATGCACCGTCGTTCGTCAGGATGAGCAGTCCCTCGGTGTGGCGGTCGAGCCGCCCGACCGGGAACACGCGCGGCTCGGTGGGGACCAGCCCGACGACGGTAGGGCGGCCCTGGGGGTCGTCGGCCGTCGTGACGACGCCGTCCGGCTTGTTCAACAAGTAGTAGACGAGGTCCGGCGCCACCGGAATGAGGTTGCCGTCGACCTCCACCCGTGCGGTTGCGGTGTCGATGCGTTGACCCAGCCGGGCCGGCTCGCCGTCGACGGTCACCCGGCCGTCGACGATCAGCTCCTCGGAGGCACGGCGCGAGCCGAGGCCGGCGCGGGACAGGACCTTCTGCAGGCGCTCACCGTGCTTCCCGTCTGTTCCCGGTTGCTCCGGTATCCCGGGCGACGCGCTGGCGTCAGCCGTCGTCGTTGGCCGCCTCGATGCCGAGGCCCAGCGCGGAGCGCATTTCGCTCTCGAGGTCGCCCGCCACCTCGGGGCCGGGAAGGAAGTCCTCGACCGCCGGCAGCTGTGCCAGCGAGTCAAGGCCGAGTCGCTCCAAGAAGAGGTCCGTCGTCCCGAAGAGCGCGGGCTGGCCAGGTCCCTCGGCGTGGCCCACGACCTCGATATAGCCGCGCTGCTCGAGCAGGCGGGTAACGCCGTCGACGTTCACCCCGCGCAAGGCGGAGATCTGGCCCCGGGAGACGGGCTGGCGGTAGGCGACGATCGCCAGCGTCTCGAGCGCGGCGGTGGAGAGACGGTGCGACACCTCACGGTTCGCGAAGCGCTCGACGTACGGGGCGAGGTCCGGATGGGTCTGCAACCTCGCGCCACCCGCGATCCGGGCCAGGACGAAGCCGCGGCGGTCTTGCTCGTACTCCTGCGCCAGCTCGCTCAGCGCCTCTTCTATCGAGCCGACCGGCACCTCCAAGAGCTCGGCCAAGAGCTGAGGCGGCAGTGGCTCCACCGCCACCAACAAGATGGCCTCGATCGTCCGGCCCAGCTCAGCGCGCTCCACGAGTCGTACTCCTCATCCTTCGTAGTCGTCGATCTCGTACCCGCCGAGTTCGGCCAGCCCGCGTCCGCTCGCGACGCCGGCCAGCTCGTCCCTTTCGAGCCAGGAGATTTGCAGGTCGCCGAACGTCGTCCCCTGGCCCAGCGTCACCCGGCCCATCTTGCACAACTCGAGCAGGGCGAGGAAACGGACGATCACGTCAATGCGGGTGCGGCACTCCCGCACGAGCTCCCGGAACGACGACGTCCGGGCTATGTCGGGCAGCGACAGCAACTCGGTGACGGCTTCCGAGACCGAGACGGTGTCGACCGTGACGTGTGACAGGTCGACCCGGGGCACGGGGCGCTCCGCCGAGCCGCGCAGATAGGCCTGGGCCAGGTCCTCGGACGTGACTCCTGCCAGCAGGTCCGGTGCGTGGACGACGAAGCCGTCGTCCAGCCCGACCTCACGGGGCACCGAGCGCGCAGCCTGCTCCGTCAGGGCCACGAACACATCGGCGGCCGCGGCGTAAGCCCGGCACTCGAGGAGCCGGGACAGCAGCAGGTCGCGCTCCTCCCAGCCGATGAGGTCCTCGTCGTCCTCGACGGACTCGGGACCGGGCAGCAGTCGCTGCGACTTCAGCTCGATGAGGATGGAAGCCACCAGCAGGAACTCCGACAGCTG
>Ga0070765_100002351_pt1 | contig 11836 bp, 9 predicted proteins | sample HubBroMetageWFT5_FD_71516 | JGI IMG/M metagenome (GOLD analysis project Ga0070765, IMG submission 71516) | Warmed and freeze-thawed soil microbial communities from the Hubbard Brook experimental Forest, New Hampshire - Hubbard Brook CCASE Soil... | ecosystem: Environmental > Terrestrial > Soil... | reverse complement strand
CCGGCCGTGGCGCTGATCAGGGCCTCCTGGGTGAAGGTGCCCTCGGGACCGAAGTACGCGGCGCGCATCCGCTCGTCAGAGAGAGAGCGCCGCTAGCCGGAGCGCTGCCGCACGTCGGTCTCGAGCGCGCGGCGGATCGCCTCGTCCTCCTCGGGCGAGAGCTCGAGCTCGGGCTTACCCTCGCGCACCTCCTTGGCGTACAGGCGTGCCTGGTCACGGTGGTGGATCGAGGACAGCACCACTCCCGAGCGGTTCGCGTCGAGCAGGGCGATCGAGGTCGACTGGCGGCCCGACATCTCTCCGTAGGCGTCGTAGCGGATCAGCGCCCGGTAGGCGACCGACTGGTCGATCCGGCGCTCGGCCGTCGCCATCCGGTCGTCCATCCGCTCCGAGGCCTCCTGGACATAGTCGTAGAGCGCCTCGAACTGCTGCTGGAGCGAGGCGGCATGCGCCACCAGGTCCTGGTCGTGGCCGCCGAGGATGGCCCGTTGGGCGGCCCGGAGGCGGCGGAGCTTGACCCCGAGGATCGCGCATGAAAGGAGCGCCACGAGCGCGGCGGCGCCGGCCGCCATCGCCACGATCCCAGCCGTGCTGGTCAGGTTGTGCACTGCGGACAGCATACGGTCACGCCAGACCTCACTGGAACGTGACCGGGAACGTCAGGGAGTTGTTCTTGGTGTTCTTCTCGCCGGGGACGGGCACGATCTCGGCGGTGACCTGGAAGGACCCCTTCGGGGGCGCGGAGGACAGCGTCACCTGGCAGCTTGTTGACTCGCCTGCCGTGGTCTGGGGGACGATCGTCTGGCCGCTTACGCTCGAGCCGGAGATCGTCACTTTGCACTTGACGTTGTTCTCGGTGTTCTGGCCGGTGTTCGCGAAGTTCAACGTGAAGGTGGGCGCGGGGCTGGCCGGGATCGAGTTCGTGGAGCCCGTCTGGAGCTGGCTGCCGCCGACGCTGACCGTGTTGATCATGTGTCCATGCAGGCCCGGCGCGATGTTCTGGGAAGTCGTGGACGAGGAGGGCAGCGTGACGTGGAGCACGGATGCGACGTGGGTGGGATCGAGCCACTGGATCGAGGGCAGGAACTGGCTCGAGTTGAGCTGCTGGCCGCCCAGGCCGCCGACGGTGATGCCGGCCGCGCGTAAGGCGCCGACGATCTGCGGGACGGTGTAGTCCTTGTAGAGAACATCGGAGGCGTAGAAGCGAGCCATCTCGGCCGCGATCGTGTTGACCGCGTTTTGGCTGGTCTGGGACTGGAGCGCCGGCTGGACCTCGTTGGCGATGTTCGTCATCCCGTCCTTGCGCATCTGGAGCGCGTCGACAAAGTGCTGCTGCGCGCTCTTGACCTCGTCGGGCGTGCTCAGGCCCTTGGCATTGCTCAGTTCGGTGTTCGCGTCACCGGCGGCCTGCGCGAGCCCCTGCTGGAGGCTGGTCGGGTCGCTGGTGCCGCCCGAGAGCACCTTGAAGAAGTTCCCGCCGGTCTGGACCGACCGCGCGTTCAACGAAGCGACGCTGTTGTTGTAGTCCTTCAGCGCGCTGTTGCGGGCGCTGGTCTCGCAGCTGTTGACAAGCACCGCGATCAGGATGATCGCGATGATGACCACGGCCGCCAGCCCGACCCGGCGGACCATGAATGCCTGGCGGTCCGCGGTCGGCGGTCGGCGACCACCCCCGGTCGGCCGGCGTCGCCGCGGTGCCGATCGTTGTGCGGTACGAGTCTCCTCAGGCTCGTCGAAGAACGACACGCTGCTCGCTCCTTGCGGAAGTCTGGAAGCCTCAGTATGAACGCCCGAACGGCGGTAAGGCGTTTCCGAACATTTGCAGGCAAAGGGGAAGGTGACCGTTGTCGCGAAGAGATGCCCGTGCACACGGACGATCCCTCCGAATCGCAGGCCCAGACTCGCGTCGGAGGGGTACCTGCGCGGGGCGAAGGTGTCGCCGAGGAGGTGCGCGGCCCCATCGCCCGGACCGCGCGGATGCGACCCGACGGCCCGACCGTCCTCGAGCGTTACCGCCTCCGCCGCCGGCTCGGGACTGGCGGCTTCGCCACCGTGTGGCTCGCGCGCGACGAACGGCTCGACCGCGATGTCGCGATCAAGATCCTCCCCCGCGAGCGCATCGTAGGTGGGCGGTTCGAGCGCGAGGCTCGCGCCGCGGCCCGGCTCGCGCACCCCGGGATCGTCACGCTATACGAGGCAGCCGTCGATGACGAGGGTGCGTATCTCGTCTCCGAGCTCGTCAAGGGGACGACGCTCGACCGGCTCCTCGCCGAGGGGCGCCTATCCGACCGCGACGTCGTCCAGATCGGGATCGCGCTATGCGACGCCCTGTCGCATGCCCACGCCCACGGCGTGATCCATCGCGACGTCAAGCCGTCGAACGTCCTCGTTCCCAACCGGCCCACGAGCCAAGCCGGCGTGGCCAGGCTGACCGACTTCGGCGTCGCCCGTGTGCTAGGCGGCGACTCGCTGACGATGACCGGGGACGTGATCGGCACCGCCGCGTACATGGCACCCGAGCAGGCCCAGGGGCTGCCCGCGGGCGCCTCCGCCGATCTGTTCTCGCTCGCGCTTGTCCTCTATGAGGGTCTCACCGGCGTGAACCCCGTCCGGACCGGCGCCGGCGGCGCGCAAGCACGACGGCTGGGGATGCGCCTGCCGCCCCTTCGCCGTCAGCGCCGCGAGCTCCCACGCGAGCTCGGTCAGTCGATCGACCTGGCGCTCCGTCCGCGCCCCGGAGAGCGCGGACGGCTCGATGAGCTGCGGGCGTCGCTGACCGCCGCAGAGGCCCGGGTCGCGGACGAACCCGGGGTCGTCGCGGAGGCCTGGCGACCGCGCACCACCGGGACCAGAACCCGGCGCGACACCGACGAATACGAAATGCACCTCGAGGACCGCCGGACGCGGAGGGACGAGCGCCGGAGCCGGAGGGAGGAGCGACAACCCACCGCCGGCGAGAGCCCGGTCGAACGTGAGAAAACGCACATTCCGTGGCCACGACGCGCGCTTGCCGGCGCGGCGGCGGCGGCGATCGCCGTCTGGCTGGCCCGCCACGCGCCCGGCTCCTCGCCGGTCCCGGCCGCGGTCACGGCATGCGTCGGCGGTGTGGTGGTCGCCGCATTCCCCCGAGCCGGCTGGATCGCACTCACGGCGTTCATGGCGACCGGGCTCCTGATCCACTCCCACGCCGGGATGGCCCTCATCCTGATCGCCGGAGCTCTTGTCCCGGTGGTCCTGACGCCTCGCGACGGCCCGGCCTGGCCGCTGTCCGCAGGGGCCCCGGCACTGGGCGCGATCGGCCTCGCCGGCGCGTGGCCCGCGGCTGCGGGACTCGCCGGCCCCGCCTGGCGGCGCGCCGTATTGGCGCTCACGGGCTGGCTGTGGCTCGTACTCGCTCACGCCTCATGGGACGAATCGCTGTCCGGCACCGCCCACCACATCCTTGCGCCAATCCTCACAACCGGCACGCTCGTGGGATGCGCGATCTGGGCGGCGGCGGCCGTCGTGCTCCCGTGGGCTCAGGTCCGTCGTTCACCGGTGCTCGAGGCCGTGCTTCTCAGCGGCTGGGCGGTGGCGCTGGGGCTGGCCACGACCGCGGTCGGTAGCCTCGCCAGCGGCCCACATATCTCCGCCGGCGCGGCGCTCGGGGGCGCATTCGCCGGGGCGTTCGGGGCGCTGGTCATGAGGCAAAGCGGGCGCCGGCTCGCGAGCGCGCGGTGGGCGAAAGATTGCACGCCAACCGCGTAGCATGGAACTCCGGCAAATCCCCCGAAACCCTGCCGCCAACGGGATCTCGCCCCCCAGCCATGAGCGTCCTGAAGAATCTGGAGAACAAGATCGCCGGCCTCGTCGAGGGGACGTTCAGCCGTGCCTTCCGGTCCGAGGTCCGCCCCGTTGAGATCGCACGCAAGCTCGCGCGGGAGATGGAGGAGCACAAGTCGTTCTCGGTGTCCCGGACGTATGCGCCCAACGAGTACCGCGTATTCCTCTCTCCGCGCGACCGTGAGCGGTTCGCGGGCTACGAAGCGGCGCTCACGGCCGAGCTTGCTGGGTATCTGCTCGAACATGCCCGCAGGGAGCGCTTGACCTTGCTTTCGCGGCCGGTGATCGAGTTCGAGACCGACGACCGCCTTGGCCTCGGCGAGTTCGGCATCCAGACGCGAGTCGCCCAGCCCGAGGACGAGCCGGTCAGCGCGCCTGCCGAGGCTCAGTCGGGGCGGACGATGGTCTACAGCACCGCGGAGCGGGTGGCGGAGCCGCTCGAGGAGCGGAGTCGGGCCCGCGCGCAGAAGGCGCTGCTGCTGATCGACGGCAAGCGGGTCGTAGTGGGGCCGTCGGGAGCGACCGTCGGCCGAGGCCGCCAGGCGGACGTCGTGCTGAACGATCCGAACGTGTCGCGGCAGCACGCCGAGATCCGCCCCCGAGGTGGGTCGTGGGTCCTCGCCGACCTGGGCTCGACGAACGGCTCAAGGCTCAACGGACGCCAGATCGAGGGTTCCGAGGTGCTGCGGGACGGCGACGAGATCGAGGTCGGCGAGTCCGTGATGACGTTCACGCTGGAGTAGCCCATGCTCGCGCCCGTCTCGGTAGGTCTCAAGTTCGGCTTCCTGATCGTGCTCTACCTGTTCCTGATGTGGGTGGCGTGGAGCGCGATGCGCGATTTGCGCCGCGGCCGGGGCGGCGTGGTTCGGAACGACGAGGCCGCGAGCTACGACGCCACGGGCATGTACGACGCCGCCGGCGGTTTCGGCGACCACGACCGCGATGACTTCGACCCACGCCTGACGGTCGAACGCGCGCCTGGACACGAGAGCGGCAGCTCGTATGAAATTCCTAATCATGGCGCTACCCTCGGCCGCGGAGACGTCGAGATCAGGCTCGACGATCCGTTCGCATCAGCGCACCACGCCCGCATCTCGCGGGAGGGGTTCGTCGTCGTGATCGAGGACCTCGGATCCACCAACGGGACCTACCTGAACGAGGAGCCTCTGGACGGCCCCCAGCCGCTGCATCCCGGCGATCGGATCAGGATCGGCGACTCCGAGTTCTCTTACCAACAATGACGAACCAGCCAGCTATCCGCACACCCTGATCATGCTGCGCGCAGCCGAGACCACCTGCAAGACCGATACCGGCCGTCAGCGGCGAGACAACGAGGACAGCGCGTACGCGCGCGCACCGGTGTTCGTCGTCGCCGACGGGATGGGCGGCGCCCAGGCAGGCGAGGTCGCCTCGCGGATAGCCGTCGAAGCGTTCGAGCAGGGCCTCCCCGATTCGGGCAGCCCCGAGGAGCGCCTGGCCGCCCGGGTCCGCGAGGCCAACCAGGAGATCTACGAGCGCTCGCGCGCGGATCGCGGGCGGGCGGGTATGGGAACGACGCTGACCGCGGCCTACGTCGATGACACCCACGTGGCGATCGCCCACGTCGGCGACAGCCGGGCCTACCTGTTCCGGGACGGGACGCTCCAGCGCTTGACTCAGGACCACTCGCTGGTCGACGAGCTCGTGCGCCGCGGGAAGCTGACCGAGGAGCAGGCCGCCGAGCATCCGCAGCGGTCGATCATCACCCGTGCCCTCGGCCCCGAGCCAGACGTCGAAGTCGACACCTGGACATATCCGGCCCGCGCCGGCGACGTGGTTTTGCTGTGCAGCGACGGCCTCACCTCGATGATTTCCGAGCCGCGGGTCAAGGACGTACTGGCCGAGCACGAAAATCTCGACGAGGCCGCGGACGCGCTCATCCGGGAAGCCAACGAGGCGGGCGGTCGGGACAACATCACCGTCGTGCTGTTCCGCCTTGAGGAGGTGGGCGCCGACGAAAGCGCCGGCGAGGACACGATGGTCGGGATCGCTGTGCCGCGCGACGCCGACGCCGCTCCGACCGAGGACGCGGGCCGCGCCGGCGCGACCGCGGTCGCCGTCGCCGCGCCGCCAAAGTTCTCCGGCCCCCGGCGCATGGAGCCGGCCGCTCCGGGGGCGCGACGCCTTCAGCCCCGTCCGCCGGAGTCCATTCACCGCGAGCGGCGGTTCGTCACTCCGATCGCGGCGCTGCTGTCGATCGTCATCGTCCTCGGCCTGATCGGCGCCGGCGGCTATCTGGCGAGCCGCCAGCTCTACTTCGTCGGTACCAACGCACAGGGGATCGTCACGGTCTACCGCGGACTGCCGTACACCCTCCCGTTCGGCGTGCCGCTCTACGAGACGTATTACGTGTCGGGCGTGCCGGCTCAGGTCGTTCCGGCCGCCCGCCGCGGCCAGCTTCTGAACAACAACCTGCGGTCGCAGTCCGATGCGACCTCGCTGGTGATGGATCTCGAGCAGGGCCGGATCTCGCCGTGAACCGCTTGACCGGGGGCCCGCCCACGATGGCGCAACGCGATCGACGAGCACCGGTGCGATGAGCGCGCGCAACCGAGAGCTGCTCGGCCTGATCCCGGCGTCGCTGCTCGTGACCGCCGGCTTCGCCGGCGTGTTCATCCAGCGCTCGAATGCGCTGTCGAACGCGTCGCTGACCTACGGCGCGCTGTTCCTCGGGCTGTGCATCGCCGCGCACATCTTCATCCGGTTCACCCTGCCGCGCGCGGACCCGTACATGTTTCCCCTGGTGGCAGTGCTCGCGAGCTTCGGGCTGGTGATGGTGTACCGCATCAACCCGACCCTGGCCCGCCAGCAGGCCCAGTGGTTCGTGCTCGGGCTGATCCTGTTCGCGGCCACGATCATCCTGCTCCGCGACTACCGCAAGCTCGAGCGCTACCGCTACATCATCGTGTTGATCTCGCTCGGGCTGCTGGTGTTGCCGCGCCTGCCCGGCATCGGCTACTCGGCCAACGGCGCCTACCTCGGTGTTCGCATCCCGGGACTGTTCGTTTTCCAGCCGGCGGAGTTCGCGAAGATCGGGCTCGTCATCTTCCTGGCGAGCTACCTGCGCGACACCCGGCAGGTGCTCGTGCAGGGCGGCCGGCGCTTCCTCGGGATCACCTTTCCGCCCCTGAAGCAGTTCGGACCCGTGGTCGTCATCTGGGGCCTGGCGATGGCGACGCTCGTCGTGTTGAGCGACACCGGTTCCTCGGTGATGTTCTACGGCGGCTTGCTGGCGATGCTGTACGTCGCGACGAACCGTCTGTCGTTCGTGGTGATCGGCCTGATCGCCGCGGGCATCGGATTCTGGTACCTGGGGACGCACATACCCCACATCCACGCCCGCGTCGAAACCTGGCTGCATCCGCTCAACCCGACCCTGTACCACGCGCCGCTGGGCAGCTACCAGGTGGCGAACTCGATCTTCGCCCAGGCGGCGGGCGGGCTGTTCGGCCAGGGCTTCGGACAGGCCCAGCTGACGCTGCCCGGCGGCGGGCCGCTGCTCCCCTTCCCCCAGACGGACATGATCTACGCCGTCATCACCGACGAGCTCGGCCTGTTCGGCGCGGTGGCCGTGCTCATCACCTATCTCCTGTTCGTCGCGCGCGGGTTCAAAGTGGCGCTGCTGGCACGCGACTCGTTCTCGACTCTGCTCGCCGTCGGCCTCAGCGCGATGTTTGCGCTCCAGGTGTTCGTGATCGTCGGCGGCGTCACCCGCGTGATCCCGCTCACCGGCGTGACCCTGCCCTTCATCTCCTACGGGGGGTCGTCGATCGTCGCCAACCTCGTGCTGCTGGCCCTGCTCTTGCTCGTCTCCGACCGTGCCCGGAGGCCCGAGTGAACGCCCCGATCGCACGGCTGTTCGGCGTGGTCATCCTCCTGTTCGCGCTACTCGTCTTGTTTACCTCGCGCTGGACCGTGTTCGAGGCATCCTCGCTCAACAACAACACGCTCAACGTGCGCACCCTGCTCGACGAGCTCAAGATCAAGCGGGGGCGGATCCTGGCCGCGGACGGGACCGTGCTCGCGAAGTCCGTGCCGGCGCCCGGCAACACCTGGAGCCGGACGTACCCGACCGGGCGGCTGTTCTCCCAGCCGGTCGGATTCTCGATCGCCGCCAAGAGCGAGGCGATCGGACTCGAGGACTCCGCCGGCGCGGATCTGCGCGGCATTCAGACCGGGTTGAGTTCGATCTTCGGCCAGCTCAGCCCGCGTCCCGTCGGCGACGACGTCTACACGACGCTGGACCCGAAAGGGCAGCGGGCCGCGATCCAGGCGCTCGCGGGGATGCACGGCTCGGTCGTCGCGCTCGATCCGAGCACGGGCGCGGTCAAGGTCATGTACGCCAACCCCGGCTACGACAACAACAACCCGCCGAGCAGCAACAGCACGACCGACACTACTTTCAACCGCGTGACCCAGGGGCATTACGCTCCGGGTTCCACGTTCAAGATCGTGACTGCGACGGCGGCGATCGACTCCGGCATGTACACCCCGAACTCGGTGATCAACGGCAACTCGCCGATCACGGTCTCGGGCGTGCCGCTGGCCAACGACGGCGGCAAGAGCTGGGGCCCGCAGACGCTCACGACCGCGATGACGTACTCGATCAACACGATCTTCGCCCAGGTCGCCGAGCACGTCGGACGGGGGACCATGACGGACTACATGAAGCGGTTCGGCTTCTATTCGAAGCCGCCGCTCGACTACCCGTCGTTCCAGCTCGCGATCAGCCAGCCCTACGTGACCCCGACCCGTGCGTATCCGCCCGCGAGCCGCGACGAGGACATCGGCCGGATCGGGATCGGCGAGGGCGGGCTGCTCGTGACGCCGCTCCAGATGGCGATGGTGGCCTCCGCAGTCGCCGATGGCGGAACGCTGATGACGCCACACCTGATCGACCGCGTCGTCGACCAGGACGGCCGGACGGTCAGGACGACCAATCCGACCGTCTACAGCCACGTGATGAAGTCCTCGACGGCCGCGGAAGTGACGAGGATGATGGAGAAGGTGGTCGAGGAAGGAACCGGCACCGCGGTTCAGCTTGGGGGTATCAGCGTTGCCGGCAAGACCGGAACGGCGCAGATCGGCCCCAACGGATCGAACCTGACCCAGCCGGCCTTCGTCGCGTTCGCGCCCGCTGACCATCCGAAGATCGCGATCGCCGTGATGATCGACGAGTCCAATGGCGGCTTCGGCGGCTCGGTCGCCGCCCCGATCGCCAAGACGGTGCTCCAGACGCTGCTGGCGGACGGCGCGTAGGTGATGGCCGCTCTCGGCCCCGGCACGATCGTTGACGACCGCTACAGGATCGTGTCGCGGCTGGGGGCCGGCGGAATGGCCGACGTGTTCCTGGTCGAGGATGAACAGCTCGGCCGCAAGGTCGCGCTGAAACTGCTGTACCAGCGGTTCGCCGAGGATCCGGGCTTCGTCGAGCGCTTCCGTCGCGAAGCCCAGGCGGCCGCCGGGCTCCAGCACCCGAACGTCGTCAGCGTGTACGACCGGGGCTCGTTCGACGGGACGTACTACATCGCGATGGAGTACCTGCCCGGGCGCTCGCTCAAGCAGCTGATCCGCGACGAGGCGCCGCTCGATCCGATCCGCGCGATCGACATCACGATCCAGATCCTCAAGGCGGCGCGGTTCGCCCACCGGCGCGGCGTTATCCATCGCGACCTCAAGCCCCACAACGTGATCGTGGACGATGCCGACAACGCCAAGGTGACCGACTTCGGGATCGCCCGGGCGGGGGCGTCGGACATGACCGAGACCGGTTCGATCATGGGAACCGCGCAGTACCTCTCCCCCGAGCAGGCCCAGGGCCACGCCGTCAGCGCCGGGTCTGACCTCTACTCGGTCGCCGTCGTCCTGTACGAGATGCTCACCGGACGCGTGCCGTTCGACGCCGAGTCGGCGGTGACGATCGCGCTCAAGCACGTCTCCGAGGCGCCCCCTCCCCCCACCGCGATCAACCCGAGCGTCCCGTCCGAGCTCGAGCAGGTCGTCATGTGGGGGCTGAACAAGAACCCCGTGGACCGTCCGGCAAACGCCGATCAGTTCATCACCGCGCTCGAGCAGGCCAAGACCGCAATCCAATCCGGCGAGCGGGGAGAGCGTACGGCGAGCCTCCCGGCGCTGGCCGGCGTGGCCGCGGGTAGGTACGCGGCGGCGGCCGCGCTGACCGCGCCCCGGACAGCGGCTCCACCCGCCCGTGGCGACACCCTCGGCGGTGTCGTCGTCGGCCCGTTCCCCGAGGATCAGTACCCGCCCGAGCGTCGCCGGAGGTGGCCGTGGGTGCTGCTAATCCTCGCGCTGCTGTGCCTCGCCGGCGGGGGAGTCGCCTACCTGCTCACGCGCTCGAGCCCGACGAAGGTCGTGGTGCCCAGCGTGACCGGCGAGCAGTTCACGGTCGCCCAGGCCCAGCTCCAGAATGCCGGCTTCAACGTCGGCCAGGTCCAGGTCACGAGCCAGCGGAGGCAGGGGACGGTCATCGGCCAGGACCCGAAGGCGGGCGCCGAGGTAAAGCAGCAGACGACGGTCACGCTCGAGGTGTCGAGCGGACCCGGGAATACGCAGGTTCCCCAGGTATTCGGGGAAACGCTGTCGCAGGCCAGGTCCGCGATCGAGATCGCGAACCTGAAGGTCGGGCGCGTGATCTACCAGTCGAACGGGACGATCGCGTCCGGTCGTGTGATCCAGACGACCCCGGCCGCCGGGGAGAATCCCGCGGTGAACTCGCAGGTGACCATCTTCGTCTCGACCGGTCCGCCGCCGGTGCGCGTCCCGGATGTCACCAGTGAGACGGTCAGCCAGGCCAAGGCCCAGCTCGAGGGTTCGCCGGGTGGCTTCATCGTCAACACCACGGAGGAGGTATCGACCACGGCCCCGCCGGGCACCGTGATCAGCCAGACCCCGGTGGGCGGCACCTCCGAGAAACCGGGCGCGACGATCGACCTCGTGGTCGCCAAGGCGTCTCCGACGATCGCGGTGCCGAGCGTCGTCGGCGACAAGCGCGGCAAAGCCGAGCACACGCTCGGCGTGGCCGGGTTCCCGGCCGTGGTGCAGCCCCAGGCTGTCACCACCAAAGGCCAGGGCGGCGTCGTGCTCAGCCAGAACCCGGCCGCCGGCAGCATGGAGAAGAAGAACACGCCGGTGACGATCGTGGTCGGCCACTACACGGCGCCGACGCCGACCACGACGACGACCACCAACAGCCCCGGCACGAGCTCGACCACGTCCACGACGTCCACCAGCGGGACGACGAGTACCCCGACGCCGTGAGCGCCGTCCGCGTTGCGGTGCTCGGCGGAGGCCGATCCTCCGAGCACGAGGTTTCACTCGCCTCGGCCGCATCCGTCCGGGCGGGTCTCGAGGAGGCCGGCCATGTGCCGATCGCGATCGAGATCGGCCGCGACGGGGTCTGGCGCCGTGACGGTGCCACCGTCGCTGTGGAGCCCGGACATGGTCTTGACGGCGTCGACGTGGCGTTCCCGGTGCTGCACGGTCCGTTCGGCGAGGACGGCACGGTCCAGGGCCTGCTCGAGTGCCTCGACGTTCCGTACGTCGGCGCCGGTGTGCTCTCGTCAGCGCTGTGCATGGACAAGGTGATGTTCAAGGAGTTGATGGCGCATGCCGGCCTCCCCCAGGTCGCCTACCGGGCGGTTCGCGCCGAGGCGTTCGCATCCGAGCGCGACCGCGTGCTCGGAGACCTGGCGCCGCTTGGGCTGCCGGTGTTCGTCAAGCCGGCGCGGCTCGGCTCCTCGGTCGGGATCGTCCGCGTCGCCTACGAGGACGAGCTGCCGCCGGCGCTCGAGACGGCATTCGAGCACGATCCGCTCGCGATCGTCGAGGCTGCGGCCCGAGGTCTCGAGGTCGAGTGCTCGGTGCTCGGGGGCAGCGATCCGATCGCCTCTGAGCCGGGTGAGATCGTGCTCGCCAAGGGCGAGACAGGCTGGTACGACTACGAGGCCAAGTACAC
>Ga0070765_100002350_pt1 | contig 11841 bp, 11 predicted proteins | sample HubBroMetageWFT5_FD_71516 | JGI IMG/M metagenome (GOLD analysis project Ga0070765, IMG submission 71516) | Warmed and freeze-thawed soil microbial communities from the Hubbard Brook experimental Forest, New Hampshire - Hubbard Brook CCASE Soil... | ecosystem: Environmental > Terrestrial > Soil... | reverse complement strand
GTGCTCTCGGTAAATGCAGGGTCGAACTCATTGTACGGGGGGTCCTATCAGCGGAAGAAATAGCTTGTGAGTTGGACCGCGCAGACGTACAGCTGTTTGTCCGAAGTGCCATCACGCTTCGGCGCGGGAGCGCAATTGCGGGGATCGCGTACGGGCTTCCCATCGTAGGATACAGAACTGAAAACATCAGTGCTCCTCTCCACGAGGCAGGCGTGGAATGGTCGCCCTGGCGGGATCGCGAGGCTTTAGTTCACGGTCTTATCAGAGTTCTGAGCGATCCGCAGCGTTGGACCGAATTGCGCCAGCGCAACCTTGAGATACAGAAGAGCTATTTTTCATGGAGCCGAATCGCGGAACGCTATCGGATGTTCTTGACTGCATGAAACCACGACCACTTCGAGTGCTCTTCGTGAGCTCTCATCCGGTTCAATACTCTACGCCTATATTCCGACTTCTTGCTCAGGATCCGAGCATTAATATTCAAGTTGCGTATTGCAGCTTGCAGGGTACGGAGTCGGGTTTCGATCCGGATTTCGGAGTCCAGGTGAAATGGGACATACCCCTGTTAGAGGGTTATTCGTGGACGTGCTTGCCGAATCGCTCGTGGACTCCCCGCTTAGGATCCTTCTTCGGCCTCTTCAACCCAGGAGTCTGGTGGCTTATATCTCGTGGCAACTTTGACGCCGTGGTCTTGTATACCGGATACCGTTGCGCGACGTTCTGGATCGCAATAGCAGCGGCGAAGTGGAGGCGAACCAGTGTTCTGTTTGGCACCGATGCGCATAGTCTTAACTCTCTTAGAAAGAGCCGGTGGAAGCGGTGGATCAAAGGATGGCTCTGGCCACATCTCTTTCGGCTTGCGGATGGAGTAATCGTCGTTTCGAGCGGCGGTGCCGCTCTGATGCGTTCCTTGGGAATTCCTGAAAATCGCATAGTGCTTACGCCTTTTTGCGTGGACAACAAATGGTGGATTGAAAGATCGGACCGGGTTGATCGAACAGGCGTGCGCGTCCGGTGGAGCATTCCTGAAAACGCGGCGGTCATACTTTTTTGCGCCAAGCTGCAACCGTGGAAACGGCCCTTGGATGTACTCCAAGCATTTGCGATGGCCGGAGACCCGAATGCATATTTGGTATTCGCCGGAGATGGAACGCTTCGGCCTTTTCTCGAATCGGAAGCAAGAGCGTTGGGAATTGTTGACAGGGTCCGTTTTCTTGGATTCGTGAATCAATCCGCATTGCCGGAGATTTATGTGGCGTCCGATGTTCTTGTATTGTCCTCTGAGTATGATGCGTTTGGCCTTGTCGTTAATGAGGCCATGTTGTGTCGGTGCCCCGTGCTTGTCAGCGACTGCGTAGGAGCTAAGTTTGATTTGGTCGTAGAGGGCAAGACTGGTTACATATTTCGATGCGGTGATACCGATGCACTTGCGGCATTGCTGCGGCAAGCTTTGAATGACCCGCCCCGTCTAACCCAGATGGGAGCTGCATGCCGGGAGAGAATGTCCTCGTGGTCACCCGGCGAATACGTTGCCGCCCTCATACAATTCATCAGTGGCAGACGGCAGTGAAATCGCGTCTGGCTCGTAGTGCCATGCTAGAATCCACCTTTTGGACATATCCGTCGCGCTCGTTAAACGCCGTATTATTTCCAATATTTGAGTAGTGCTAGTGATATCTGTCTTTGGGGTTGACAAAATCGACGAGATCGCAAAGGCTTTCCCTGTCTACTCTGCGCCGGCGTCGCTACCGCATAAGCTCTCAAAACTAGAGCCGCGAGCCCTTAGCGTATCAGCTTCTGCGCATCTTGATTTGATTCGCGGGTTGGCTGCGTGGGCGGTAATGTGGGGCCATCTAAGGGCGCTTTTCTTCGTCGACTTCCGACAAATTCAGCATCGCAACTCGCTATTGGGGATCCTCTATTTCTTCACTGGATTCGGCCATGAGGCTGTAATGGTTTTTTTTGTTTTGAGCGGGTTCTTTATATCGGCGGCAATCCTAAGTAGATACGTCTCAGGCGAATTGTCCTGGTACGATTACGCGATTGATCGATTGTCTCGGTTATATGTCGTGTTGATCCCCGCACTTTTGCTCGGATGGTTATCGGACAGAGTCGGCAGTTACATCTTCGCATCAACAAGCCTCTATTCAAGACCCCTAGAGGGTTTTGGCACTGCAATCGCACAAAATCGAATGACGCTGGGAATCTTTCTCGGAAATCTTCTTTTTCTGCAGACTATCGTGTGTCCCACGTTTGGATCCAATGGACCGTTGTGGAGTTTAGCGAATGAATTTTGGTATTACGTATTGTTCCCTGTAGCACTAGCCGCTTGCGTGGCTTGGAGAGCTCAGTCGTTGCGCATCGCGATCTCACTAACGGCATTGGCAGTTTGCTTAGCGATCTTTGTAGGATCGCAGATATTAGTAGGATTCCTGATCTGGTTGGCCGGAGCTATTCTAGTGTTTGCCTATACCAACTACGCGTTTGCGGGGAAAGGGTGGTTAAGACTGTACTTCCTCGCCTCTTCGTTTTTGCTCTTCGCTTGTCTGGGGGCCGCACGAACCGGGAATCCAGCCGTGCTTGCAAGCGACCTTGCGTTAGGAACTGCATTCAGTCTTTTTCTTCTAGGTGTCCTTCAAATGGACTTTCGAATTGAACACCGTTTCTATTCTAGAGCTGCGCATCTTATGGCTGGGTTCTCCTACAGTCTCTATGTGTTGCATTTTCCTTTACTGCTCTTCCTTCGAGCGTGGTGGGTGCCTCCGCAGCGTTGGCCGCCGGACGCGAGACACCTCGCATACGGAACCATCGTCGGTGTGATCGTGCTCAGTTTTTCGTGGTTCATGTCCACCTTTACCGAGCGCAAGACCCATATCGCACGCCAATGGATGCGGGCAGTGATCCCAAGATTCGATGGTCGAACTAACTGACGCTGCTACAGAGCAGGGCCGTGGAAAGAGTGGCGCTGATATAGAATACTTTCGTTGCTCGCCGAGCTACGAACTGGGGACTCAAACATTGCAGACCGCGACTGAGGCGGAAATTACTTGCTAGGCGCTCGCATGCCGGCCACGAGGAACCAGTCTTTAGTTGGCGTGTGTGTATTGGTGTTCGGCCTATTGCTCGCGTGGGAAGTCGGCTGGAGGCTCGCCGAAGGAGATATGAAGTCGATCATTTTCACAGCCCTGGGTTTCATAGGGTGCGCGATAGTTGTTACAACACTGCGAAACTGGCGCACGGGATTCTATTTATTTTTCGTCTGGATGATGTTTGAGGATCTAGTTCGGAAATACATGGGTAACAACCTAGCAGTTTTCTTCGGTAAGGATATCTTGCTGGCGTTTGTTTATGTCGCACTTTACGTGGAGATCCGCCGCGGCCGCGAAAAAGCCTTTCGCCCGCCTTTTTTGTTTGCTCTAAGCATTTTTTTCTGGCTTGGGGTTTTGCAAGTTTTTAATCCGAACTCGCCTCACATTCTGTATGGGCTGCTCGGGTTCAAGGTTTATTTCTATTATGTTCCTCTGATGTTCGTGGGATATGCGCTAATACGCACAGACGCTGACTTGTTAAGGTTACTAACAGCCAATGCACTCATTGCAGGCTTGATCGCCGCATTGGGAACCTTCCAGGCGATCCTGGGTAACACGTTCTTGAATCCGGCGAAATTAGATCCTAACTTGGAGGGCCTGGGAAACCTCTACAAATCCACCCCGCTTTCAGGTCGTATTTTCTCTCTCCCGGACTCCGTATTTGTCAGTTCGGGCCGTTACGCGGAGTACCTGGTTTGGACATTTATCGTGGTCATGGCCACCGCCGCGTATTTGTTGCTTCATCCGTCCGGCCGCCGGACCATAATCTTCGCCGTGGTTGGTGTGCTGGGTGTCGCGACTCTGCTGAGCGGTTCTCGGAGTGCGGTCGTTGGCGTTGCTGCGAGTTCATTGGTTCTCTCGGCGGCATTTCTCTGGGGCGCACCCTGGAGATGGGGACAAGCCCACCGCCTTGTTCGAGCAATCCGCCGCTCTCTGATAGTGGCGGCGCTGTCCTTAGCCGCGCTTCTCTTGTTGTTTCCGGAGGAAGCTGGCTCGCGCATCGCTTATTATTCGGAAACTCTCAATCCGAACAGTTCTGCCTACGAAGGAGTAAACCGAAGTTGGGATTATCCCATCCACAACCTTCTTGATGCCTTTCGAGACCCTAATTGGGTGCTCGGCAATGGTATTGGCACGACCACTCTGGGCGGGCAGTATGTCGCCAACGTGCTTGGGACACAAACGCTCCGAATTGCGGTCGAAGAGGGATACGGGCAGTTAATAATCGAGATGGGAATCTTGGGTCCAATTCTCTGGATTCTTTGGACGGCGGTACTCTTATACTCCTCCTGGAAGGTAGTACGAGCCTTGCGTAACACCCGTCTCTTCCCGATCGCGATCGCGATCATGTGGTACGCTTTCTTGCTCTTGTACGTGTTTACATATGCAGGCCTAGCGCCGTACGAGAATTACATCTCTAACGTATTTTTATGGTTGCTCGTAGGAGTTTTATTCCGATTACCGGACTTACTGTCCGGTCTAGCCGGGCCTGTCGCGGTTCCTACTCGCCGACCGAGCAGAGGTGGGTTGCGTTTTTGAGTACGCGACTCGCTTGGGTCCCCGATATTTGAGCGTAACAGTGAACTCCGCGTCATTTTAGTTTGGCTCGCGGCTATTTTTGAAGTGCCGTACTCATGATTTACATCTTCTGCCTCATGTTTCTAGTTCGGATTCCCTACGCAGATGTAGTCCACTAAGTCCTCTCCTCCTCCGACGATTGTGAACCCAGCATTATTGATAGCGCTGATTCGTGCGGCTCCAGCAACGGTTTCATCGCTGACCACACAGACAGGTTTCGCGTCATATTTAACCGGAAAAACGATGGTTTTCGTTCCGGCAGAAAGCGATACAGTGTCAGACCATTGATGTGCTGATCCCTGGTTTACATGGATATTAGCGGTCAAAGTATCCTCAATTAGACTCTGCCCGGAAAGTCCGCAAACGGAACCCACTAAACAAGTATCCGCATAGCTTTTTAGGGCGGCGGCGTAGGCAAATGCCTCATTTTCGCTAAGCGTTCCCGCGCTTATGTAATTGAGGACAGGACCGTAAGCTTGCAAAGCATGCTTCGAATCAAACAGTCCTATGAGCTCGATGACGTATGGATTGCGAGGAGCCGCTGTCACCTTACAGACCTCATACACCCAATCCCACTGCCCGTCTCCGGCAACTATGTTGCGTGCATCACGACAGGATGTTCCGACACCCGTCCCACTGACGACAACTTGAATTGGAGTACCCCCGGCATATCCATTGGACGTTTGAGAGCGGACGAAAACTGCTCCAACAATATAATCGCCTACCGATATTGCACGGTTCGTGGGAGGATAGAAGTACAAGAATTGTTGAGGCGCTCCCGTAACAGATGCTTCACCTGCCCCAGACGTTCCGTCTGGTGCTGTGATACCGGACTTAAACATCGTATTTCTGCCGCCTGTAAATGTCCAGTTCGGCGCGCTAGTGGTCGCTAAATTCTTGAAACGCACGGCTGTGGGAGAGAATGACCGTTGGGTGTTATCAATAGCTCCGACAACGTGCCCATTAAAGAATCCCGTTTGCCCTTGGCGAAGCGGACTCAGCGTCGCACTTTGAAGATTCGGACCATACTGACTCAGAACTGTTGCATCCCCAATGACGTTCACATAATTTCCCATCAGATTACTTCCCAGCACGCTCCCTCCGGTTCCAGTATCATTCTGTAACGCGGGCGTCGCTCCGGTAGCATCGGCTACTTCCACGTTGCGAACTTCGGCAGTGGTGCCTTTGTCACCGCTCGTCCCAGTGGCAGCGATCCAGACGGCAGGTTCACCCTTTTGTCCCTCCGTAGTAAGGCCGTCCACTACCACTTGACTGACATTCGTTCCAGCGTACAACTTTACGCCGCCATTCGATGTGTTACCGTGATAGAGGAAGACTAGACCTACTCCTGCGTTCGTACGCCCGTCAATTAGAACTGCGGCTGACTTATCATCGGTCGGAGGATTCTTGTCATCTGTCCCTCCGCAACCCCAATCCCTGAGCCATATCCAGAAGGACTGTCCCGTAATATCGATGCACGGGCCGTTCCCACGCACATCATTCAAATTAGCAGTGACGTTCTCAAGTGTTATACCGGACGCTTCGCCGGCCCCGGTCCTTGAATTATTAGAATCTTCCCCAATTACGATTCCTCGACCAGGGAACTCGAAAGACGTGTTAGCGATATAAATCGGTGCGGCTGTTCCAGAAATCCACAGAGATGGATGATTTCGGTCTATAGAGCTACCTCCCCCCATTAGAGCTCGCCCCATATGAGAATTTGGTCCTGAATTCCGCGTGAGAGTTCCGATGATGGAGATTGGACCGCTCACACGTAACCATCCGACGGGAGGCCTTGCGAAGTTAGGGTCCGACGCCCCCATTAACCAAAGTCCACCATTTGCAAATGGACTGGCAGAGGATTTATCCGAAAAATAAATAGTTCCGTTCCCGCAGGCAGCAGGACTTCGCGTCCCACCTGGCAACGTCTCGCATGCAGCGAACACAGTTAATTTTGCCGCTCGCCAGCTGAGCCCATCATTTGCATCATTTCCGTTTGGTGAGACGTATTGGATGCCATCGGAAGGTTTCGGACTTATTTCACGAATCACGGGATCAGAAAGCGCCCCTCTATTTGTGGCGCTGGACTGTTCTGATTGATCGGAAGTTGCGGCGTAAACCGTAAGAAATAGTGGGCTTGCAGACTGAGTCCGATGCGACGCACGCCCTTCAGATGCCTGAGAAGCGCTGTATGTCTCTGTCCGTATCGTCGCATACTGGCAAGCGACTAATAGTGCGGTGCACACGATAATCAGCTTCGTCACGCTAATCATTCTGGATGACATTCGGCATGCTCCGGCGCTCACAGTATCTCCATTTCGATCACCATTTATCAACAGTCTACGGTTAGGAGCCGTTGATCGTGGCGAAGGCTTAAATACACGCGGTTGCGACAATTATTTTAATGACTCGCAGACAATCGTCTATCTTGCGCTTTCCGCAGTGGGGAAGGAACGTATCTGACGTGGCGCCGAGGTGGCCGGACGGATTATGTTTGCTGAGACCAAGGAGGTGTCTTAGAATCCGTGTTCAGCAATTGTGAATAAGAACGAGCGAATTGGCTTTCGGACCCCGACTGAACTTAAGAAGGCCTTGACTCAAATTGCGAGAGCAGAGGGACGTAGGCGGCCACACGTTTGCTGACTCTTTGCTCGGGCTGGAAATGTCACGAACGGCGTAGATGGAATATTCTTGGAGATCCCAAGGACGCGTCAAAACTTGCGGCAATGATTAGCCGCGTTTGAAGACCAAGAATTCCTTGAGCACTATTTCTGACGAAGCCGTACGGCGCAAGACGTACAGCCCGTATGCAAGCCCTGGCCCAGGAATCATGAATTACGCTCCATTTCGATAAATAGCGCGCGCGGTACACCGTTAAAAGCAAACTCAGGAAGTGGCGTTGAGAACGCCTGGTATAACAGGACACTCACGAAGATTTAAAACGATACCAGATCGTGGCCGGCTATTGGACAGAAAATATGACGCCCTACTCACCAAAAGAATATTGGTCCGGTGTAGCAAAAGATTTTCGTGCGGCCGATCCGTTCGGCTTTGCGCCGGTCTTGCATCCAGGCGCGCCCGTCTGGTTCAACCAACTTATCGACAAGTTGCAATTCCAGGCTCTTCGGCGCGCTTTGAAACTGGCCCGGATTTCACCTGGTTCAAGGGTACTTGATGTAGGCTGTGGAACGGGTCGCTGGGTTCGGCGCTACGCCGAACTAGGATTTTGCGCTACCGGTGTGGACGCGGCGCCAAACATGCTCGCCAGTGCGCGCGAACACGGCACAGTTACACCTCTAATAGCGGGAGAGGCTAGCCAGCTGCCGTTTTCAGACTGCGTATTTGATTGTGTCGCGGATGTCACGGTCGTGCAGCATATTCCTTCGGGTTTCCAGGCACAGGCACTTAGCGAAATGACGCGTGTGTTAAAACCCGGAGGTTGCCTAATACTTATGGAACTAATTCGGGGGAGAGGGGCACACATTTTTCCGCACCCTCCGGAGGATTGGATCAAGCAAGCCACTTCACATGGCGCAACTCTGATCGGATGGTTCGGTCAGGAATTTCTTTTGCCCGACCGGCTTCTTGTCCGTCTAGCGCAATCTCTACGCGGTGGCAACCGCACCTCTCCCAACGCAAATTTACTGGCCGTGAATTCTGCCTCTCGCGGCAATCCCGTTTTACGAAGCGCCTACTGGCATTTTAGACGTGTTACAACATCGGTTTCTGCTTGGATCGATCCGCTGACAGAAAAACTCTGCACGGCTAGGCTCGCGACTCATGGCGTTTTCGTCTTCCGCAAGTGATCGCAAAGAATCCGAAAGGCACGATAAAGCTCGATCTCTTGACGCGGGATCTCTCTTGGGCATCGCCTTCGAACCGGTTCAGGAAAATTTTCGCACCGGCACAAAGATCCCGGCGTCTGTTATTATCTAAGATCAGTTCTGAACCAAGCATCCGACGGCGATAGAACCTCACCTCGTTCGTCGCCGCAAGCGTCCTTTATTGCGGCGGGGACGTTCGCTGCTCGATCAGCCGAGCGGCATCGTTCGTTAATCAATGTTAGTTATTACTATATAATAATATTATAAAATGGTTTTATTATAAAAAGAACGGTACCATCGGCTCGATCTTTCCAAATCTTGTATTGGGTTGACACGGCGCAAAATCGGCCTACGATAAGGGAATCTATGGCTACTCCTGCTCAAGCTCCAGCGAATTCACCGATTCCGGACAAGAGTCTGTTCCGCATCGGCGAAGTCAGCCGTCTAACCGCGACGAAAACGTTCGTCCTGCGCTATTGGGAGACGGAATTTCCCACGCTCCAGCCAGTGAAAAGCCCCAGTGGTCATCGGCTGTATCGTCGGGAGGATATCGAAACCGTTTTCGAGATTAAGCGCCTGCTTTATGACGAAGGTTTCACCATCGTCGGCGCCCGCAAGCACCTTGCCGACCAGGCTGCCACAAATGGCGGAGCACGTAGCTCAATGGGCGAAAGTGGCACCGAACAATCTGCGGCATCGGAACGCATCACTCGCCGTGAGCCTCCCTCGCGCGCGCAGCGTAAATTCCTGCTCGATTTGCATGAAGAACTCCTCGCTGTCTTGACCCTTCTCGAACGCGGGTGATACGCTGAATGCTGTCGAAAGCGGTCGGGACGTAGCGCAGTCTGGTAGCGCGCACGCTTGGGGTGCGTGAGGTCGCTGGTTCGAATCCAGTCGTCCCGACCATCTTCCTCTCTTGTTATTTTTGAAGAACTTCGAAAGGTGTTTCGCCCGCGCGGAAATTTCCATGCCGGATAATCTAACGAAACCGCGTATCCTCGTCACCAATGACGACGGCATTCATGCCGCTGGCCTGCGCGCGCTCGTCCAAGGCGTCACGCCCATAGGCGAAGTCACGGTTGTCGCGCCCTCGCACGAACGCAGCGCCTCAGCCCAATCTCTCACGCTACGCCAGCCGATTTACTGCGATCAGATTGCGGAGAACGAATACTCCATTGAAGGAACTCCCGCCGATGCCGTCATACTTGCGTTTCATACGCTGCTCAAACAGAAACCCGACCTGGTCATCTCCGGCATCAATCGTGGCGGTAACATGGGCGAAAATGTCTATTATTCCGGAACAGTCGGTGCAGCTATGGAAGGCGCCATTAATCGAGTGCCATCGATCGCTGTTTCGGTTGCCTACCGCACCAAGGAAATCGACTTTGCTCCGGCCGCAAACTTTATGCTCAGGCTCGTGCCGCTCATCATTCGCGAAGGTCTTCCGCCTGGCATTTTGCTGAACGTGAACGTGCCGGATCCGTGGACCGGCGAAGTTCGTTTCACCAAGCAATCGTCCAAGATCACGCGCAACGTGCTTCAGCCTGGTTCCGATCCTCGCGGCCGGCGTTATTTCTGGCTTCACGAGCAGAAGCTCGTGGAGGGTATCGAGCCCGATACGGATATGGCTGCCATTCGTGACGGCGCTATCTCCATCACCCCTCTTCAGCTGGACCACACTCACGCTGCGTCGCTCAATCATCTCTCGCATTGGGAAAAATTGCTGGAATCCACCGCGAAACCATAGGACGGGGATCGGGATTTTTACGGCTAATAACCAGACTCACGCGCCCGCTGAATAAAAGTTGAGTCATTAGCTTCCAACTTCGACGTTATAAAGACGGCCTCGGCCTTACCGGCGGTCTTGGAATTCAAAAGGAAAATTATGGACCTCGAACTGAAAGCCAAGAGAGCACTGGTAACAGGTTCCACTGCTGGAATCGGTTTCGCCACAGCGCAAGAACTGGCCGGTGAGGGCGCGTCGGTCGTGGTAAATGGAAGAACCCAAAAACGCGTCGATTCCGCCATCGCCGAAATTCGCAAGACGCATCCCACCGCCGACATCTCAGGAATCGCTGCGGACGTTTCGAATCGGGAAGGTTGCGAGAAAGTAATCGAGTCAGTTCGAACCGTGGACGTTCTAATCAACAACATGGGTATCTTCGAGCCCAAACCCTTTGAACAAATCCCCGACGAAGATTGGATGCGCTTCTTCGAGGCGAACGTCATGAGCGGCGTACGCCTCTCACGCCACTATCTCGCGGGCATGCGCAAAAAAAACTGGGGCCGAATCATTTTCGTTTCCAGCGAATCAGCGGTCCAAATTCCTGCTGAAATGATTCACTACGGCATGACCAAGACGGCGCAAATTGCCGTAGCTCGCGGTATCTCCGAAACAGTTGCCGGCACCGGCATCACGGTGAACAGCGTACTCGCCGGTCCCACCAGGTCGGAGGGTGTCGAGACTTTCATCTCGCAAATGGGCGCACAAAAAGGCTCTGACTCCACGGCCTTCGAAAAGGAATTCTTCAAAAACATTCGCCCGTCGTCACTTCTCCAGCGTTTCGCGAGCACGAATGAAGTCGCGAACATGATCGTCTATCTCTCGAGTCCCCTGGCTTCGGCCACCAATGGCGCTGCCGTCCGTGTAGATGGCGGAGTCGTGCGCGCCATCTTGTAAGAAGCACGGGCGCGACCGCCAGTCAGTCGCATCAGCATTTCCATACCGTCCGGAATTCTAACTGGACTCCCTCGTGTGGTAGCCTTGCACCTCAAGAAGAACTGAAGACGTGAACCGATCCACTAAACTCGCGGGCATGGCAGTAATTGTGATTGCGGCGGTTTGTCTTCCTATTCGCGCGAGAGTGCATACTTCAACATCCCACCCCACCCGAGACCAAGCCGGCATGGCCACTGTCCATGGAGTTGTCACCGACCAAACCGGCGCGAAAATCTCGGGAGCGTCCGTAGAATTCCTGTGGGACAAAAAGTACACGGTCCAAACTAATGCCGATGGAATGTACGCAATGCAGCTAGAACCTGGAACTTACGACGTCGAAGTGAGGGAGTTTGGCTTCTCAATCGCGCGCAAAGAAAGGCTGTTGGTCTCACCTGGCGCGCAAATGGAGCTAAATTTTAAATTAATGCTTCAACCTAATGGTGGACCGACCCAAGTCACGCCATCAGAAGGTCCTTCTCCGCAGCCTGCTAGTTACGAATCCGTGAAAATCGTCCAAGCCTGGATCCCCATGAAAGACGGCATTCGCCTGGCCGTGAATCTCTACATGCCAAGCGGCCCAGTTCAACCGAACGCGCGGGATGCAGAGCACGGTGGAAAATTTCCAGCCATC
>Ga0070765_100002349_pt1 | contig 11844 bp, 8 predicted proteins | sample HubBroMetageWFT5_FD_71516 | JGI IMG/M metagenome (GOLD analysis project Ga0070765, IMG submission 71516) | Warmed and freeze-thawed soil microbial communities from the Hubbard Brook experimental Forest, New Hampshire - Hubbard Brook CCASE Soil... | ecosystem: Environmental > Terrestrial > Soil... | reverse complement strand
CACACGCCGCATGTGGGCGCGATTGGCTGCGTGGCTTTCGGCATCGGCACGACTGACGTGTTCAATAGCTGGATTACGAAAGACGTGCGGGTGAAGGTGCCGGAGTCGGTAAGGATTGTGGTCAGCGGGAAGAGACACGCAAACGCCACGGCGAAAGATTTCATTCTGAAGATTCTTAGCCTCGACTATGTGCGCAGCGGCAAGGCGCTCGCGAAAGTGATGGAGTATGCGGGCGAAGCGATCGAAGAACTCAGCGTGGATGAGCGCGCCACGATGACGAATATGGCGGCCGAAATTGGCGGATTCACCGGCATCGTTGCACCGGACAAGAAAGCCGTCGACTTCCTGATCGAGCGCCGCGGGATGGACCGGAAGAAAGCCGAGGCCATGATTGCGGGTCTGTATAGCGATCCAGCGGCGCAGTATGCGCATGTGATTGAACTCGATGCGGCGGAGATTACGCCGATGGTCGCGACTCCGGGCGATCCGGGCAATGGGAAGTATGTGCGCGAGCTGAATACGCCTGTGCCGATCGAGATTGCTTACGGCGGCACCTGTACAGCAGGCAAGAATGAAGACATGGATATGTATGCCGCAGTTCTGGCCGACGCTTTGAAGCAGGGCAGGCGTGTGGCTGATTCCGTGAAGTTCTACATCCAATTTGGATCGCAGGAAACGCGCGAGTACTGCTTGCGCAAGGGGTACCTGGATGTGTTTCAAAAAGCCGGAGCAATTGTGATCGAGCCGAGTTGCGGGGCCTGCATCAACGCGGGGCCGGGAGTTTCAACGCGTGCCGATCAGGTGGTGATCAGCGCGCAGAATCGCAACTTTCCTGGGCGAAGCGGTCCGGGACAGATGTATCTGGCATCGCCACTGACGGTGGCGGCGAGCGCGGTGGCGGGGTACATTGTGGAGTATGAGCCGAGTGAGGTGCTAGTCGGCGCGTAGCTCCGTGGCGCAGATGCGTCGGAAAAGCGCGATTGCCTGCTTACCGCCATTGCGGCAACACGTCTGACCTTCCAGGAGGAATGTCGTGAACCGTTCCCGCCTGCTTCTCGTTACTTCCTTTACCATCACATTTGCTCTGGCAGCCGCTGCGTTTCGTGATACAGGTGCTCGGGCTTCGCAGGTCGGAGCGCTCACCCCGACGGCGTCGATGCTTGAACCGCGTTCGGGACAGACCGCGACTCTGCTTCCCGATGGCAAGGTTCTGATTGCCGGGGGCATGCGGCGGAATCAGGATTTCTACAAGTCCGCCGAGCTTTATGATCCCTTAACCGGCAAGTTCCAGCTGACGGGGGAGATGGCCGAGCGCCGATTGGGCCATGCCGCGGTGCTGCTGCGGTCGGGCAAAGTACTGATCGCCGGAGGATGGATCGGTATTCACACCGCCACGGACTCTGCCGAGCTCTACGATCCGGCCACGGATAAGTTCACGGTAATTGCAAAGATGACCACACCGCGTGCGAGGCTCAGCGCCACGCTGCTGGGCAACGGCGACGTGCTGCTGGCCAGCGGTTACGCTCACGATGGTCCCGATGGGGCAGTCGCTTCGGCTGAGATTTTCCACGCCGACACGTGTCGCTTCCAACGTACGGGCTCGATGCACCAGCCTCGCGGTTCCCACACTGCGACTTTGTTGAACGACGGGCGCGTTCTGATCGCTGGGGGTGGCAGCGCGGATCTGATCGCCACTGCGGAAATTTACGACCCCAAGACTGGTGCGTTCAGCGAGACCGGCAGGCTGTCCACGCCGCGGCACAAGCACGCAGCCGGGCTCCTTCCCGATGGGCGAGTGCTGATTGTCGGCGGCTCCGACCAGCGGGACTGGTACGGAGAGCTGAACAATGCGGAGATATACGATCCACACACAGGGGAGTTCTCTCCGACATCGGCGATGAACGACAGCCGCTTCAAGTTGCCGGACGAGGCGGTGCAGTTAGCGTCGGGGAAATTGCTAATTGCGGGCGGCAGCAAAGAGGTAGAGGTTTTCGATCCGGCCATTGGGAAGTTTCTGGCGGTCCCCGGCCGCATGAATGACAATTGGCATTACATGAGTGAAACTAAGCTGCGCGATGGCAGCGTGTTGCTGGCGGGTGGTTATCCAAACAACGACCAGACTACGGCGGAGGCTTGGATTTACCGGCCGTAGCCGGCGCAAATTGCCTGGAATTGCGAGCTTGCCCCCTGGATTTCACCGTCATCTGCAAGTGGTTGAATTCAGGCAGGGTGGCCGAAATCAGCCACTGCCGGATCTGCAACTTTTTTCCGCGATTCGAGTTCAAATAGATAGGAGCTTCGGGTTGAAGTAAAATCTGGAGGACCGAGCGATCCGTGGGTTGTGAAGTCAGAGCGGCGGATCTGGGAGAAGGGGGAACACCATGCGGTATATGAAATATTTGGCTTTGGTTGCGGTTCTGATGTTGCCGCTGGCCTATTCGCAAGCGCAGGTTGGCGTCGGTGTCGGAGTTGGGTATGGGCCTCCAGCCTGCGACTATGGCTACTACGGATATTATCCTTACGCCTGTGCGCCTTACGGCTACTACGGACCTGACTGGTTCGCGGGCGGCTTGTTCATTGGCGCCGGGCCGTGGTATGGCTGGGGTGGTTGGGGCCGAGGTGGTTGGGGCCGGGGTGGTTTTGGTGGACGTGGATTCGTCGGTGGACGTGGATTCGTCGGCGGGCGTGGATTCGCTGGTGGACGTGGATTCGCTGGCGGCCGCGGCTTTGCCGGTGGGCGCGGCTTCGCTCGCGGTTCGGCAGGCGGCTTTCATGGTGGTGGCGGCTTCCACGGTGGCGGAGGTGGAGGGTTCCACGGCGGTGGCGGTGGACACGGCGGCGGTGGCGGACACCGGTAATCGCGAACGGACCCTTAGTTCTGGCGTCGGGCGAAGATAGAAGGTAGATGATAAACGGCTGGCAGCGAACGCTGCCGGCCGTTTTTGTTGCCAAGTCAAGTATGGCGGAATGAGTGAGGCCCACCGCGCGATAGCGCACGACTCCAGTCCGAAAAGCGGGCTCTCCTCCATTCCCGCAGTTGACCAATAAACCTGTACCGCAAGCCGCGTTTCTTGCTAGAATGTGCGGTTCGCGGAGACCGGGCTGTGGTAGTAAAATAGCGGCATAGATCTCAGGAGACAGATACCCTTATGGCCTACGTGATTGCAGAGCCTTGCATCAACACCAAAGACACGGCGTGCGTGGATGCGTGTCCGGTGGATTGCATTCATCCCAAGAAAGATGATCCGAAGTACGCGACCGAGCCCCTGCTTTACATCGATCCGGTGGAGTGCATCGACTGTGGCGCCTGCGTCCCGGTATGCCCGGTATCGGCCATCTTCGCGCTCGACGATCTGCCGGAGAAATGGAACGAATTTACTGCGAAGAACGCTGCATACTTCGGCCGTTAGATCGGGCCGTCAGAAGAGTTGCCAGCTATTCATCTGTGAGTTTTTTCGATTCAGGGCGCGCGTGCCTTCGGGCAGGTGCGCCCTTTTGCATTGGTCGCGCAGATTAGCCGGCCGATTCAGGCATACGGAATTCGCTGTATTGTGGGGCGCAGGCGCGTCGGCTAGAGTCACACTCGTAGCAATTTTGAGAAGAGAGTGAACGTGGGTTAAGGACGATCATGGGTTAGTGTCGCCGCAAGATCGCGACGTTCGGACCCTTACGATCGTCCTGCTTCTTTTTGGGTCGTTTCCCGCCTCGGGTCGAGGATCCGCCGTTTCTTACATTTCCGCTGACTGGGAGCAAGCGTTGCCTGGCCAAAAGGTGTCGCCTTTGCATCCCCACCCTCGTCCACTACAATCGGGGATTCAACTGGGAATTCATGGCACTGATGGAGTCGGAAGCGATCGTGCTGCGCACCTATCCGTTGCGCGAGGCCGATCTGCTGGTCACGCTATTTACGCGCGCGGAGGGAAAGGTGCGCGGGGTGGCGCGGTCGGCGAAGAAATCGAAGCGGCGGTTTGGCGGAGCGCTGGAGCCGATGACCTATGTGCGGGCGTTTTATGACGCCCGCGAAGGGCAGGAACTGGCGCGGCTGGATGCCTGCGAAGTGCTGGAGTCTCCACTGGCCACCGAAGTCAGTTATGCGCGGGCAGTCGCGCTGGCGCATGTGGCAGAATTGCTTGACGAACTGCTGCCCGATCGTGAAGCTAACGACGCGATCTTCCGGCTGACGCTTTCGGTGGTCCACGCTCTGCGTGGGGCGGATGTGTGGATGCCGGTCACCTACTTCGATCTTTGGCTGACGCGGCTAGTGGGATTTCTGCCCGAACTGACGGAGTGCGTCGTCTGCGGGCGAAGTCTTAACGGGATCCGGGCGTTTTTTCACGTGTTAGCCGATGGATTGACGTGTCCCGAAGACAAGCGGCTGGCGTCTTCTGAGATTTCGAAAGACTCGCGGGAATTGGCGGCGTTAATGTTCCGCGCTCCGGTCGAGAGTTTTGCGGGAACGCCGTGGCCGAAGGCGCTAGGCTCGGATTTGCGGAAGTTTCTAATTCAGATATTGCAGCGCCATATTGAGAAGAAGCTGGTTACCGCGGGGATGCTGGAGAAGGGTGACTTCTAATGTGGCATCCAGAACGTGACGAAGTAGCCCCCGGCGATGGGTGGCTGACGGGTCCCGCTGCTTCCGTTACAATCAATGGTTAAACTCGGCTGTCGAACAAGCCTGTGAATCCATCCAAACCCAATTCGTTGACGTTTCAGGAACTCATCCTGCGGCTGCAGGCATTTTGGGCGGAGCACGGCTGTGTGCTGCAGCAGCCTTACGACGTGGAAGTGGGCGCGGGGACGATGGCTCCAGAGACGTTCCTGCGCGTGCTGGGGCCAAAGCCTTATAAGGTGGCGTACGTGCAACCTTCTCGGCGGCCGGCGGACGGGCGGTACGGGGAGAATCCGAACCGGCTGTTCAAGCACATGCAGTTGCAGGTGATCCTGAAGCCTCCGCCGGAGAATGTGCAGGAGTTGTATTTGGAGTCGCTGGGCGCGATTGGCATTGACCTGCGGCAGCATGACATCAAGTTTGAGGAAGACAACTGGGAAGCCCCAACCCTCAGCGCGTGGGGCGTGGGCTGGCAGGTGATGCTCGACGGACTGGAGATCACGCAGTTCACTTACTTTCAGCAGTGCGGCGGGCTGGACTTGTTTCCTATCTCCGCCGAGCTGACGTATGGGCTGGAACGCATCGCAGCATTTCTGCAGGATGTGAATTCGATTTACGACATCGTGTGGGCCCGCGATCCGGAGACCGGGCAGGCGACGACTTACAGCGATGTGCGGCTGGCCGATGAGCTGCAGTTTTCCGTGTACAACTTCGAAGTGGCTGACGTTGAGAAGATCTGGAAACACTTCGAGCTTTATGAGGCGGAGTGTAAGCAGCTGCTTGAAGCGTACGGAGAACTGCACATGCCCCGCGCGGATCAAAAGATCGCGAAAGTAGAGTTAGCGCCTGATAACAAGGCCGTGCCGTCGCCTCCGTCGAAGCATCGGTTTCCTCTGCTCGCCGCCTACGATCTTTGTTTGAAGTGCTCGCACCTGTTCAACATTCTCGATGCACGGGGAGCCATTTCGGTCACTGAGCGCGTGGGCGTAGTCGCACGGGTGCGGGCGCTGGCGGTCGGCATCGCGAAGGCTTGGGTGGATCAGCAGAAGAGCGAAGTTTCTGCGCGTGGCGACAAGTCCGACCAGGAAGAACCTGTTCGCGAGAAGACACCGAAGAGCGAGAAGTTGTCACCGGTTGGGTCGTGAGTTGCGCGATGTGATCCAGGTCACATTGAGTTTGGTGTCGTATTTGCGAAACTTGGTGGTTTGAAGGCATGCCAGACTTTCTCCTAGAGATCGGGTGCGAAGAGATTCCGGCGCGGATGATCGACGCGGCCTCGCAGGAATTGCGGGTGCGTGTCGGAGCTATGCTTGACCGGGAGCGCCTCGCACCAGCAACGATTTCCTGCTTCGATACGCCACGGCGGTTGGCAGTGATCGCAGCTGGCATTCTTGCAGCCCAGCCGGATATCACCGAGGAAGTGACGGGGCCTTCATCGACGGTCGCGTACAAGGATGGTCAGCCCACGCCAGCGGCGCACGCATTTGCCAAGAAGGCCGGAGTCGACGTATCGCAGCTGCAGAAGATCACAACCGCGAAGGGCGAGTATCTGGCGGCAAAGGTTACCAAGAAGGGCCGAAGCACGGCCGAAATCCTCGCCGAGACTTTGCCAAAAGAACTCGCCTCCATCTACTGGCCGAAGAGTATGTACTGGCGCAAGACGCACGAGCGCTTTGTGCGTCCGGTGCGGTGGCTGGTGGCCATGCTTGACGGAGAGACGATTCCGCTGGAGTTCGACGGGATCTGGGCGGGGAAGACTTCGCGCGGGCACCGGATGTTATCCCACGGCGACGTTACGATACCCCGGGCCGGAGCTGCCTATGTGGAAGCGATGCGCGCGGCCAAGGTCTTGGGACACGCCGAGCGTGAGCAGCAGATTCGCAAAGTGCTGGACGCCGCGACGCGCACCATTTCTGGAGCGCGGTGGCGGGAAGATAAGCCATTGCTCGACACGGTGGTGAACCTGACGGAATTTCCTTCCGTGATTCTGGGCGGATTCGATCCACAGTTTCTGGCGCTGCCGGAAGAAGTCCTGGTTACCGTGATGCGTGACCATCAGAAGTATTTTGCGTTGGAAGATGGCGGTGGGAAACTGCTGCCGCATTTTCTGGCGGTGCTGAATACCGATGGCGATCCGCAGGGGCTGATCTGCCATGGCAACGAGCGCGTACTGCGAGCGCGGTTCAACGACGCGCGATTTTTCTGGCAGACGGACCAGAAACGCTCGCTCCTCGAGCGGCTGGACCTGCTGCGGCACGTTACTTTCCAGAAAGACCTCGGCAGCTACTACGAGAAGACCCGGCGAGTCCAGCGCCTGTGCAGTTGGCTGAGTGAGATCATCAAGCAGAGCGGAATGGCGGTGCGCGCGGGCGTGATCCACAAAGCAGCGTGCCTGTCGAAGTCCGATCTCACGACCGAACTCGTGAAGGAGTTTACCGAATTGCAAGGCGTTGTGGGTGGGCTTTACGCGCGAGCGCAGAAGCTTGATTCGAGTCTGCCCGAGGCGACCCGGCTCGCGATTGCGGATGCGATTTACGATCAGTACAAACCGGAGTCTACGGACGATAACGTGCCGCGATCGATGGAGGGTGCCGTGCTTTCCGTCGGCGACAAGGCGGACACGATTGCAGGCATGTTTGCCCTGGGACTGGTGCCGAGCGGATCGAAGGATCCGTTTGCGTTGCGGCGGCAGGCGAATGGAATCGTGAAGGTGATCGCGGAGAAAAAGCTGCCTTTGCACTTGGCGGATTTGATGCGGGATGCGCGTGCTGGCTACCAGGGATCGGACGCGGAGAACAAGTTCGTTGACGACGTGAAGTTTATCGAGTCTGTGAAAATATTCTTTCGCGAGCGGCTGGAGTTTTTTCTGAAGGATGTGCGCGGATATGCCTACGACGTGGTAAAGGCCGTGCTGGCCGCTGACTCTGACGACGTCGTTGATGCGCTGGCACGGGCTGAGGCAGTAAAACAGGTTTTGCATATGCCCGAATTCATGGCGATCGGTGCGGCTTGCAAGCGTATGAGAAACATCTTGAGGCAGGCGGAAGAGAAGGGAATTGCTCCGGCTGCGAGGTTCGAGCGCTTGCCGGATTCCGCTCATGAGGAGAAAAACCTGGCGGTTTATGTCGAGACCAACGGACCCAGGGTCGATGTGCTTCGGAAGAAGAAGGAATACGGAGAGGCTCTGATGCTGCTCTCGTCCGCGCGCGCGCCGGTGGATGCATTCTTCGACAAAGTAATGGTGATGGTGGAGGATGACAAGGTTCGGGCCAACCGGTTGGCTCTGTTGCGGACTCTGCTGAAAGAGTTTTCGACGATTGCGGATTTTTCCGAGATCGTTACCGAAGGGAAGGGTTGATCACGCGGAGTTCCCGACCTCAAATTTAGATGTCCGAATTGCCGGCGAAGACGCCGGCGCTACGAAATCGAACTATAAAGGACTAATCATCATGGCGACAATTACTCTCCCCGACGCTGGAGTTCAGGAAAGCAAGAAAACCGCAACCAAGTACGTTTACTTCTTCGGTGGTGGCAAGGCGGACGGCAACGGCAAGATGAAGGATGACTTGGGCGGCAAGGGTGCCGGCCTTGCCGAGATGACTAACGCCGGTCTGCCTGTACCTCCGGGATTCACCATCCAGACCGAAGCTTGCCGCGAGTACATGCGGAGTGGCGGCGTGTCGAAAGAAGTAGACCGGCAAATGGAGGAGGCTCTAGCCAAGCTGGAAGCGCTGCAAGGGCAAGAGCTCGGGACGGGCGAGAATCCGTTACTGGTGAGCGTTCGTTCGGGCGCGAAGTTCTCGATGCCGGGGATGATGGATACGATTCTCAATCTCGGTTTAAACGACAAGAGTGTGGAGGCGCTAGCCAAACGCAGCAACAACCCGCGATTCGCAGCGGATTCCTACCGCCGGCTAATCCAGATGTTTGGCAACGTCGTGCTGGAGATTCCGAAGTCTGCCTTCGACGAAGTGTTCGACGCGAAGAAAAAGAAGAAGGGAGCCAAGCTCGACACCGAACTGGATGCCAGGGCGCTGAAAGAAGTGATTGAGGAATACAAGAAGGTCGTCAAGAAGCATGCCAAGCGGGAGTTTCCGCAGGATCCGCACGAGCAGCTGGTAATGGCGCGGGACGCCGTATTCCGCTCGTGGCAGAACGAGCGTGCCAAGACCTATCGCCGGCTCAACAACATCGACGACATGCTGGGCACAGCGGTAAATGTCCAGGCTATGGTGTTCGGCAATCTCGGTGACACCAGCGGCACCGGTGTTGGTTTCACGCGCAACCCGTCAACAGGCGCCAAGGAGTTTTATGGCGAATTCCTGCTGAACGCACAAGGTGAGGATGTGGTTTCAGGAGTACGCACGCCCGTCGAAATCCTCGAGCTCGAAAAGATCATGCCCGATGTCTTCAAGCAGCTCCGCGAGATCACCACTCGGCTGGAGAATCATTACAAAGACATGCAGGATTTCGAGTTCACTATTCAGGATCGCAAGCTTTACATGCTGCAGACTCGCAATGGCAAACGCGCCGGATTGGCGGCTGTGCGGATTGCCATCGAGATGGTCGAAGAAGGGCTCATCACAAAAGAACAAGCGATCTTTCGTCCCGAACCGGACCAGCTCGTTTATTTTGTCGTTCCGCGACTAGATGAAAAAGACGTAAAGATCGAGAACGTGCTGGCGAAGGGGTTGCCGGCGTCTCCCGGCGGTGCAGTCGGCCAGATCGCTTTCACCGCCGAGGATGCGGTAAAGATGGCGGGCCACGGTACGGAGAAGAATCCAGTGATCCTGGTGCGCGCAGAAACCTCGCCAGAAGATATTGAAGGCATGGTATCAGCTGCCGGCATTCTGACTTCTCGCGGTGGCATGACCAGCCACGCCGCAGTCGTCACGCGCGGCATGGGCAAGTCATGCGTCGCGGGCGCGCAGGAGATTGATGTTGACGAGAAGAAGCGCGAGATTCGTGTAAAGGGGCAAGTCTTGAAAGAAGGCGATTGGATTGCTCTCGACGGATCAACCGGGCGTGTGATCAAGGGCCAGGTCAAGACGGTTCCACCCGATCCGAACGACATGAAGTTGCTGGATAAGTTTATGAGCTGGGCGGAGCCCTACCGCACGATGAAAGTACGCGCCAACGCTGACATTCCGCGTGATGCGATCAACGCTCGGAAGTTTGGCGCCGAAGGCATAGGGCTGTGCCGCACCGAGCACATGTTCTTCGGCGAAGAGAAAATCGCGCATATGCGCGCCATGATTCTCGCCGACACCGAAGAAGCCCGACGAGCCGCGCTCAAGAAGCTGCTGCCCATGCAGCGCAAGGATTTTGACGGTGTGTTCCGGGCGATGAACGGATTTCCCGTCACCATTCGAACCCTGGATCCGCCGTTACACGAGTTCCTTCCGCCTAGGGAAGAGCTGATGGTGAATCTGGCGACCCTCAAGTACATGGACGCGAAGGAAAAAAAAGCGCTAGTGGCTAAGTACCGCGACTACGGAGTCAAAGGCACCAACGACTTGAAGAAAGTGTTGCCGCTGCTCTTGAAGCGCGTCGAGCATCTTCACGAGGTCAACCCCATGCTTGGGCATCGAGGTTGCAGGTTGGGAATCACGTATCCCGAGATCACGGAAATGCAGGCGCGCGCCATCTTCGAGGCTGCTGTTGCCGTCGCCAAAGACGGCATCAAGGTTTATCCCGAGGTGATGATCCCTCTCACCGCGACGGTGAATGAGATGGCAAATCAGGCCGCGATCGTTAACCGAGTTGCGAAAGAAGTTTTCAAAGAAAAGGGACGCACGGTGGAGTACATGGTCGGTACCATGATCGAGCTCCCGCGTGCTGCTTTAGTTGCCAGTGAAATTGCGAAAGAATCGGAGTTCTTTTCTTTCGGAACTAACGATCTCACCCAGACCACTTGGGGATTCTCGCGTGACGACGTCAATAAGATTCTGCCGACTTACCTTAAAGAGGGAATCATCAAGCAGGATCCGTTTGCCGTGCTCGATCAGGAAGGCGTGGGTCAGCTGGTCAAGATGGGAACGGAGCGGGGACGCAGAACGCGGTCAGACTTGAAGGTCGGCGTCTGCGGCGAGCACGGCGGCGAGCCGTCCTCGGTCGAGTTCTTCCATCGGGTTGGACTGAACTACGTTTCCTGCTCGCCCTTCCGCGTGTTTACGGCGCGGCTGGCAGCGGCACAAGCGGCTGCCAGCGACAGCTTGAAGGTCGAGGGCGGCCGAACGAAATAAAAGGCTGACAGCGGAGATCGCAAGCGGGGGCGGCGAAATGACGCGCTCTTGTCTTTTAGAGATCTCGGTGAGTTACTGCACTTTCTGCAGGCGGGCGATCAGTTTCTGTGCCAGGCTCTCCTCTGACTCGGACCAGAGCAGGCGCGCGCTTGTGCCACTATTTTTCTCCACGTTCACCGAGAACTCCACCAGCTTCGCCACATTGTCGCGAATCTTGGCGCGAGTCTGGTCGGTGAGCGAGGTCTCGGGTTGGAGAAAATACGAATCCGGCCCAAAATCCACCTGTATGTGTCCTGTCTGCCGGTACGCTCCCTCGTCAAATTCCTCTCCTTGGACGATGAACTTCACGGTTGCAGGCTCGAGCACCCAGTTCGCATTCGAGTCATCGGGCGTCCATAGGTCCCAATGAGCTTCGAAGACGTAAGCATAGTCATCGTGGACTAGTTCGGCGGCGATCAGCGTGGCTTGCCCAGGGTCGATGCCGGAGGGAAAGCGGCGCTCCAACACGGTGGCCTCGTCCCACGAAATAGGATGCAGAGCAAAGTAAGAGATTCCCGGACGCTGCGTCGAAAAAGGGAACTGCTGCAATACCGCGAAGGCGTGGGGCAGCATTTCCGGACCTGAGAAATCGCTGAACCAAAGACTGAGATAAAGCGGATCGGACACAATCGCCTCGAGTGGTTGTGAGCCGCGCAGCGTGCGGCGTCTATAATTCTAAATGGTTCTCGCAGTGGAAGGGAAGACAGCGTGGCGGGCAAAGCTCGACAGCCACTCATCGACGATCGCGATCTCGATAACCGACAGAAAGTGCGATCTCGCCCTGCGCACATTTTTGACAGGGCCGCGAGCGCTTGTTACGATCAACTGTGCCGCAAGCACCCCGCCTCACATCCGTCCCCGTCGTCTAGCCTGGCCTAGGACATCGCCCTTTCACGGCGGTAACACGGGTTCAAATCCCGTCGGGGACGCCAACCTTATCAACCACTTGCA
>Ga0070765_100002347_pt1 | contig 11845 bp, 10 predicted proteins | sample HubBroMetageWFT5_FD_71516 | JGI IMG/M metagenome (GOLD analysis project Ga0070765, IMG submission 71516) | Warmed and freeze-thawed soil microbial communities from the Hubbard Brook experimental Forest, New Hampshire - Hubbard Brook CCASE Soil... | ecosystem: Environmental > Terrestrial > Soil... | reverse complement strand
GCTGCGCAAAGAAATGCGCAGTGCCAGAATTGTTACGGTGTTGCAGAATGTCGACGCGCTGTATTGGCGCGCCGCGGGCGAGCGCGCTGACAAGGTCGACGCCGTGCGAGTAAACCATGACGTCCTGTGCGTCTTCAACGCCACGCCGCTGGAGAAGTATGAAAGCTACCGCCAGTTTCTCGACCAGTGGAGCCGTTGCGACAGCGGGCCCGACTTCGCGCCCACCATCTACAACCTGATCGATAGCCTGGCCAGCGTTCTCGAGATCAACCGCTATTCGCCACGCAACGGCACGCAACCGAGATTTCTGGTCGACATGCTGCCCGAGGTTCATGGCAACTCGTCGGATACGATGCTGCGCCGCCTGCTCTCGCGCAAAGGCATTCGTGGGCCGCAACTCGAAACCATGCTGGCCAGCGTGGAGGAGCGCTCGAGCGCCTATTTCCCTGAGGTCAATACGCTCTACATCCGGAAATTTCAGATGATGCACGCTTCTGAGGATGCGGCTCGCTTTCTGCATCACGCCTGCAGGGGTTTGCCACAACGCTTGAATGGACACAGCGCAAACGGTAACGGCGTAGCAGGAAACATGAACGCCGTCTCGGCCACCGACACGTTTTACACGCGAGTGATCGAGTATGCCGTGGCTTACTTTGGTTCGCGAGTCCTCCATCCTTCACGGCCAAATCCCGAGATGGAAGATTCTCCCGCTTTGACGCGCCCGGCGATAGAAAAAGCCGCACAGGCCGCCATCCGCTCCGGTGTGGAGAAGTTTGAATCTACCGCGCAGGATTGGGGATACCGCATCGGAAGTCAGATCTACGCCACCTATCTCGCAGGCCGAGTAAAGCCGAGCGGCTTGCGTCGTTTGTTCCTCGCGCATCTCGACCAGCCGGATTCGGCCCGGAAGGTCTGCACCGCTGTGCTGGCCAGAATTTGCTCGGCCTCCCGTCGCGCGCGAGCTTAAGAGCTCAGGTCCCTCAGATCGGTCTTCCGATGCTAATCTAGACTTCGCTTGGCGAAATGCCGAGTGCTGACTGCTGGGTGCCGCCGTGAACGCCGAATCCATCCGCAAACTCTTCGAGCAGGTGCGCCGGGGCGAACTCACGCCCGACGCCGGGGTTGATCGTCTTCGCCATTTGCCCTTTGAAGACCTGGACTTCGCCAAGGTCGACCATCATCGCGCCCTGCGGCAGGGGTACGCCGAGGTAATTTTCGGCAAGGGCAAAACGCCGGATCAAGTTGCCAAAATCACACGCGCCATGCTCAGCAAGAAAGATTCACGCCACAATATTCTGATCACTCGCGCCGACAAAAAAATATTCACTGCCGTCAAACGCGTGGGCCGTGCAGCCGTCTTTCATCCGCTCTCGGGTGTGATCGCCATCGAGCGCTCCAAGGAAATCAGCGGGAAGGGCACGATTCTTGTCGTTTCCGCGGGAACCAGCGACATTCCCGTTGCGGAAGAAGCGCTTCTAACCGCACGGTTGATGGGCAATCGAGTGGAGCACCTCTACGACGTGGGGGTCGCGGGTATCCACCGGCTCTTGGAACACCGCCTGCGTCTTACCGAAGCGCGCGTGATCATTTGCATCGCGGGCATGGAGGGCGCGCTCCCTAGTGTCGTAGGTGGACTCGTCGGCGTGCCAGTGATCGCCGTCCCGACCAGCACCGGTTACGGCGCCAGCTTCGGCGGAGTGGCGGCGCTTCTTGGCATGCTGAATTCCTGCGCCTCCAACGTTACGGTCGTCAACATTGACAACGGGTTTGGCGCGGCGTGCGTCGCCTCGTGTATCAATCGTCTATAATTAGTAGTCGATGAAGAAGCAAGACCAATCGAGCGCGCCTATTTTTGCTTTTAGGGTGATTGCCGTTGTTCTCGGCTTGATTGCTTTCGTGCTCGGGTGGACTGCCCAGTCAGAAGGAATCTTGTGGCACACCGGACGCAGCACTCGGCTAGGGGTAGAGACAACCACCCCTACGCTTTCTTGGATGATTTACGGAGTGCTCCTGATTCTCGCTGGAATAATTCCCTGGAAGTGGCTAAGCGGTCGCCTTAAACGTTAGCTCGCGATGTGCACCGCTCCGATTCCTAATCTGACAAAGATGCATTCAGCACAACTTTCATTACCCGGCGCTTCTGTGCGTGCGCGATTGCCCGATTCGCCTCGCGCAGCGGAAACTCACGCGAAATCAGCGGCGTCGGGTCCACTCTTCCACTTCTTAACAGCGCAATCGCTTTGTCAAACGGCCCGCAGCGCGAACCAACCACGGTGATTTCCTTCACCACCAAAGGCCACGTCTCCACCGGCGCCGCTCCATGGAAGGTGGACTTCAGCAAAAGCGTGCCTCTCGGTTCCGTCATTTCCTGCGCCAGTCGTAATCCAGTCGGCGAACCGGTCCCTTCCACAACCAGACGAAATGTTTCTTTTACACGCTTCAGATCGGAAGCGTCGCCACGCACTCTTTGGGTTTGAATGCCCGCTTTCTGCGCGAACGCCAGCTTGTTCGGGTGTTTTCCGTACATCACGACTTTCACGCCCGCCGCTTTCAAAACGCGTGCAATCAGTTGCGCTAGCTTGCCGTCGCCCAACACCGCCGCCGTGGGGTATCGCCGAATATCGATCTGTTCGAGTATCTGGCAAGCCGCGGCTAGTGGCTCGATGAACAACGCCTTCTCGTCGCTGACGCTATCGGGAATCGGATGTAGGTTTTCCAGAGGCAGTGCCAGGTACTCCGCAAACGCTCCATCGTGGGCCACGATGCCCAACACGGTTCGCCGCTCGCAATGAGCCTTTATCCCGCGCCGGCAAAACGCGCAAACCGGTCTGAAGCCATAAGCGGAACACGCCACGTTAATCTCGCCTGCGACACGCTTTCCCATCCAGCGCCGCTTCAGGGCGGTGGAAACGCCCGCGACTTCCGCCACCTCGCACACGAATTCATGCCCGGGCGTCCCTCGAAAATTGTGGTAGCCACGCAGAATTTCCACGTCGGTGTTGCAAATTCCTGCCATGCGCACACGCACCAACGCCCATCCCTTACGCAACCGCGGCAAAGGTTTTTGTACCGCTCTCAATTCACCACGGGAAACCACAAACGCCAGCACAGGAAGATCGCCCTCCCGAAACCGCTCTTACCTCGCACCGCTTCGGTTTCTTTTTCTCATCGACCTCAAGGCTCGGTTCGTATAAGCAATCGTTTTATCCAGTTTCTCAATCATTCGACCTGCGGATTCATTTGCGGCGCGTGCAGAAACCTCCAGCTGCTCCTGTTCACTCACCGAGATATTAAGATACAGGTCCACCGCGTTCCGTAGCTCTTGGGAGAGAGTACTCCCCGTTTCTCTAGCCCGGCGCGCAAGGTGCTGTTTTTGTTTCGAATCGAGACGAATCGCAGTGATCACCATTTCTCCTCCGATAGCAGAGTCCGCAATGATCTAAGAGTCTTAACCAAGTGCAGCAACAAGCGCATCTTCCAGCAACTTTTCCTGTTCGGGAAACACAGTGCGGAGATCGATCACCAATTTCTCGTCTTCGATACGCGCGATCACTGGAACGCCCTTCTCTGGGCGACGCAATCTCTTTTCCAATTGGGTGGCCGAATGCCGCGCGCTTGCAACGCGCAGCACTTTCGTCGGCAGCCATTGCGCTGGCGTCGAGCCGCCTCCCACCAACGAAGCGCTGTCCGCAACCTCGATTTCCGCATCCGCGGCGGCCACCGCCTCCCGCACCGCCTTCAGCAATTTCGCGCTGCGTTGCTCAATTTCCTCAGCCGTCGCGCGAATCATCCTTAACGCCGGAATCTCGTCCCACGCACCGCGGTAATACGCGCGTAGAGTCGCTTCCATCACAGCGATGGTCAGCTTGTCTACTCTCAGAGCGCGGAACAACGGATGCCGCCGCACTTTTGCTACCAACTCCTTCTGCCCGGCAATAACCCCAGCCTGCGGTCCGCCAAACAGCTTGTCCCCGCTGAAGAGCACCAGCGAAAATCCCGCTTCCACACTCTGCTTCGCCGTCGGCTCGTTGATGCCGGTGCCGGAAAGATCAACCAGGCATCCCGATCCGAGATCCTCCACAACCGGAATTCCGCGATGTTTTCCAAGTGCGATTAATTCCGAAACCTCCGGCTTCTCCGTGAAGCCGATCACTTGAAAGTTCGAAGGATGCACGCGCAGCAACACCCGGGTGTTTTCGTTGATTGCTTTTTCGTAGTCCGCGATCCGCGTCCGGTTTGTAGTGCCCACTTCGCGCAGCGCTGCGCCGCTCTGCTCCATGATTTCCGGAATGCGAAATCCGTCCCCAATCTCGATCAATTCGCCGCGCGAGACGATCACTTCCCCCCCGCGCGCCAGAGCGGCCAGCGTCACTAGCACCGCTGCAGCGCAGTTGTTCACTACAACCGCGGCTTCGGCTCCGGTTAGCTGCTCGATCAATTTCGCCGTGTGTACATCGCGTTTTCCACGCGTCCCCGCCTCCACGTCGTATTCCAGATTCGAATAGCGCGTGCTCACTCGACGAATTTCCTCAGCCGCCTCCGCGCACAGGGGCGCTCTCCCCAGATTCGTGTGCAGGATCACTCCCGAAGCGTTGATGACTTCCCTGAGCGACGGTTCTAGATGCCCACGAACTTCTTCTACCACCAGTCTCGCTAGCTCACCGGTTTCCGCCGCTGGTTCGCCCTTTGAATCCCGCGTAGCGATCTCCCGTCGCACGCGATCCAGAACATGCCGCGCCGCCTCCACTACGTGCCCACGAGCCACTTCCTTGCATAAGGCTGCCATCTCCGGCAGCGACAACAATTCGTCCAACGAAGGCAATTTTCGAAGCAACGCCGCTTGCCCGCTGGAAAGCTCATTTTTTGCCCGCAAGTTCATGCCGCCATTGGAGCATAGCCGCCAATCGCCCCGCAATTGCCGCTTTCCGGGTCAACCTGTGCTGTTCGAACGGACGGTATTCCATCCGCCGCGCTGGCCCTTCGCGCCCATTGACGCCAAACAATCCGCCCTCCTAGGATGTAGGGGCGCAAGGACATTCCTCGCCATGGCCACCACCACGATTGATGAAGAACTGGCACAGCTGGAACGTGATATCCGCCAGTTAAAAATCGAATACGAGATGTTCTTCGGCGGCGGACGCAAACGTCCTCCCACGGAAATTGAGTGGCGCATCGATCTGATCATTCGCCGCTATTCCGAACGCGGCGGCGAGCTGAAGTACAACCAGCGCTTCCGCTTCGGCAACCTGGCGCAGACCTACGCGAAATATAAAGACGTTTTCCGCAAGCGTATCGCCCAGCGCGAGGAAGGCAAGATCCAGCGTCACTTCGGCGCGGCCGCGAAAGCGATCGAAGCCGAGCGCTCAAAGACTCCTATTGCGGTGGCGCAGGCCGCGGAAACAGCCAGGACCGTCGCGGCCGCAGCATCGTTGGAAAACCACCACCCGTTCCGCATGATCTGCTCCGAACCCGAAAAAGAAGGCGAAAAGGTCGACCAGCTGTACGAAGCGTTTCTTCAGGCGAAGCAAAAGACCGGTGAAGAGACCTCCAAACTGACACGTTCCGGGTTCAACGAATTTGTTCGCAAGAAAACGAAAGATCTTCAGATCCAGAAAAATTGCCGCGACGTCGAATACGTGGTTGAAGTCGTGGACGGCCAGGTCAAACTGAAAGCCCTCGTAAAATCCTGAGCAATTCTATAGCCCGAGGTAGACGTGACCTTCGCGCCGAGTAGAGAACAACTTGCTCTTTTTCTCTTCACCCTTTACGTCCTCGATTTAGTCTGGAAGCTCTTTCACTGGCGGCAACTTACTGCCGGGGTGCCCTGGTGGACTGTGGTGATGGCACTTGCCGTTCGTTCATGCTTCATGGGCGGGCTTCTCTATGTTTATCTTCAATATCGAAAGAACCAATCCATAAAGACTCTCTGACTCTCTAAAATAACTTCGTCTCAGAGATTCCCACAAACCGGTTTCCGAATTTTCCTTCCTGCACGTAAACTATTACGTTCTACGGCACGGGAGGGGACATGGCTGTGCAGCGCGCGCTACTGAGCGTATTCGACAAAACCGGAATCGAGGATTTCGCACGCCGCCTCGCCAAACTTAAAATCGAGATCCTTTCCACCGGCGGCACTGCGAAACTGCTGCGCGGAAAAAACATTCCAGTGAAAGACGTCTCGAACTTTACGGGCTGGCCGGAAATGCTTGGTGGCCGCGTGAAGACACTGCACCCCAAAATTCATGGGGGCTTATTGTTCCGTCGCCATCTTCCCGAAGACCAAAAACAGGCCACCGAACACAGCATCGCCCCGATCGACCTCGTGGCCGTCAATCTCTATCCCTTCGAAGCTACGGCTGCCAAGGACTATTTCCCACCCGAGGAACTCATCGAAAATATCGATATAGGCGGACCCACCATGCTGCGTTCCGCGGCAAAAAATTTCGAAAGCGTCACCGTGATTGCTGACCCCATAGACTACTCTCGTGTCGCAATGCAATTGGAATCCACCGGAAATACTACGCTAGCCACGCGCCTCGAGCTGGCTCGCAAAGTTTTCGCGGTTACTTCACGCTACGACGGGCTCATCACCATGAATCTCGAACGCCTGGCTGCCGCCGGCGACTCCCTCGAGGTCCAGCCCAAACCACCGCTTCCCGAGCGCGTCCATGTGGCGCTTCGCCGTAAACAGGAACTCCGTTACGGGGAAAATCCACATCAAGCGGCCGCGCTGTACGTTCCCGGCGGACATCCAGCCAAGGGCCTAGCCGCTGCGAAGCAACTGCAAGGCAAGGAACTTTCGTTCAACAATTACGTCGATCTCGAAGCGGCGCGCAGCCTCGTGGCTGAATTTCAGCGTCCCGCAGCCGTCATCATCAAGCACAACAATCCCTGTGGGGCAGCGGAGCAGCGTTCCCTTCACGACGCGTATAGCAAAGCCTTGGCGTCCGATCCCATCTCTGCGTTTGGCGGTGTGCTGGCCTTCAATCACATTGTTGACGGCGTCACCGCAGAGGAAGTGGTCAAGCTTTTCGTGGAGTGTATCGTCGCGCCGGGCTTCGCCGACCGCGCGCAGGAAATCTTCGCTGCCAAGAAAAATCTTCGCCTCTTGCAGCTTCCCGAGGATGGCCTCGATCCTGACAAAGAATTGCAGTTCAAGCGCATTCTGGGCGGTGTTCTATTGCAGCAACCGGATCTTGGCACGCTGCAGGGCAGGGAATTGCGCGTCGTCACCAAGCGTCCTCCTACCGCTGTCGAACTGGAGGATTTGAAATTCGCCTGGATCGTTTGCAAGCACGTTAAATCGAACGCTATTGTGTTCGCCAAGGATGGCGCTACGCTCGGCGTGGGCGCGGGCCAAATGAGCCGCGTGGACTCGGTGAAGCTAGCAGTCGCTAAAGCACAAAATCCTTTACAGGGAAGCGCGGTGGCCTCCGACGCGTTCTTCCCCTTCCCAGATGGAGTGGAAGAAGCCGCAAAAGTAGGCGCTTCGGCAGTCATTCAACCGGGCGGCTCGATCAAAGATCCCGAGGTCATTGCCACCGCCGACCGCCTCGGTCTGGCCATGGTGTTCACCGGCATGCGCCATTTCCTCCACTGAGGATACGGCGCCGCATCCACTACTTTAGTCCGGACGCGCCGACCGCTGGCTGCCTACCTATAGCCCCTGCCGGTTCGCCCTGCGGTGTCTTGCCCCAGAACCAACAGAGCAACACGGCCGCCGCGGTTCCGGCCATTTGCGCGAGAATGAATCCCATCACATCCTGCGGCCGGATGCCCGCAAACGTATCAGTCACGCACCGTGCAATCGTTACCGCGGGATTCGCGAACGACGTCGAAGACGTAAACCAGTAGGCGGCAGTGATGTAGCTTCCCACCGCATACGGAACCGCCGTGGGCTTCCCTTTTGCACAACTCACGATAACCAGGAGAAGCCCAAGTGTCGCGACAAACTCGCCCATCCACTGCCCGCCGCCCGTACGCACATGCCTTGAGAAAACAAACAAAGGAAGATCGAACATCCGGTTCGCTGCCGCAACTCCTAGCAATCCTCCAAAGATTTGTGCCATTAAGTAGCCCGGCACTGTTTTCCAGGAAAGTCTCCCGAATATTGCTTCAGTCAGCGTCACCACCGGATTGAAATGGGCGCCGGAGGTTGGCCCGAACGCCAATATAAGTGCGACGAGCAAGGCCCCGGTTGCCAGCGAATTCGCCAACAACGCGAGCGCCACATTCCCTTGCGCCAGCCGCTCCGCCATAATTCCGGAGCCGACTACGCCCGCCAGTAGAAATGCCGTGCCCAGGAATTCCGCCGCAATCTCGCGCCAGCCCACCTTCGGCAGAGTACTCTTCGACACGTTCATGTCCGCCGGGATGCGCCAAACTTCGCTGCTGCGGCGATTAGCATTGGCCAATACGATCAACCTCTTTCTTGATCGCTAACTGATCGAGACTCGAGAGCGGCAGACTCAGAAATAACCCGATGCGCCGGTCCATGGTCACGAACGCGTCACGAAATGCCCGCGCAATTTCTTCCGGAGTGCCGGTTACGGACGCCGGATCCGCAACTCCCCAATGCGCGGTCATCGGCTGTCCCGGCCAAACCGGACAAACCTCCGCCGCGGCGCTGTCGCATACGGTAAAAACAAACTGCATCCTCGGTGCCCCTGGCTTCGCAAATTCGTCCCAACTCTTGCTGCGCAATCCAGCCACGGGAAGGCCTGCCGATTCGAGTTGCTTGAGCGCCAATCGATTTACACGTCCGGTGGGATGGCTACCGGCGCTATAAGCTTGAAACCTCGGGTTGCCCCGGTGGTTCAAGATGACTTCCGCGAGAATAGAGCGGGCGGAATTTCCGGTGCACAGAAAAAGGACGTTGTAGCGATTGTCCATGGCCTTACCTCAATTGCAGCAGGGAAGATCGACGCATCCCGGAGGACACTCGCACGCCGTCTTCACCGGCTTTGTTGCCCGGATAAATGCGCTCAGAAATTTATCTTTCACCTGCGGGCCAACCACATCCGCATCCAGCCCCGCCGCCGTCAGGAACTCGCGGGCCTCGTCGACTTGATAAATCCGAGTGGGTTCAATCTCTACGCCCTCAAATCCAGCTGCGCGAAGTTTCTCTTCGTATTCTTTTTCCTCCAGCGCGCCGGCAATGCAGCCCACCCACAATTCCATGCTCTTCCGCACATTCGCAGGAACCTCTCCGCGCACTACGACATCCGAAACCGCCAGCCGTCCGCCCGGCTTCAATACCCGAAACGCCTCTTGCAGCACCTGATCTTTGTCCCCGGAGAGGTTGATCACGCAGTTTGAAATGATCACATCCACACTCTCATTGGGCAGCGGGATGTTCTCCATCGTCCCATGGAGAAACTCCACATTTTCCACTCCGGCCTTTTTTTGGTTTGCTCGTGCCAGCGCCAACATCTCATCCGTCATGTCCAGGCCATACGCCTTTCCCGTAGGTCCCACTCGTTGTGCTGACAACAAGACGTCGATGCCGCCGCCTGAGCCCAAATCCAGAACCACTTCGCCCGCCGCCAAGTTCGCCAAAGCGGTTGGATTTCCGCATCCCAGCGAGGCGCTCTTCGCATCCGCCGGCACCGCAGCCATTTGCGACGCGTCGTAGAGGTCGCGGGTGATTGGGTCGCAACCGCTCAACTCTGCACCACCTCCGCAACAAGCGGTTCCCCCTTCGGTCACGCGCTTCGCCGCCGCTGCGTACTTTTGCTTCACCGACTCTTGAGTCTTGGGATCATCCATGGGTTCTCCTCACTTTGAAATCTGTACAATCGCTTCCGACGGAACCGCTCGATTCCGCGTACAGCATTCGTCGTATAAAAATCCCAAAATTTCTTTCAGGGCGTCCGTATGCGCTGTGTACCACAGGAACGTTCCCGCGCGCCGCACGCTCACCAATCCAACCTGGCGCATCTTTTCCAGGTGATGGGAGAGCGTCGAAGCAGGAATGCCCAGCTCTTCTTGAAGTTCTCCCGCCACCATTCCAGTCGGGTGTGCGGATAGCAGCAGCCGCACAATCTGGAGTCTGGATTCCGCGCCCAGGGCGGCAAATCGGTCGGCGCAGCGGGTTACCACCAGGGGATCAATGCGTTTCATATTTCGATTATTGCAGAAATACGGAAGCTGTGCAACGCCACAGAAACCTACTTCCTTCCTAACGCATCTTAATTAATGGCACTTTTATAGCTGCACCCTGTGGCCTTCGAAACGCCCGCCTTTTGGTTTTGACCGCGTTTCTCCTGCATGGGATACTCGATGTTAACGGACCCCTATGACTCTGAATCGCTTTCTCCCCATTCTCATTGTTACCGCTCTCACCAGCCTCCCCGCGGCTGCGCAATCCTCCTTCGCCGGGCAGGATCCTCCTCCCCAGGAAAAAAGCTCTCCGCGCGCCGACGCCTATTACAACTTCACGCTAGGGCATCTTTACGAGCTTCAGTTTGAGCAGACCAGCCAACACGAATACGCTACACGCGCTATCGAGGCCTACAAGAGGGCTTATGCTCTTGATCCCCAATCGCCCATCATCGGCGAGCGTTTGGCGGAGATGTATTGGAAGGCCCAGCGCATCCACGACGCCGTTGTGGAAGCTACCGAAATTCTGAAGCGCGACCCGAACGATCTGCCCACACATCATCTCCTTGCGCGTATCTATCTGCGCAGCCTGGGCGATATCAACAACACGGGCTCTGCCGCTCAAATGGAGACGGTCGGCAAGGCCCTCTCTGAATACCGTGAAGTTCACCGCCTGGATCCCACCGATCAGGAAGCTTCGCTGTGGCTGGCGCGTCTCTACCGGCTTCACAATGAGCCGGAAAAGGCCGAGCAGGTTTTGCGCACGCTGCTCAACGAAGATCCGGACAACGATCAAACTCTCGAACTGCTTACGCAGCTTCTTCTCGACGAGAACAAAGCCGGCGAAGCGATTAGTCTCCTGGAAGGGATGAACGCGCGGTCGCCTTCTGCCACACTCTACGATTTGCTTGGCGATGCCTACACGCAAACACACGATTTCCCGAAAGCCGAATCCGCGTATCGCAAAGCCGCCGATCTGGAGCCGTCCGAAGCCGGACATCTCCGCGGGCTGGGCAACGCGCTCCTCGCGGAAGAGAAATACACAGACGCCCTTGCGGTCTTCCAGAAACTTTCCGATTTAATGCCTGACGATTCGGATACCTACGTCAGCATCGCTCGCATATACCGCGAGCTCCACCAGTACGACAAGGCGGAGGAAAATCTCGTCAAAGCCCGGCAATATTCTCCGGGCAGCCTCGATGTGATGTTCAACGAGGCCATGATTTACGAGTCGCAAGGCCGCTACGAAGACGCCATCCGCGTCCTTTCCGACGCCGTCACGGGCGTAAAAGCGCAACCTCCCGCCATGCCTTCGCGCCGCCGTTCGCTGGCGATTCTTTACCAGCAACTGGGCATGCTTTATCGCGACACGCAGAACTATCAGGCGGCTATCTATACCTTCCAGGAACTTAGCCACCTTGGCGATGAAGAAGACCGGCGCGCGCGCGTGCTCATCATGGATACGTACCGCCAGGCCAAGGATCTTCCCAAAGCTCTTCAAGCCGGCCGGGAAGCCATGACGAAATATCCCGACGACGGTTCCATCCGCGCAAGCCAGGCTTTGCTGCTCGGAGAAAATCAACAAGCGGATGAAGGCGTGAAGCTGTTGCAGCCGGATCTGAAGAGCAAGGCCGACGACCGCGAGACGTATGTCAATATCGCTCAGGTTTACGAACGTTCCCATCGTTACAAGGAAGCCGAGGAAGCCGCGCGGAAGGCGGAATCCCTCGCCACCGATGCGCAC